>OOCZ01000714.1_pt1 | contig 24496 bp, 21 predicted proteins | sample 1671631 | NCBI WGS metagenome assembly OOCZ01 (sample SAMN06348176, study PRJEB24527) | human gut metagenome | reverse complement strand
AACGGATACAGAGAAGTATCCGTTTCTTTTTATATAGGAAAGAAGGAGCGGATGCGGATAAAAAATTATCGAGATATCAGAGAAAGGGTGTGGATATGTTGAAAAAACAAAAGTCAGATAAATGTAATTTTTTAGAAAGGAAATTGCTATGAAAATTCTGTGTAATAATGCTTCACTTTGCGGAGCAGTAACAAATGTTTCAAAAGCAGTGTCAGAACGTGCTGCACTTAAATCTCTTGAGGGAATAAAATTCAAGCTTGAAAACTCAGTGCTGGAGCTTACCGGCTATGATCTTGAGATAGGTATAAAAACTGTTATTCCGGTAAAGAGCGACGATTCGGGAGAATTTATACTTAATGCAAGACTTTTTGCTGAAATGATAAGGAAAATGCCTTCTGAAGAGATCCTTATAGAGGTTTCTGAAAATTTTCAGGTAACGATCTCAGGAGGAGTTACCACATTCAATATCCCTGCAACGTCAGCAGAGGAATATCCTGCACTACCTAAGAAAGAGGAAGAAAACAAGATAACTATCTCTCAGCCTGTTCTTAAGGATATGATAAATCAGACAAAGTTTGCCGTGGCTGTTACAGACCTTAAGCCTGTTCTTAAAGGCGAGCTTTTTGAGATTGAAAACGGTACTCTTACTCTTGTTGCCCTTGACGGATATAGACTTGCTGTGAGATATGAGCCTATAAAGTATGATGGAAGTCTTAAATTCGTCGTGCCTGCAAAAACTCTCTCTGAGATAGCAGCACTTCTGGGAGATAATGACGAAGAAACAGCCTCCGTTTATCTCTCAAAAAATCATGTTGTGTTTGAATTAAACGGCTATCTTGTTTATTCAAGACTTATCGAGGGCGAGTTCCACCCTTATAAGTCAGCTATACCGACTACTTGCACAACTGAGGTCATTGTTGACAGGAAAGAGCTTATTGCCGCTCTTGAAAGAAGTTTGATACTTATAAGTGACAGAACACCGTCACCTGCAAGATGCTATTTTGAAAATAATTCTATAAAAATAAACTGCTCAACAAGCGTTGGAAAGATAACAGACGAGATAAAGGCTGATATAGCAGGTCCTGTTATCGAGATAGGCTTCAAGTGCAAATATCTTCTTGACCCTCTGAAGGTCATAAAGGAAGATAAGGTCAAATTGCAGATGAGCGGAAGTCTGCTGCCTATGAAGATAGTTCCGTGTGAGGGCGACGCTTATACTTACCTCGTTCTCCCTGTAAGACTAGCAAAGGAATAAGAATATGAAATATCAACAGATAGATGTAAATATAAAATCAGAGTTTATAAAGCTCGATTCTCTGCTTAAATATGCTGGCGTTGTGGAAACAGGCGGCATTGGCAAGGAGATAATCCTCGAGGAGAGAATTAAAGTAAATGGTGAGGTCTGCACAATGAGGGGAAAGAAGATCCGCCCCGGGGATAAGGTGCAGATAGACGAGATAGCTACAGAGATAGTGGTAAAATAAAATGGTGATAACCAAAATTTCCGCAGACGGATTTAAAAATCTCAAAAAAGTCGAGATATATCCTCATGAGAAAATGAATATTTTCTGCGGAAAGAATGCTCAGGGCAAAACAAATCTTATAGAAGCTATATGGCTTTGCAGCGGAGTGAGGTCTTTTCGCAACACAAAAGACAGAGAAATGATAGATATAAACGGACAGTTTATGAATATCGACATTTCATTTAAAAACAGCTTCCGCAGTCAGGATATACATTTTGCAATGGCAAGACCTAATGTGAGAGAAAAAAACGTCACCTTGAACGGCGTAAAACTGAAAACTCCCTCAAAGCTTTTCGGAAGCCTTGATTGTGTTATCTTTACTCCTGAGGATCTGGAGCTTTCAAAAGGCTCTCCCGAAAACAGACGGCAGTTTCTTGACCTTTCAGTGTCACAGATAAAAAATTCCTACAGCTCTGTTATCTCAAAATATGATGATCTTATAGAGCAGAGAAATATATTGTTAAAAAATATCTGTTACGGCAGATCAAAAAGAGAAGAGCTTGAAGTGTGGGATATCCAGCTTGCTCAGCTTGGGGCTTATATCTCGCTTTTAAGATATAATTATACAAAAAAACTCGATATGTTCGCAAAAAAGCTTTATGAGGATATATCAGAGGGCAGAGAAAGGCTGGAGCTTGAATATTATTCCACTGTGTATTCCAATCTGGAAGGCAGAAAAGATTATTCAGGAGATATGGCTGAGGAGTATCTAAACTGTCTGCAAAATAATCTTGATGACGATATAAGAGCAGGATTTACGCAGAAAGGCGTTCACAGAGACGATCTTGCGGGAAAAATAAACGGACTGGCAGTTAGACAGTTCGCTTCTCAGGGACAGCACCGCTCTCTTGCACTTATTTTGAAGCTTTCGCAGGCTTATATACTTGCCGAGGAGATAGACGACAGCCCGTGTATACTTCTCGATGATGTTTTGAGCGAGCTTGATCTCTCAAGGCAGAAGTTCGTTATCTCGAAAATACACGATATGCAGGTCTTTATAACCTGCTGTGACAGGAATATCCCCTTTGACGAGAAAAGCCATGGAAAGATATTCAATATAGAAAACGGAATGATAGTTCAGGAGAATAAGTGATGTTTCTGCATTTAGGAAATAACTATTTAGTCAATACTAAAGATATAATAGGGATCTTCGATATAGAGAACACCTCTGTTTCTGCCAACACAAAGGAATTTCTTAATTTTGCGGCAAAAAACAGACGTGTTGTGAACTGCACATATGAAATGCCTAAAAGCTTTGTGGTGTGCCTTGATAAAGACTTTACGGAAACTGTGTATATAAGTCAGATGAGCTGTGCCACACTTTTGAAAAGAAGCAAAAGAATGCCTGAATGATGAATCAAAGATATAAGATTATAAGATAAAAAACCAAGTGATGAGGGGGTTATTTTTTGGAAAATAACAACGAGATCGAGATCCAGAACACCGAGGAAATATCCATGGTGGATAAGCAAAATGATTATAATGAAAATCAGATACAGGTGTTGGAGGGTCTTGAGGCGGTAAGAAAAAGACCTGGTATGTATATCGGATCAACAGGTCCAAAGGGACTTCACCACCTTGTCTATGAGATAGTTGACAACGCTATCGATGAGGCATTGGCAGGATATTGCACTGAGATAGAAGTAGAGATACTTCCCGGGGACATTATCAGAGTTACCGATAACGGACGTGGTATTCCTACAGGTATACACCCAAAGGAGAAAATATCTGCTGCAACGGTAGTTTATACCATTCTCCACGCAGGCGGAAAGTTCGGCGGCGGCGGATATAAGGTAGCAGGCGGACTTCACGGCGTTGGTGCGTCTGTAGTAAACGCCCTCTCGGAATATCTTGAGCTTACAGTTTATGACGGAAAACATATTCATTTTCAGAGATTTGACAGAGGTAATTATTCAGAGCCGCTGAAAATAATCGGCGATACTGATAAAACAGGTACTTCTGTTCTCTTTAAGCCTGACCCTGAGATATTTCAGGAAACAACAGTTTTCGATTATGAAACACTGCTGAAAAGACTTAGAGAACAAGCATTCCTTAATGCCGGTATAAAGATAATATTCACAGATAAGAGAAATGAAGCCGAGCCTGTGGGCGAAACTCTCCATTATGAGGGCGGTATAAGACAGTTTGTGGAGCATATACACAAAACAAGAGGCGTTACTCCGCTTTCTGAGGAAGTTATCTATGTCAATGGCATGGAGGGCGACACTTTCGCTGAGATAGCTTTGCAGTATAACGATACTTATAATGACCTTATACTTTCATTTGCTAATAATATCCATACTCCTGACGGTGGTACTCATGAAACAGGCTTTAAAAATGCTCTTACAAAGGTAATAAATAACTACGGTAAGAAGTTCGGCTATCTTAAAGACGACGATAAACTTCTTGGCGACGACGTAAGAGAGGGTCTGACGGCTATAGTTTCCGTTAAGCTCACAAACTGTGAGTTTGAGGGACAGACAAAGGGCAGACTTGGCAACCCTGAGGTAAGACCTTTCGTTGACAAGATAGTTACCGAAAAGCTTATGAACTACTTTGAGGAAAACCCTACTGTGGCAAAGGCTATTTTTGATAAGTCCGTTCAGGCACAAAAGGCAAGAGAAGCCGCAAAGAAAGCAAGAGAGCTTACAAGAAGAAAATCTGCTCTTGAATCCTCTTCATTGCCTGGCAAGCTTGCAGATTGCTCAGAGAGAGATGCTTCACTCACCGAGATCTATATCGTCGAGGGAGATTCTGCGGGTGGCTCTGCAAAGGAAGGCAGAGATAGAAAATATCAGGCTATACTTCCTTTGTGGGGAAAAATGCTCAACGTTGAAAAAGCTAGGATAGATAAGGTATACGGCAATGAAAAGCTTATGCCTGTTGTTACCGCACTGGGAACATCAATAGGCGAGGACTTTGACATTTCAAAGCTCCGTTACGGCAAAGTTATAATCATGGCCGATGCCGATGTGGACGGTTCTCATATCAGAACGCTTCTGCTTACATTCTTCTTTAGATTTATGCGTCCTCTTATCGAGGATGGTCATATCTATCTTGCTCAGCCACCGCTTTTCAAGGTTGCAAGGGGCAAGCAGGTCAGATATGCTTTCTCAGACGCAGAGAGAGATCAGTATATTTCTGAGCTTTCGGGTGAAAACAATCTGAAAGTAAACGTTCAGAGATATAAAGGTCTTGGTGAGATGGACCCTGAACAGCTTTGGGAAACAACCATGGATCCTGAAAGAAGAACTATGATAAAGGTGACAATGGAGGACGCTGTTAAGGCGGACGAGATATTCACTATTCTTATGGGCGATAAGGTCGCACCGAGAAAAGAATTTATAGAGAAAAATGCAGAGTATGTAAAGGATCTTGACGTTTAAAGAAAGGATACTGCTTTGGATAACAACGAAAATAAAAATCAGGAAAAAGAGCTTGAAGAGGTAAAAACAGAGGAAGCCGTTGAAACGGCTGAGAAAGCTGTGGATAATGCTGATGAGGTGGAAGAAGCACAGATAGAAAAAGAGCCTGTTTTGAGCTTTGAGTATGATGTGAAAAACGAGGAAGAGGAAAGAGCTTTTTTAGCCTTTCAAAAGAAATTCGTTTATGCGCATAACTGGAAGATAACAGCGGCTTTCGGCGTTGTTGCGGTGCTTTTTATAGTGTCCATAGTGAGAAACCCTTCGGGATATCTTAACTGGGTGCTGGCGTTCATATGCCTTGCAATAATCGTTCTCACATGGTATAACACCAGAAGAATAAGAAAATATCTTATGCAGGCACTTAAACCTCTTGAGGACGATAAATATGTTTTCACCCTCTATGACGACAGTTTCAAAATAGAAACGCTGCCGACAGAGGAGGAAAAGCAGGAGGAGGACTTTACTCCTGTTCCACCGAGGATAGTTGGTTTTGAGGATATCTCACTGAACGTTTTGGAAAATGACGAGATGTTTATTATAATACTCAAAAAAGAAACTATTTATGTGCTTGCAAAAAGAGTTATGAACGAGCAGCAGCAGGAAACACTGAGAAAAACTTTTTCAGAGCTGCTTGATAGCGATTATGAAATGATAGATAATAAATAAGAACAGGATATGTTCTTTTCAAAGTAAACCGAAAGGTTAAAAAGGAGTGGATAAAGTGAGCGATTATAACGTTATTGACACTGATGTTGAAGCGATAATGAAAGAATCTTTCATTCAATATTCAATGGCGGTAATTGTATCCAGAGCCTTACCTGATGTAAGGGACGGACTTAAACCTGTTCACAGAAGAATTTTATATACCATGTATGAAAATGGTCTTACACCTGATCAAGCTTACAGAAAGTGTGCTGACACAGTAGGTTCTGTGCTTGGTAAATATCACCCGCACGGTGACGCATCAGTTTATGACGCACTTGTAAGACTTGCACAGAAGTTCTCAATGAGATATCCTCTTGTTGACGGTCACGGAAACTTTGGTTCCGTTGACGGCGACCCTCCGGCTGCCTACCGTTATACTGAGGCTAAAATGGCTAAGATGTCAGTAAATATGCTGACAGATATAAACAAAACAACTGTTGATTTTCAGTCAAACTATGATGACAGACTTAAAGAGCCTGTTGTGTTGCCGTCAAGATTTCCAAATCTTCTCTGTAACGGCTCAGTAGGTATCGCTGTCGGCATGGCAACGAATATCCCTCCTCATAACCTCCATGAAGTTATCGAGGGCATGAAAACTGTCATGAAAAACCCTGACTGCACACTTGATGAGCTTATGCAGAGCATAAAGGGTCCTGACTTCCCTACAGGCGGTATCATCATGGGCAGGTCCGGTATCAGAGCGGCTTACGGCACTGGCCGAGGAAAGATAACACTGCGCTCAAAGACCTCTATCGAGGAGATAAAGGGCAGAAACTGTATTATCGTCACTGAGATACCTTACATGGTAAACAAGGCAAGACTTGTTGAGTCTATCGCTGATCTTGTTAAAGAAAAGCGTATTGACGGAATCCATTATATAAACGATGAATCCGGCAAGGACGGAATGAGGATTGTTATCGAGCTTAAAAAGGACGCTAATCCGCAGGTTGTTCTCAACAAGCTGTTCAGCTATACACAGCTTCAGGATACTGTGGGCGTTATAATGCTTGCTCTTGTGAACGGTATCCCTAAGGTGCTGACCCTCAAGGAAATGCTTGAGCAGTATATAGACTTTCAGGTCGATGTTATCACAAGAAGAACTAAGTTCGACCTTAACAAGGCTAAGGAAAGAGAGCATATCTTAAAGGGTCTTGTTATCGCACTTGACAATATTGATGAAGTTATCGAGATAATGAAAACTTCAAAGAATATCCCTGAGGCTAAGCAAAGACTTAATCATCGTTTTGGTCTTACAGATATTCAGGCTGACCATATCGCAAATATGACCCTCGGCCGTCTGACCGGTATGGAAAGACAGAAAATAATCGACGAGTTGGCTGAGATCGAAGTCAAGATAGCTGACCTTGAGGATATCCTTGCAAATCATCAGAGAATACTTGATATAATCATTGAAGAGGTCGAGGCTATTCAGGATAAGTTCGGTGACGAGAGAAGAACTCAGATAGAAAATGTCAGCGGTGAAGTTGATATTGAAGACCTTATCCCTGTTGAGGAAAGCGTTGTTACCTATACAAATGCAGGATATATAAAGAGAATGCCTGTTTCAGAGTATAAGGCTCAGAAGCGTGGCGGACGTGGCGTAACGGGTATGAAACAGCGTGAGGACGATTATATCGACGAGCTTCAGACCTGTTCTTCACATGACAATATACTCTTTATCTCCAATAAGGGCATAATGTATAAGCTCAAATGCTATGAGCTGCCTGAGGGCTCAAAGGCTTCAAGAGGCACAAATATAGTAAATCTTCTTGAACTGGGCGAGGGCGAGAAGATAGCCGCAATGATAAAAACTGCCGATTTTGACGAGGGCAAGTATATCGTTATGGTAACAAAGAACGGCAAGATAAAGAGAACTCCGCTGACTTCCTACAGAAATGTAAGAAAGAATGGTCTTATTGCAATCGGTCTTGATGAGGGCGACGAGATTGCAGGAGTAAGAATGACCTTTGGCGACAATGAGGTTATCGTTGCAACGCATAATGGTTATGCTATCAGGATAAGAGAGACTGACATAAGAGAAATGTCAAGAGTTGCACATGGCGTAAAGGCTATAAAACTCAGGGGCAGCGACTATGTTGTATCAATGGCAAGAGTAAGAGAGGGTGCAAGCGTTCTCACTGTTGCTGAAAACGGTCTTGGCAGACGTGTTCCGCTGGAGTCTTATAAGGTACAGAACAGAGGCGGCTACGGTCTTATGAACTATAAGAGTGGCGGAGTATGCGGAATAAAGGTCGTTGATGATGAAGATGATATCATCATGATATCCACAGACGGCATTGTTATCAGAATAAGAGCCTGCGATATCAGCATGATGAGCAGATACTCCCGTGGCGTAAGACTTATGAGAGTCGGCGAGGACGGCAGAGTGGTTTCATTCACAAGAACCGAGCATGACGATGATGTTGAAACGGCAGAGGTGGAAAAGGCTACTGCCGAGGAGATAGCAGAGGCTCAGGCTGAGGAAAATGCTGAGGTCATTGAAGAGAATACCGAAAGCGTTGAGAATGAGGATTCTGAAAACACGGAAGAATAATATAAAAATCAAGTAAAGACAAAATAAACGGGCGAACACTGTTCGCTCCTACATTGACTAAAAAATTAACGGACGGCTAAAAACCGTCCGTTTTTGTATTTAAGGCAACAAAAAAAGGTGAGCGGCACATGACCGTTCACCTTTTTGCATATCAAAATTACTTTGTTATCTTGTCTTTGCCGCCCATGTACATTCTCAGTGGCTCAGGGATATTAACTGTTCCGTCAGCATTGAGATTGTTCTCGAGGAATGCGATAAGCATTCTTGGAGGTGCAACAACTGTGTTGTTAAGAGTGTGAGCAAAATACTTTGTACCGTCCTCTGCCTTTATTCTTATGCCAAGACGTCTTGCCTGTGCGTCGCCAAGATTTGAGCATGAACCAACTTCAAAATACTTCTTCTGTCTTGGGCTCCATGCCTCAACGTCACAGCTCTTTACCTTGAGGTCTGCAAGGTCGCCTGAGCAGCACTCAAGTGTTCTTACAGGAATATCAAGTGAGCGGAAGAAATCAACAGAATTTTGCCACAGCTTGTCATACCATGCCATGCTATCTTCCGGCTTGCAGACAACTATCATTTCCTGCTTTTCAAACTGGTGTATTCTGTAAACGCCTCTCTCTTCGATACCGTGTGCGCCAACTTCTTTTCTGAAGCATGGTGAATAGCTTGTAAGAGTTTTTGGAAGCTCGCCCTCTGGAATGATAGTGTCAATAAATCTGCCTATCATTGAATGCTCAGAAGTACCGATGAGATAAAGGTCTTCACCCTCTATCTTGTACATCATGCCTTCCATTTCAGAAAAGCTCATAACGCCTGTAACAACGTCTGAACGTATCATGTAAGGAGGAATGAAATATGTGAAACCTCTGTCTATCATGAAATCTCTGGCATATGAAAGAATTGCAGAATGAAGTCTTGCAATGTCGCCCATAAGATAATAGAAGCCGTTTCCTGATGTTCTTCTTGCACTGTCAAGATCAATGCCGTTAAAGCTTTCCATAATGTCAACGTGATATGGGATCTCATAATCAGGAACAACAGGCTCTCCGAATTTTTCAATCTCTACGTTCTCGCTGTCGTCCTTGCCTATAGGAACGCTTGGGTCGATTATGTTAGGGATAACGAGCATTCTCTCACGTATCTTGCCCTCAAGCTCCTTTTCCTTTTCAGCCATAGCGTCAAGCTCAGCACCGATAGCGGATACCTCAGCCTTTACCTTCTCAGCTTCGTCTTTCTGACCCTTAGCCATAAGACCGCCTATCTGCTTGCTCATTACCTTTCTTTTATTTCTCAGCTCGTCAGCCTTTGTTTTGGCTGCTCTGTATTCCTCGTCAAACTGAGCTACCTCGTCAACAAGAACGAGCTTTTCGTCCTGAAACTTCTTTTTGATGTTTTCCTTGACAAGCTCAGGATTTGTACGGATAAGCTTAATATCTATCATTTTACATACTCCTTTTAGCTGACGCAAAAAAATTTCCTTACGTCGCAATATTTATCCTTTTAATAATATCACTAAAAGGAGATTTTGTCAAGACAAAGCCCCTTTAAAACAGGCTTTTGAAACAGGTTTTGAGAGAACTTATTTCATAGATGAAATACTATCATGATATAAGTAACAGTGCGAATTTCATAAAAACTATTGACATTTTGTATCAAACGTTTTATAATTATAAGGTGAATGTGTTCGTTATGGGCGTATTGTGCCATGACGGCAGAAAAGCCTCTGGGCTTAATAAATTTATCAGGAGGATTAAAGGTGCGAAAAGTTAAAAAACCCGTGTTTTTTATCGTGCTTTTGTGTATAATTGCATTTGGATATCTCACTTATGCAGGAATACATACTCAGTACGGAGATATAAAAACAAGCTATATCAAGGGCGTTGAAGATATCCGCTGGGGTATCGATATTCAGGGCGGCGTAAATGCTACGTTTGAACCTGCCGATAATTACGACGCTACAAAGGAAGAAATGGACGCTGCAAAGGCTGTTATCGAGCAAAGACTTGTAAGCCTTAATATTACAGACAGCGAGGTCTATGTAGACTATAAGAAAAATAAGGTAATGGTTTCATTCCCATGGCAGGCTAACGAAGAAAGCTTTGACCCTGAGGCTGCCGTTTCTGAGCTTGGCGAAACTGCTAAGCTTGTATTCAGAAAGGGTAAAGAAGAAAAAGGCGAGCAGGTGCTTACAGGAAATGACGTTAAAAAGGCTGAGGTAAGACAAACTCAGGACGAAACTACAGGAAATATCAAGTATGTTGTAAGCCTGACACTCAATAACAGCGGTAAAAAAGCTTTTGCTGACGCTACAACTGAACTTGCCGGAAAAGGCTCTATCTCTATCTGGATGGACGATAAGTGCATTTCTGCCCCAAGCGTAAATTCAGCTATTACTGACGGCGAGTGCGTTATCGAGGGCAACTTCACATATGATTCTGCAAAAGCTCTTTCAGATAAGATAAATGCAGGTTCTATCCCATTTGACCTTAAAACAACAAGCACGAACATCATCTCACCTACACTTGGCGAGGGTGCAAAAAATGCAATGGTGCTTGCAGGACTTATCGCATTTATCGTTATCGCTGCATATATCATCGTTATCTATAAGCTGCCGGGCTTTGTTGCGTCTATCGCACTTATAGGTCAGGTAATAGGTTCTATTGCTTGTATCACAGGCTTCTTTGGAAATATTGACAGCTTTACGCTGACTATCCCTGGTATCGCAGGTATTATCCTTTCTATCGGTATGGGCGTTGACGCTAACGTTATCACAGCCGAGAGAATAAAGGAAGAGCTTAACAACGGCAAGACCCTTAACGGAGCTATAGAGCTTGGCTATAAGAGAGCATGGAGCGCAGTATTCGACGGAAACATCACAGTAGTATTCGTTGCAATAATCCTTATGGGTGCATTCGGACCTACAGACAGCGTTTTCGGAACACTTCTCAGCCCTGTATTCTCAGTATTCGGCGCAAGCACAGCAGGTACTATCTATTCACTTGGATATACTCTCCTTGTAGGTATCCTCCTGAACTTTGTATTCGGTATCTTCTGTTCAAGACTTATGCTTTCGTCCCTCTCAAAGTTCAAGTGCTTTAAGAAACGCAAGCTTTACGGAGGTGCTGAAATAAATGAATAAAGAAAGAAAGACCCTGAATGTTGTGGGTCACAGCAAGTTATTTTATTCCATATCATGCGCACTTATCGCAATTTTTATCATTCTTACATTCGTTATAGGTCTTAACGTGGCTATCGAGTTCAAAGGCGGTACAGTTTTGACTTATACATATGAGGGCGATATAAAGACTTCTGACGTTTCAAATACCGTTTCTGACAGTATCGGAGATAAATGTACAGTAACTCTTGGCGAAAACACAGGAAACGCAGGCAAGACAGTAGAGATAAAATTCTCATCAACAAAGGGTATAAGCGATGATAAGCAGAATACCCTGAAAACAGCTCTTGAAAAGGACTTTCCTGATAATAACATAGAAGTTTATGAGTCAAACGACGTTGCAGCTTCAAGCGGTATGAACTTCTTCTTCAAGTGCCTTGCTGCTTGTGCACTGGCAATGGTCATCACTATCATCTATATCGGCTTCAGATTTAAGAAGATAGGCGGTATCTCAGCAGGTGTGTTCTCAGTAGTTGCCCTTGCACACGATATGTGCATGGTCTATGGCTGCTTTGTAATATGCAGATTTGACATCAACGCAAACTTTATGGCAGTTCTGCTGACTATCCTTGGATATTCTATCAACGCAACTATCATCATTTACGATAGAATCAGAGAGAATGAAAATCTTCTTGGCAACAAAATGGAGCTTGAGGACCTTGTAAACCTCTCTATTACACAGACAATGGGACGTTCTATCCATACAACTGTTACAACAGTTCTTGCTATGGCTACAGTTTGTATCGTCTGCATAATCTGCGGTGTAACATCTATCCTGAGCTTTGCTTTCCCACTTATCATCGGTATGATATCAGGTGTTTATTCTTCTAACTGTATCGCACCTACACTGTGGGTACATTGGAAAAAACATCAGGCAAAGAAGTCACATTCAGGTTCAAAAACAGGCAGCACAAAGAAAAAGGCTTCAAGAAGATAAAATTTTATGGACGGTATGTTAAACATATCGTCCATTTTTTTATGTGATATTCTATTTTTAACACTCCATATCATGGATAAGTCCACAGTTTCGCATGGAGATAGTTCCGTTATTGCCTGTTATATAATGGTCAAGAACTGTCACACCTAAACATCTCATATATCTCATGACCTCACGGGTGAGAGTAACGTCCTCCTGAGAGGGGGTGTTGGGTGAGTCAGGGTGATTGTGGGCAAGGATAACAATATCAGTGCCGCTGTTGAGAACGGCTTTTGTAAGCTCACGAAAATCAACAGGGGTAAATCTCGCACCGCCTGCGGATATGTCTGTTACGCTCTTTATGTGAAAGCCAGAGTCGATACAAATTACCTTGAACTTCTCCTGCTTTTCGTTCCTGAAACAATTATTTACAAAACTCAGCGCCGCAGATATGTTTCTAATGTCTATCCTGCTGTCTGTGACAGTGGAGCAGTAGTTTATAAGCTCTCTGAAAAATAAAAGTGAGTTTGCAGAGCTTTCGCCCATGTCCTTTACCGAAGAAAGCTCCTCCACAGAAGCGTTAAGAACGCTGTTTAAGCTTCCGAACTTTTTTATAAGCTCGTGCGCAATATCATTGGTGTTCTTTCTCGGCACAATGTAAAATAAAAGCATTTCAAGTATCTCATGCTCGGAAAAGCCCTTGAAATTTCCCGATTCTTTGAAACGCTTCCTCATTCTCTCTCTGTGACCGCCGTGGTCTGCTTGACTGCTCATTTTATCACCTCTTATACAAGTATAAAATATCCGCACTTTTTTGTCAATAAAAAACCATTGTGACTTTATTCTTTACAGATAATTTCAGCAAGAGGGTAAGCTAATAATATTTAGAATATTTTATTAATAGATCACAAATAGCGTAAAATGCTAAAAAAACCTTCAGAAATATCAAAAGTGTCTGTGCGAAATGACGTTGAAAAAGGTTGTTTTTTTATGATATAATGAAATGGTAACTATTATATTATGGAGATGTTTTTATGACAGACCTGACGGTGGGAAAACCGTGGACAGTGCTGTGGAAATTTTCCCTGCCTATGTTCGTGAGCGTGATATTTCAGCAGATGTATTCCATTTTCGACAGTATCATAGCAGGAAAATTTGCAGGCGAAGACGCTCTGGCGGCAGTTGGTGCGTCTTATCCTATAACAATGATATTTATGGCGTTTGCAGTGGGAAGCAATGTTGGCTGTTGTGTGGTGATATCTCAATTTTTCGGTGGAAAAGAGTTCTCAAAGGTAAAAACTGCGTCAACTACTACTATAATTTCATGTACGATACTTGCGACAGTGCTTACAGTTTTCGGACTTGCGTTCTCTACTTCTCTTATGAGAATGATAAACACGCCCGATAACATCTTCCGTGACGGCGAGCTTTATTTGAAGATCTATATCGCAGGTCTTATCTTCCTGTTTCTTTATAACGTGGGTACAGGTATTTATAACGCAATGGGCGACTCGAAAACACCATTGTATCTCCTTATCGGCTCATCAGTTGGAAACGTTGTTCTCGACTATGTGTTCGTGAAGTTCTTTAAATGGGGTGTGGCAGGCGTTGCATGGGCTACTTTTATCGCTCAGGGAGTGGCTTGCGTGTTCTCACTGCTTATTTTGGTGAAGAAAACCGCAGAAATTAAAACAGAGGATAAACCACCGCTGTTTTCAGGAAAAATACTTAAAAAGATAACCCTTTATTCTATACCTAGTATTTTACAGCAGAGTTTTATCTCAGTGGGAAATATCTTTGTGCAGTATCTTGTAAACAGCTTCGGCTCGTCTTGTATCGCAGGATATTCTTCTGCAATAAAGCTAAATACCTTTGCTATAACAAGCTTTACAACGCTTTCAAACGGGCTTTCAAGCTTTGTTGCACAGAATTACGGTGCAGGCAGGAACGATAGGATAAGAAGCGGATATAAAGCAGGACTTGTTATCTCGGCTATCGTGGCAGTGCCTTTTATACTCTGCTTTTTCTGTATGCCAAAAACTATGATAAACCTGTTTCTTGACGACGGCGGAACAAAAGCCGTTGAGATAGGCACAACATTTTTGAGAATAATATCGCCTTTCTATGTGTTTGTGGGCATAAAAATAATGTCAGACGGAGCACTCCGAGGTAAGGGCGCAATGCAGTATTTTATGATATCAACTTTTACGGACTTGATACTCAGAGTAGTGCTTGCGTTCGTGTTGGCAAGACCATATGGGTCAACGGGAATATGGCTGTCATGGCCGATAGGCTGGCTTGTGTCAACAGTGCTGTCAGTGGTGTTTGCGAGAGTGAAAGTGATGAAAAACGGTCAAAGTGAGGAGTGAGGAGTGAGGAATTGGCAAAGCCAACCTAACAAATTACAAGTATAAAGTAAAATAAAGCACCGAGCGCAGCGATTTTGCGGCATAACAAACCATGGCGTAAATCTTGGCTAAAACAACGTAACTCCGATTAGCAAAGACTAAATTAAAAAAAAGTTCTCAATAATGATGTTGACAAGTTTAATTAAATGTTGTATGATTATAAGGATAATAAATTAAGAATTCAAAATGTTTGCGGGAGGTTAATTTATGCTGGATACTAATGTAAACAATAAGTTTGGTAAAGAGGGTCTTACCTTTGATGACGTTCTCCTTATCCCAGGCGAGTCGGATTGTACACCTGATATGGTGGATATCCATACACACCTTACTAAGGATATAGTCCTCAATACACCTATAATGACATCTGCTATGGATACAGTCACAGAGTCAAAAATGGCTATCGCTATCGCAAGAGAGGGCGGTATCGGTATTATCCATAAGAATATGACTATCGCTCAGCAGGCAGAAGAGGTGGATAAGGTAAAGCGTTCTGAAAACGGCGTTATCGTTAATCCTTTCTCTCTTACAGCCGATAAAACTGTTGCTGAAGCTGATAAGCTCATGGGCAAGTATAAGATCTCCGGCGTGCCTATAGTCGATAAGGATGGCAAGCTTGAGGGTATCCTCACTAACAGAGATCTTAGATTTATCACTGATTTTGAAAATATCAAGATCGGTGACGTTATGACTAAGGAAAACCTCGTTACTGCTCCTGTTGATACGGATCTTGAAGGCGCTCAGAAGATACTTATGAAGCATAAGATTGAGAAGCTTCCTCTTGTTGATGCAAACGGCGTTCTTAAGGGTCTTATCACTATCAAGGATATTGAAAAGGCTGTTCAGTATCCAAATTCCGCAAGAGATAAAAAGGGCAGACTTCTTTGCGGTGCTACTATCGGCATGACTAACGATATTCTTGAAAGAGTTGCCGCTCTCGTTGAAGCTCAGGTAGACGTTCTCGTTCTTGACTCTGCTCATGGTCATTCTATGAACGTTATAAATTGTCTTAAAAAAGTTAAGGCCGCTTTCCCTGATACACCGGTTATTGCAGGTAATATCGCTACTGCCGAAGCCGCCAGAGCGCTCTGCGAAGCAGGTGCTGACGCTATAAAGGTCGGTATCGGCCCTGGTTCTATCTGTACTACCCGTGTAGTTGCTGGTATAGGTGTTCCTCAGGTCACTGCAGTTTATGACGCTGCTTGCGCTGCTGCTGAGTATGGCATTCCTGTTATTGCTGACGGCGGTATCAAGTATTCAGGCGATATTGTTAAGGCTCTTGCCGCCGGTGCAAACGTTGTAATGCTTGGTTCACTCCTCGCAGGCTGTGACGAAGCTCCAGGCGAAACTGAGATCTATCAGGGCAGACAGTTCAAGGTGTACAGAGGCATGGGTTCTCTTGCCGCTATGAATAAAGGCTCAAAGGACAGATATTTCCAGACAAACTCAAAGAAGCTCGTTCCAGAGGGCGTTGAGGGTCGTGTGGCTTATAAGGGTCCGGTTTCAGATACTATCTTCCAGCTCGTTGGCGGTATCCGTTCAGGTATGGGCTATTGCGGTTGTCATACTATTGCAGAGCTTGGCGAAAAGGCTAAGTTCATCAGAATAACAGGCGCAGGTCTTAAGGAGTCACACCCACACGATATTTATATCACAAAGGAAGCTCCAAACTATTCCGCAGGAATCTAATAGAATTTTATATACAAAAAGAGCAGAGATCTCGTTTCTCTGCTCTTTTTTTGCCTTATTTTGTAGGCGAAAACAGCGTTCGCCCACAGTTTCAAAGTTTTTTTCTGAAAAAACTACTCCATAAATTCTCCCAAAAGACCACTTGCAATAGCAACAGTTTCAGGACATGGACGCTTCTGATAGTATTCTTTTGTGCGCTTTGCAGGGTCAGGGTCACTAGGTCCGCTCAGACCAAGAAGCTCACGGCAGATGATAGTGTCAGAGCCAAGCTCTTCCTTGAAACGCTTTGCAAAAAGCTGAACACGCTCATAATCCTTGCCCTTTGCCGCCCTGTCACTGCCTATGGTGTTGCCAAATTTCAATCCAAGCACCATGACTGCACCTGTAAATGCTCCGCAGACCTCTCTCATTCTGCCTATTCCGCCGCCAAAGCCCGAAGCTATCTTGTATGCAGTTTCGCTGTCAAGTCCGATATCCTCAGCCCATGCGCCTACTACCGCCTGTGAACAGTTGTAGCCCTCCATGAAAAGAGCCTTTGCTGCCGCTGCTTTTTCCTTATTCATTAAAAAAACTCCTTTTTTGTCATATATTGATTTTCATTATAGCACAGCTTTAAGTTTTTTTCAAGACGTATTATTGGTTAGTATAGTCTACGTCAAATTGCATAAAATTTTGCCATAAAATTTTGCAATATTTTTATATTGTTAGACAAAACTAACCTATTGACAAATGTACACTAATGTGGTATACTTTAATCACAGCAAGGGAAAAGCTGCAAAGAATAACGCAGATAAAGCGAAAACGCTGGTCTGTGGAAAAGTAAAAAAATGATATCTAAATAAGGAGGACAAAGATTATGTCAAAGTTTGTATGTTCAGTATGCGGTTATGTTTATGAGGGTGAGGCTGCTCCAAAGGAGTGTCCAATCTGCCACGCACCAGCAGAAAAGTTCAATAAAGTAGAAGAAACAGCTATCACATGGGCTGACGAGCATAAGGTAGGCGTTGCAGAGGGTCTTGATGAGGAAGTTGTTGCAGGTCTTAGAGAGAACTTCAACGGCGAGTGTTCTGAGGTAGGTATGTATCTTGCAATGGCAAGAGTTGCTTACAGAGAAGGCTATCCTGAGGTAGGTATGTACTATGAGAAGGCAGCCTACGAAGAGGCAGAGCACGCAGCTAAGTTCGCAGAGCTTCTGGGCGAGGTAGTAACACCTTCTACAAAGAAGAATCTCGAGATGAGATATATGGCTGAGAATGGCGCTTGCGAGGGCAAGATGAAGCTTGCTAAGAGAGCAAAGGAGCTTGGCTATGACGCTATCCATGACACTGTTCATGAAATGGCTAAGGACGAAGCAAGACATGGCTGCGGCTTCAAGGGTCTGCTTGACAGATATTTCGCTAACAAGTAATTTATCTTAAAACTGTATAAATTAAAGATTACGACGAATTTTTCCCGAAAAAGGCAGAGGTATTTGAAAAAATACTTCTGTCTTTTTGTTTTATAAAGCCGTTATAAAGGCTCAAATCTATTGCAAATGACGTAAAACTGTGGTATAATATTTTAGTATGATAAAATAATGCTTTAGGAGATGATAGTGTGATAGAAACACTGGCTGCGGAAATTGCGACCTTGCAGAACGTTTATGCTCCCTTGCCTTTTAAGGTGCATATGATATTCTGCGTTATCGCTACGCTTTTATATATAACTCAGTTCATAAGAAAAGGCTCTTGTCATTATCTTACATTAATGATAGCTATTGACCTTACCATAGTTACTCAGTTTACCACAAAAAGCTTTGTTATCGGTATGCTTTTCGGTGCAGAGGTAGCGCTTCTTGCGGCGACAGCTTTTATTTCCCATAGGTTTGCTAAAAAGCAGAAAGCTTTGGAGAATGCCGAGGAAAAGTCGGAAACTGCTCAAAAGGAAGATGAAGAATGAAAATAGTTATACTTGACTCTGAAACAGTTTCAAGAAACGATGTGTCGCTGGAGGGAATAACAGTCCTTGGTGAAAGCATTGTTTATGGTTTTACACCAAACGAACAGGTCGCAGAAAAGATAGGCGACGCTGACGCTGTTATATGTAACAAGTGCCTTATAACAGAGGAGGTATTCTCAAAGTGCAAAAACCTGAAATACGTCGGTCTTTTTGCAACGGGATATAATAATGTTGACCTTTCCGCCGCAGACAGGCATGGTGCAGTGGTCTGCAATGTGCCTTCCTATTCAACAAATGCGGTGGCACAGCATACTTTTGCACTTATCCTCAACTATTTCAGCAAGATAAGAGAATATGCCGAGAAAGTTGACGAGGGCGGCTGGGTGAATTATAAGCTGTTTTCATATTTTGGTATCCCTACCTATGAGCTTGCAGGAAAAACCATTGGTATAGTAGGGTATGGCGACATAGGAAAGAAAGTTGCTGAGATAGCAAGAGCGTTCGGCATGAAGGTCATCACCTTTACACGCTCACCCCAGAAAATTATTGACGGCACGCCTGCGGTAAGCCTTGAAGAACTTCTAAAGACCTCTGATATAGTGACGCTCCATTGTCCTCTTACAAAGGATAATGAGAAAATGATAAATGCCGAAAGCCTCGGCATGATGAAAAAGTCAGCATTTTTCGTCAACACTGCAAGGGGTGGTCTTGTGGACGAAAAGGCTCTTGCACAGGCTCTTGAAAATGAAGTCATTGCAGGGGCAGGAATTGATGTTCTCACAAACGAGCCAATGAGTGAGAACTGCCATCTCAGAAATGCAAAGAACTGCACTGTTACCCCACATATAGCGTGGGCGCCAAAGCAGACGAGAGAAAGGCTTCTTGAAACTGTTGCGCAGAACTTGAAAATGTGGATAGAGGGTACGCCGCAGAATGTTGTCAACGGAAAATAACAATAAGGACATGATAAAAATGATAGATATGACAAAAAAGAAAAGAGTTGTGGTAAAGGTAGGAACTTCTACTCTTACTCACAGCACGGGGCTTCTTAATATACGCCGTGTGGAACAGCTCGTTAAAACTCTTGCCGACCTTCAAAATGCAGGACATGAGATAATCCTTGTATCAAGCGGTGCGGTGGGTCTTGGCAGAGCAAAGCTGGGCATAAAGGAAAGACCCAAGGACACTCCCACAAGACAGGCTTGTGCGGCGGTGGGTCAGTGTGAGCTTATGTATCTTTACGATAATCTTTTCTCTGAATACAGCCTTAATGTGGCTCAGCTTCTGCTTACAAAGTATATTCTTCTGGAAGACAGAAAGATAAACGTGCAGAACGCCCTTAACCGCATCATAGAGCTTGGTTCTATCCCTATTGTGAACGAGAACGATACGGTGTCTATTGATGAGCTGGAGCTTGAAATGGGCGAGAACGATTCTCTTGCGGCAAATGTTGCGGTGCTTGCTAATGCAGACCTTCTTATAATAATGTCTGATATCGAGGGACTTTTTGACAAAGACCCTCACAAATACGATGACGCTGAGCTTATTCCTGTTGTGCCTGAGATAACAGAGGAGATAAAGGCTATTGCAGGGGGTGCAGGTTCTTCACTTGGCACAGGCGGAATGGCGACAAAGATAAAAGCCGCTGAGATATGCAAAAATGGCGGAATAGATCTTATCATAATGAATGGCAGAGATCCAAGACATTTGTATAAGGTATTTGAAAATAAACCTATAGGAACACTTTTTACAGCTAATGGGGAGGTATAGTAAAAATGAGTTACATCGATATTTTGGGACAGAAAGCAAAAGCTTGCAAAAAGGATATCGCCTTCGCTTCAACAACACAGAAAAATGACGCACTTCTTGAGATCGCACATATCCTTAGAGTTTGTAAGGACGATATTATCGAAGCAAACAAGGTGGATCTTGAAAACGGCAGAATGAGAAAAATGTCGGAAGCAATGCTTGACAGACTTGCACTTAATGACAGCCGTATCGAGGGCATGGCAAAGGCTTGCGAAGAGCTTGCTCAGCTTGACGACCCTGTGGGAGAGGTAGTTTCAGGCTCAACAAGACCTAACGGCATGAAGATCGAGAAAGTAAGAGTGCCAATGGGCGTTATAGGCATTATTTTTGAAGCCAGACCTAATGTTACTGTAGACGGCGCTATACTTTGCCTTAAAAGTGGAAACGCTGTTATACTCAGGGGCGGAAAGGAAGCAATAAACTCAAACAAAATGCTTGCCGACCTAATGAGAAAAGCTGTTGAAAGGGCAGGGTTCAGCCCTGATATCATTCAGCTTGTGGAGGATACTGACAGAGGCATCGCTCTTGATATGATGAAAGCCAATGATTATATCGACGTCCTTATCCCAAGGGGAGGCGCACAGCTTATAAAGGCTGTTGTACAGTCTGCCACTGTGCCTGTTATCGAGACCGGCACAGGAAACTGTCACGTTTATGTTGACGCAAGTGCGGATATAAAAATGGCTGTGAACATTGTTGATAACGGTAAGACCTCACGTCCGTCTGTATGCAACGCAGTTGAAAGCTGTCTTGTTCACAGGGATATCGCAGAGGATTTTCTCCCGAAGCTTAAAGAAAGACTTGACAAGCACCACGTTGAGATAAGAGGCTGTGAGCTTACAAGGCAGATACTTGGCCCTGAGAACGTTACTCCTGCTGATGATGACGATTACGCAACAGAGTTTCTTGACTATATAATCTCTGTCAAGGTAGTAGACGATATGGCGGAAGCCCTTGAACATATCGACAGATTTTCTACAGGACATTCTGAGTGTATCGTTACGGAAAGCCTTTTTGCCGCACAGGAATTTCAAAAGCGTGTTGACTCAGCGGCAGTATATGTAAACTGCTCAACAAGATTTACAGACGGCGGAATGTTCGGTCTGGGTGCTGAGATAGGCATTTCCACTCAGAAGCTTCATGCAAGAGGTCCTATGGGTCTTAGAGAAATGACCACCACAAAGTATCTTATCTCTGGAAACGGACAGATAAGAGAATAGGTATTAGTGAGGAATGAGGAGTGAGGAATGAAGGTATCGCCTGCGGCGATGATTTCTCTGTAGGGGCGACCTTTGGTCGCCTGTCTGCTCTGATACTTTGATATATTACAAAAAAAGAGGTAATTATAATGATAAAAGCTATGAATATTTCTTATGAGATAGGCGATAAGCTTTATCTCAACATCACAAACAAGTGTCCATGCAACTGCACATTCTGTATTCGTCACAACGGTGACGGTGCATACGGCTCTGACCCACTGTGGCTGGAACATCAGCCTACTGCCGAAGAGGTAATAGACGACATCAAAAAGCGTGACCTTGACAGCTACAAGGAAATTATTTTCTGCGGCTATGGCGAGCCTACCTGTGAGCTTGAAATACTCAAAGAAACTGCAAAGTATATAAAATCTGTTACAAAGACACCTATAAGGATCAACACAAATGGTCTTAGCGACCTTATCAACAAGCGTGAAACTCCTGCTGAGTTCAAGGGACTTGTTGATATAATCTCAATAAGTCTTAACGCTTCTGACGCAAAGGCTTATGACGAGGTAACAAGGCCGTCATTCAAGGGCGTGAACTGCTTTGAAGAAATGCTCTCTTTTGCAAAAAGAGTGAAAGAGTTCGTGCCTGAAGTAATGCTCACTGTTGTGGATATAATCGGCGAAGAGGAGATAAAAAAATCTCAGGCGGTTGCTGACAGCGTGGGTATACATCTCAGAGTCAGAGAATATGTTGATTAATATTTTGTAAACAATATATTAAGTTTTATATTTGCTCAATATTCCGTTTTCAGCAAACATCTAAGTGATGTCGGAACAATAACCGAGTGCTGAAAACGGATATTTTTTTGTTCGATAATAAAAAGAAAGCTTGGTAGAAAAAATGGAAAAGGAAAAGATAAGACGTCTTGTTTTGCAGGCAGGACAGGGTGACAGAGCAGCTTTCGGCGAGCTTTACGAAGAAATGGGCAGGTCGGTATATTTTAACTGTCTTAAACTTCTTGGAAATGCTCAGCAGGCAGAGGATATAACTCAGGACACTTTCATGAAAGCTCTTGAAAAGCTTGACAGCCTTAAAGAGCCTGAGAATTTCTCAGCATGGGTAAACCGCATTGCAATAAACAACTGCAAAATGTATTTCAGGAAAAATCCCCGCATTGCGGAGGAGGAGTCGGAAAAGATAATCGACGATACGCCCGACAGCGAGCTTATCCCTGACGATTATGCCGACAGCGAAGAAAAACGCAGGATAATAATGAACATTATCGACACCGCTCTCACTGACGAACAGCGTCAGACCATAGTACTTTACTATTTTGATATGATGAGCGTGGCTGAGATAGCAGAGATAATGGAATGTTCTGTTGGCACTGTCACTTCCCGTCTTAGCGCTGCAAGAAAGAAGATAAGGGAGGCGGTGCTTATTTACGAAAAGAAAAACAATGACAGGCTTCATGCTGTTATGCCTATACCTGTTCTGTCAAAGATATTTATGCAGGAATGTCAGCATTTGAAGCTGCCTGAATTATCCGTTTTCAGCAAGGCGTCAGCCACGGAAGTTGTTCCCGATAAAAATACTACAATAAGTAAATCGGGAGGAAAAGATATGTTTTCAACAGTAAAAGCAAAGGTTATAGCAGGCGTGGTCGCAGTGGCAGTAGTGGGCGGAGGTATCACAGCGGCGGTGCTTGCAAACAGAGATAAGACAGCAGATGCTGATAAGCCAAACACAGCCGTTCAGACAGACGCACAGGGTGAAGTGAACGAGCAGGAGATAGAGGACAAGCTAAACGGACTTGATGAAAATGCTGATAATGAAGATGATGTTACTGACGATGATGCAAGCGGTACAAATTCAAACAGCGAGCTTGAAATGGCTGTTTACACTGTTTCTGATGAGATAAAAAATGCAGATCTTTCGTCGGGTCTTGTTCAGCTCAACGGTGACATCATGCAGGTGGGCGGATATATAAAAACGTCTGATTTCTATGCAAAATATGCTGACGAATACAGCTTTGTATACTGCGACGGAGGTCACTATGAGGATAAAAAGGGCGAAATGCTCAACTACCGTGTGGGTGCTGACAACTATTTCGGCGGAGAATGGTGGGATAGCTATTACATGACCCTTATACCAAAGGTCGAGCCGCAGGGAGATGAGATAACGGTCTATGTTGCAAATCTCACAAACCCTGACGGACAAGTATCTCTTGCAGACAGCTATGTGGTATGGGCAGATGAAACTCCAATGTCAAACGATATTTACACCCCTGCTTGGATACCGACCGGTATGCCAACAAGGCTTTGCTATGATGTCACAAGCACAAAGAAGCTTGATGAGATATATGACAACATAGATGATTATTCAGCACAATCAGTGCAGGATATGCTTGCTTCTCAGGGCATCTCAAAGGGCGATAACAGCATTTCAGGAAACTATCTTTCCTATGTTTACTCACAGGGCGATATGTCAATGAGCGAAACATACTGTGTGAACAGCGACACTGACCCTGATGTTTTCGTTGCATATGTTGCAGGTGAGAAAAATGCCGCAGGGCTTACACCTCTCTACAGATATCATTTTACGAGGGCCGCTTCTTGAGGTTCTTGCACAGGACCCCAGGGCGGCATACAACAAAAAGCCGGATTATATCTACGGGATGGCATTTGATGATTATGACATCCGGTTTATGGTGGCAGAGGGAATTCTGACGGTAAAAGAGGTCACAAGGCGCACGCAGGAATGGAAAAAAGTCAAGTGAGAGTTGCGCTTGCACGGGGAAAGCCTTATAATAGAAACGTCAAAAGTCAAAAACGCGAAGAAATTCGTGTAGTAGTGAGGTAAGAGGATGAAAGAGTTAAAAGAGTACATTCGCAGTATCCCGGATTTCCCAGAGAAGGGAATTATTTTCCGTGATGTCACAAGTGTACTGCAGGATGCAGATGCACTGAAGCTTTCCATTGATGAACTGGCGAAACGCTTGGAGGGCGTTGATTTTGATGTGATCGCCGGAGCAGAATCCAGAGGCTTTATCTTTGGAGCACCACTTGCTTATGTCATGCATAAGCCGTTTGTACCGATTCGTAAAAAGGGAAAACTGCCGTGTGAGACAGTTGAAAAAACATATGATCTAG
>OOCZ01000695.1_pt1 | contig 24810 bp, 20 predicted proteins | sample 1671631 | NCBI WGS metagenome assembly OOCZ01 (sample SAMN06348176, study PRJEB24527) | human gut metagenome | reverse complement strand
AATATTCGGCCTTTACCACAACAGGGTGAAAAAGGCCGATAATCAAAAAGGTACAGATTCCGATGAATAACCCTGCAAGGTGATATTCATTTAGAAACTCCATCACAATTATTTTTCAACGCGGATGGGAATCTCTTTCTTGATACTCTGTTCCAGAGAAATCAGAGTCTCGGTAGCTACTACACCCGGTATTTCTTGCATTTTGTTATTCAGCAAATCCATCAGATGTTCGTTGTCGCATGCATAAAGTTTTGTCAGCATTGTGTACGGGCCTGTAGTGAAATGACATTCCACTATTTCGGGAATCTTTTGTAATTCCGCTACGACAGATTTGTACATGGAGCCTTTTTCCAGCTTGATACCCACGTATGTACAAGTTCTGTAGCCCAATGATTTCGGGTTCACATGGTAACCAGAGCCTACAATGACACCTAGGTCAATCAGTCTTTGCACACGCTGATGGATAGCTGCGCGTGATACTCCACATTCGGCTGCTACGTCTTTAAAAGGGATGCGGGCATTCTGGGAGATAATCTCTAGGATCTGCCTGTCGAGGTTGTCTATTCTTTCCATAATAATAAATTGTAATTTCCTGTTGTTATCAAATAGTAAGCAAATATAGAGATTTATTTTAATTATTCTTCTTTTCCGAGAAAAAAAATAGGAAAAAGCAAAAAAAAGAGGCACAAACGTTTTGCGCCTCTTTCCTTTTTCTATTTAGAAAGAAACTTTCTTATTTCTTATCTTTTTCAATGCCCACCAGCTCAACTTCGAAAATCAAAGTAGAGAACGGTTTGATCTGGCCGCCTGATTCTCTAGCACCGTATGCCAGTTCCTGAGGGATGTAAAGTTCCCATTTAGAACCGACAGGCATCATAGTCAATGCTTCTGTCCAACCTTTGATTACTTGGTTAGCACGGAAAGTAGCCGGTTCTTTACGTTTGTAAGAACTGTCAAATTCTGTTCCGTCAATTAAAGTACCTTTGTAGTTAACTTTCACTTTGCAAGTGTCAGCAGGGATTTCACCTTTACCTTCAGTGATCACTTTGTATTGCAGACCGCTCGGAGTTGTTTTCACACCTTCTTTAGTCTTGTTGTCGGCAAGGAACTTTTCGTTTTCAGCTTTGTAGTCAGCGTATTTTTCAGCCAAAGCTTTTGCTTTGATTGTTTCCATAGCTGTACGGGTATAAGTCTGAGCTTCTTCCATAGTCATCATGCCGCCTTTTTCCAAAGTACCTGCGATGAAACCTGCCATGAAGTTTTCTTTGCTGATAGTTTTAGTAGAGTCTGTACCAAACAATTCTTGGTTGATACCTTTCATCATCTGGTTGCTGATTTGCTGACCGATTTGCAGACCTGCCATGTAAGCGATGTCTTTTTTGCTAGTCTTGTTTGCACCTTCGTTCAAACCTTTGATGAATTCTGCCATATATGCAGTATCAACGTTCAAACGACCTGTCAGATAGCCTTTCAGACCTTGAGTCTGAGCCATACCGATAGAATACGACAGTGAGTCGATGTCTGTTTTCAGATTTGCTTTAGGAGCTTGAGCTGTACAAGAAGCAAGACTTGCAGCAGCGGCGATTGCCATAAAAATACTAACTTTTTTCATTTTGCTTTGAAATTTTTTATTTATAATACTTCGAGTAATTCTACTTCAAATACGAGTGTGCTGTGAGGAGGAATCATTTCTCCGGCACCTCTTGCGCCATAACCCAGTTCAGACGGAATATACAGTTTCCATTTAGAACCTTCCGGCATCAGTTGCAGTGCTTCAACCCATCCCGGGATTACCTGGTTCACGCCAAATACTGCGGGCTCACCACGCTGAACAGAACTGTCGAACAGTGTTCCGTCAATCAAAGTACCTTCGTAATGGCATTTTACCTGATCGGTAGCCTGAGGCTTTTTGCCTGTACCTTCTTTTATTATTTCGTATTGCAATCCGCTGGGCAGAGTTACTACGCCTGCTCTTTTTTTGTTTTCCTCAAGGAATGCTTTCCCCTGTTCGATAGCGGCGGCACCCATTTTAGCTTCCAGTTCTTCGAAATACTTGTTTACTATTTCGCGGGCTTCCTGATGGCTGATAGCCGTCTGGTTGCCTTCCAATACATCTTTGATAGCTTGTGCGAAGTCGTCTACCGAAAGGTTGGCGATTCCCATACTTGATAAGTTTTGGCCGATTCCGAGACCAATAGAGTAACTGAATTTATCCATATAATGTTTTTTGTTGGCGATTGAAGCGTATTTCATAGTTTTAGCCTTCAATCAATTGCAAATTTATGAATCACAAAAGTACGTGTTTTATTTGAATGATTTAATATTTGGTATTTAAAAATTCTTATATCTGTGAAAGTTAACCGCTTTTTACAAAAGAATTAGTTTTTTTGTTCGTAGGATTTAATCGGTTTATTCTTATTATCTAGGTTGGTTTATGCAGATAATTAATCGTCTGACTGTAGTTTGTTTTTCGTCTAACTATAGTCAGACGAAAGAGTTACTATAGTCAGACGAAAGTTTAACTATAGTCAGACGATTAAATATTAGTATGTTTGATGTTAACTATCTATATCTTTCATCTTAAAGTTCAGTATAAACCGGATTATATTAAGTGTAAGAAAGTTTTCGTTTATTCGATGATTCTGATTACATTTGTGTGGCTATTAAAAAAGAAGGAGGAATAGTAATGAAAAATCTGGTAGTTTTGACGGGTGCCGGTATGAGTGCCGAGAGTGGGATCAGTACATTTCGGGATGCGGGCGGTTTGTGGGATAAATATCCTGTAGAGCAGGTGGCTACTCCTGAAGGTTATCAGCGTGACCCGGCTTTGGTTATTAATTTCTATAATGAGCGTCGGAAACAGCTGTTGGAGGTAAGGCCGAACCGTGGACATGAATTGTTGGCGGAACTGGAGAAAAACTTCCATGTAACGGTGGTGACACAGAATATTGATAATCTGCATGAACGCGCCGGAAGTAGCCACATTATTCATCTGCATGGCGAACTGACAAAAGTATGTTCCAGCAGAGATCCATATAATCCTCAATTTATAAAAGAGCTGAAACCGGAAGAATATGAAGTGAAGATGGGAGACAAGGCCGGTGACGGCACTCAATTACGACCTTTCATTGTATGGTTTGGAGAAGCTGTGCCGGAAATTGAAACAGCCATCCAATATGTGGAGAAAGCGGATATTTTCGTTATTATCGGTACGTCGCTTAATGTATATCCTGCAGCGGGGTTGCTTCATTATGTACCGAGAGGAGCAGAGGTGTATCTGATTGATCCGAAACCGGTAGATACGCATACTTCCCGTTCGATACATGTAATTCAGAAGGGAGCTTCTGAAGGAATGGGTGAATTGAAACAATTGTTGGGAGTTTGAGACTTCTTTCCCTCCGTTTTATTCCAGTTCGCTGGCAAAAATATGATTATTCCGGAGTACTTCCGATATTTCGAGTGCAGTGATACCACTGCACTCGATTCTTAATATTTTCTCCCAGTCCTCAAAGTCCACATTCCATTTGTCTATTTGAGGGAACTCTGCCAAAAGTTTTCCTATGCGTTTGATGTCACATCTTTTGGTGATAGAAGTTCGAAAAATCAGAATCTTATTTTCTTTTTCCATATTCTTTAGCGTTTTATTTTAGTGAGCGGAACTCCCGGATCGTCATACTGAAATGCAGCCTGAAATTGCGACTTAACAGCGAAAGGCTGCTAAAGCCGCAAAGGGCGGCAATTTCGGTGGCGGAAAGTTCCTTGTTTTGTTTTAATAATAGGGCTGCTTTTTCAATCCGGGTGCGTTTGATATAATCCGTAGGCGTTTCGCCCATTAGATTTTTGTCCTATATAGAATACGTAGCCGTAGTATTCTTTATACTTATTATATAGGCTCTCTTCATACCGTTGTCCGGTGATGAGGTCTGCGGCTGCTTCATTTCCTGCATATTCCTTTAAGAAAGCTTCCTGAACCGGGAGCTGGGGAGCATAGAAATGCTCGGTCCAGCAATTTTCCGGTAAAATGAAATGGGCTGTCGGGATATATCCTGCTTTTTCCATTTGCATTATCTTTCTTGGGATCGTATCGATTTCCGGGTAATTGGCCATCCAGAAGTCTTCTATTTCGGAGGGACGTTCAGGGGTGAACCAGGAGGCTTCCGTTACAGCGATAAATCCGTTCTTTTTCAGGAATTTGTTCCATTCGTTCATACCGCGTTCGAATCCTATGTTATAGATAGCGCCTTCGGACCAGATCAGATCGAGTTCTTCCTCTTGAAACGGCAGAGCGTCCATGGAGCCGACGATACCCTTTACTCTGTCTTCACAATGGGCTTCTATTGCATTTTTGTTGAATAGCTCGATAAAGTCGGGGAAAAGGTCGATACCTGTAATTTGTCCTTTCGTATAGTTGGCTAATGCCATTGTCTGACCGCCTGTGCCACAGCCAATGTCGGCTATTCGTGCCTTGTCGGACAGTTCGTTGATGAAGCTTACGGCTTTTTGTGTGACTTCAGGACTTCCGGGACCTTGACGTTTTAATGCCTTGAAGTAATTACATATCAGTGTAAAATCGAATTCGTGGATTGATTTAAAATCGTTACTCATTGTTTTAATGTTTTGGTAGTTTAAAAATTTAGATATAGAAAGTAACTCTGACAAGAGTATGTCAGAAAACATAAGGGATAATCTGTAATGAGGGGAAGGTTTACAGATTATTTACAGAACGGAATCCTTACGGAATGAAAATGAGTTAAACATCCAATTTTTCTTTTAGTTTGTGGCAAAGATAGGGTTTTAGCTGTAAAACTCAATGATAACTTGGTTGAAAAAAGACTGTAAACTTGCATTTTAGCAAGAATAGTCAAATAGGAATATGTTTATATATCCGGTTGTATGGATGAGATTGATCGCCCAAATTGATTGAAACTACATTTTTTGAGTTATTTTTGTCGAATATTAAATACAAATCTCTCATTTAATGTATGATACCGATGAAAAGCAAATTATTACTCACATGTATCCTCCTGTTTTTCTGTTCCTCTTTTCTGTGCGGACAGAATCAATCTTCTAAAGTGGCAAACTCTGTTGAAACGAATAATGGATGCATACGGCACCCGTGGCAAGGAAAAAGAGTGGGATATTTGGGAGACTCTATTACAGATCCCAACTGTTATGGTGACAAGATAAAGAAATACTGGGATTTTCTGCAGGAATGGCTGGGAATCACTCCTTATGTATATGGTATCAGTGGCAGGCAATGGAATGATGTGCCCCGGCAAGCCGAGCAACTGAAGAAAGAACACGGCGGAGAAGTAGATGCTATCGTGATTTTGATGGGTACGAATGATTTTAATGGCGGTGTACCTATTGGAGAATGGTTTATGGAAACAGAAGAACAAGTGATGGCAGCCCGTGGACAAACCCAAAAGCTGGAAACCCGTAAGAAACGTACTCCTATAATGGATGGAAGCACGTATAAGGGACGTATCAACATAGGAATCAATAGACTGAAACAACTCTTCCCGGACAAGCAGATTGTGTTGTTGACCCCGTTGCACCGTTCACTGGCCAATTTTGGAGAAACGAATGTGCAACCGGATGAAAACTACCAGAACAGTTGTGGCGAATATGTGGATGCCTACGTGCAGGCTGTTAAAGAGGCCGGCAATGTGTGGGGAGTCCCCGTGATTGATCTTAATGCGGTGACCGGATTGAATCCGATGGTGGAAGAACAACTGATTTATTTCTACGATGCGGGATATGACCGTTTGCATCCCAGCACGAAAGGACAGATACGCATGGCACGAACGCTGATGTATCAGTTGCTTGCGTTGCCTGTTATGCTTTAGGCTACCGATGGATAACCGCTCGGAACACAAACCATGCATGATGTATCGTGGTACTGCTCCATCCATAATGCTTTGCCATAATGCGGAATCTCTCTTTGAGGGATGCTTTCCGGTTCCGGGTGGTCATGCCCTCGTCCAGATAGTCGATGATTGTCAGGTGAGTGTTGTGCAAAGTACGTGCTTTTTTCATGATGCGGATGCACCAGTCGAAGTCAGCGGAGAAACGGTACTGCAAATCATACGGCTCTACCAACGTGTGGCGGGGGAAGAATGCCTGATGGCAGACCAACATCCCTTGTTTAAAGCTTTTCCACGTTAAAGTCTCCGGAGCGGATAGCCTGCGCATACGTAGGAAATGACCGTTCTTGTCTACGATGGCTGTTTCTCCATAAAGTACATCAGGAAGTTCGTTGCCGATGATGGTATGTATCATTTGCTGTAATGTATTATCTTCGTGGAAGCAGTCGCCTGCGTTCAGAAAGCAAAGGTAATCACCGGTGGCAAGAGAGATTCCTTTATTCATGGCGTCGTATAATCCTTTGTCCGGCTCGCTGACGACAGTGTGTATCCGCGAACGGTACCGGTCGATGATAGATAAGGTCTTATCTTCAGATCCCCCGTCTACGATAATATATTCGACGTGATGATAGGTTTGTGAGATGACACTTAGAATGGTGTCCTCCAATACCTTCTCGGCGTTGTATGTTACCGTGATGATTGAGAATTTCGGAGTGGGATGGACGCTATGCATATTTTCCTGTTATTTTGTTATAGATATCCGTATATCTTTTGGCAACGATACTCTCCGAATAGTTACCCAATACCTTGCGGCGGGCTTGTTCTGAGAGTTCGCTGTATTCCGGTTCTGTCAATATCCAGTGAATACCGTTGGCAAAATCTTCCGAAGACTTGTATTGTGCCACGTAGCCATTGTGCAGATGGTCTATCATTTCGGGAATGCCGCCTACATTGAATCCTACGCACGGCACTCCGCATGCCATCGCTTCCATAATCATGTTAGGCAGATTCTCTTCCAGCGACGGGATGGCGAAAATATCTACTGAGTTGTATATATTCACTAATTCATGCTCATTCTTGATGTAAGGAAGTGAGTGTACACGAAAGGGAAGCAGAGCCTGTAACTGTTGGGATTGGTTGCCGAACGCAACTACCTCCAATGAATCTTTCCATTCCGGATGTTTTTCTGCCAGCATTTTGCAGGACTCAATTAAATATTCGACTCCTTTCCGCTTATCGGTAATCTTTACCGAACCGAACAGAATTAGTTTTTTGTTTTGCGGCAACATACATTTCGTACGTGCCTCCTCCTTCTTTTGTGGTTTGAAGAGATTCGTGTTAATGGCGTTCGGAATATTGACAATCTCTTTTCCTGCAAGCAATGCACTACTTTGTGCTTGTTCTTTCAGCCAATGACTGCAAGTGACGAAATGAATCGGGGCATGAGCATAAAGTTCTTGTTTGTTGCGGAAAGTGCGATATGACAGATCCTTCCGGCCTCCTTCCTTATATATATAGGGGCAGTGATGGCATTCCTTCCGGTATTTGGTACATTCCCGTGCATAGTGGCAGATACCGGTACAAGGCCACATATCATGCATTGTCCATACTACAGGCTTGCCGGATGACAATATCTTTCGGATATCTTTCAATGAGAGCATTCCCTGATTGACCCAGTGAAGGTGGATGACATCCGCCTGACGGAACTCCGGAAGTGACGTAATGTCCGTGCCGGTATTCGCTATATCTACATCAAACATATGATTCCGGTGAAAACGGTTGGCACTCCAGATGACAAGACGTTCCCACATGAATTTCCATACTTGCAACCAGCTTCTGTTCAACCCGACAACACTAATCTGGTCGGTCTGTTTGTCACGTACCAACATTTTAGCTTTGATACCGTTGTTTTTCAGCGATTCCATCAGACGGCTTGCCGCAACGGCCGGACCGCCCATCTTCTCAGAAGTATTAATAATCAGTATTCTCATTTTCTAAAGTTTGCTTGCCAGCAGGTTTGTATACAGATTGATATATTGTCCGGCTACTACCTTGCCCGAATATTTAGTCATTACTTCGTTTCTCATTGTTTCCGGTGACACCCGTTCTTTCCCTTCGGTAAGTCCCCATTTTATTCCGTCGGCCAGACTTTCCGCCGACTGATAGTCAGCCAAGTATCCATTCTCTTTATGGCGGATGATGTCTGCTTGCCCGCTGTTGCCGAACGAAACAGGCAGGCAACCGCAAGATTGGGCTTCAATCAGTGTTTGCCCGAAGGTTTCGTAGAGCGAGGCGGACACTGCGACATCGGCTGCCGAATAGATTTGAGAAAGCTCCTCCGCTTGGCTTACCCAGCCCATGTCGGTGTAACTGACAGGAATCAACGGAAGAATCTGTTGGGGGTATTTGGTCTTTCCGAAGAATATGAGATGCAACTCTTCACTCCGGAAGTCTTTTCGTCGGATTAAAAGGCGAATGGCCTCCATCAACGTTGGGAATCCTTTTATCGGATCATCAATACGGGCAGCCCCGAACACGATAATCCGTTTGTCAGGAAGAGATAATGCTTGTCGGCATTCTACTTTATTAAGTATCCGGAAGTTGTTCAGTGAGAGCGTGTTCGGTATCACTGTGACCGGCTTGCCTTTGAGTAGTGTGCTTTGGCGTACTTGTGAGGCGAGCCAATTACTTACTGTAACGATATTTATTCTTGCCGGAGAGAGTATGCTCTGTTTTTTCTTGAAGACGCGGTGAGACAAGTCGTTGTTCCCGGGAAAACGGAGAAAGTGGCAGTTTCCGCATTCGTTTTTGAATGATTCGCAAGAGTAGGAATAATGGCAGATGGAGGTACATTCCCACATGTCGTGCATCGTCCAGACAACAGGTTTGCCGGAGGTGATGACTTGTTGAATATTGTGCAAGGACAGCATGCCCTGATTGATCCAATGCAAGTGAATGATATCTGCCTCTTTGAAAAACGGAAGCCGGGTGACATCGAACCCCGTATTGGCAATGGATACCCTAAAAAGATTCTTCCGGCTGAAAAGATTATTTGCCCAAATAATGAGACGTTCCCAGATAAACGTGAACTTTCTTTGCCAAGACTTACCGACGGTATGTACTTTATCGGAGTGGCTCGTTTTGTGCAGTACCAACATCCCGGTGTCTATTCCGGCACCGTTGAGCGATTCCATCAGACGGTTTGCTGCGATAGCCGCACCGCCCATTCGTTCGGAAGTATTGATGATTAGTACTCTCATGCGCATAAAAGTTTATGCAAATGTACGCTTTTCGTTGCAAATCTATGGTTGCTTGCGATAAGTTTTTACCGTAGTAGTTAAGATTTGCGATAATTCGCGGCTGTAATGTTCTAAATTATATTCCCGTTCTGCCAGTTTCCGACCGTTGGCTCCCATTTGCTGTGCTTCTTCAGGATGGGTGTAGAGGTAACGGATGGCTTGTTTCCATCCTTCCGTATCATTATAGTCTACATAGATACCTGCTCCTTCTTTTTCGATGTCCATTTGAAATTTAGGATTACGTGAGCAAATCACCGGGAGTCCTAATGCAAAAGCTTCTACCAGTGTGGTGAGTCCCACGGTGTAGGGGGTGTCAAGGCAGCAGATGACTACTACTTTTGAATGTGCTACTTCTGTGGCGAGCTTGTGTGGGATGATACCGCCCGTGAAATGTATCCGTATGTTGGTATATGGTATATATTTTTTTAGTAAAAGCTCATAGTTCTTGTCTCCGGCGGCAGGTGTGGTAAACACATCGAGGGGAAACCCTGTTTCGGCAAATGCTTTTAACAAGGTGGTGAAGTCACGATTCTCTTTCCCGGTAGTGATAAACGTCTTTTCCGGTTCTTCTTCGTTTGCGGCTGGAAGGTGCTGTTTCAGATAGTCATAGAAATCAAGGTCGGCTCCCCAATGTATAAGGTGCAACTGACCGGCGTTGACTTTGCCTGATTTTAAAGAGTCCTCAATTAACGTCTGACTGAAAAAGAACATTTTATCGATACCTCTGTAATAAAAGCGGGAAATCAAATTCTTCAGTTTGTTGGAGTTTCGGACTACGGCTTGATGGTGCCAGATAGCAATGGGTTTGCGATACAATCCGAACGCACGTAAGAAGATAATAAGCTCTAGTCCGTAAAAGGAGGTACCATACAAAAGGTCGTACGGTTCTTTGCAACGTATGATTTCAAAGAAATTGTAGAGTGAGAACCGTATACGGGATGCGAAATGACGGTAATGGTGGAGTATCGGGTGAATACCGTGTTTACTGAAATGAGTGAGCCCATATAATATATGTCCGGGGTGTAAATGGTTCTTCCATTCGTCCAATGCTTCTTGTATGGGGCGTGTGTGATAATAGTATATTTTCATGCGCCGAAGTCTCCTTTCAAGGTACGTTTAATTCGTCGGATCGCTTTGGCCATAAAGCAATTTGTGCGGTGGTAATAGCGTGCGAATGCTTCTCTGGCTTTTTCATTTTCTTCTATTGGCGACCATTTTTCTATTGGGAGCGGTTTCATCCATAAGGTGGAACTGTATAAACCTCCACCGCCGCAGTTGGTGCCGCTTCCATCGAAACCGATGTTCTGAATAAGTGAACGTCCGGTGTTTAACGAGAGGATATCTGCTAGAAACAGGCTGGCATTCCAGCGGATGGCCCATGAATTATTTTTCCCTTCGATTTGGCGTCTCAGCATTCGTGTGAAAGGATAATTCCCGTTGAGGTCAAATCTCCGTGTGAGGTTACGTTCTTCCAATTGGCGGAGCAGCTCTTTCCCGTCGGGATTGAAATATTTCCATGCTCTGTCCCAAGTAGCCCACCCCCAGCTTCCGGTAAACTTGATAAGAAATGTATCGGGCAGGGAAGGGTCGTTGGTGAAATCACAAGCTTGTATGTGACCGACGCGTGGCTCGTCTTTGTAAGTCTCAAGTGCGTCGTTCATAAATTGTAGGAAGTAAGGTGCTGTAATCAAGTCGTCTTCCATTACGATAACCTGCCCGAAGCGACTGACTTGTGTAGTAACTCCGTCAATGATATTACGCGCAAGTCCCCAGTTCTCTTTCCGTTCGATGAGGGTGATGCTCTTAAATCCTGTTATCTTATGGATATAGTTGCGGACTTCAGTTACAGCTGCCTCGTCTGTGTCCTTGCGGGCTGCATCGGAATAGATGTAGAGCTCACTTTCGGCGGCGAGTGTGTTGTTTTGAAGTGTCTCCATCGTTTGTTTTAAATGTTCCGGACGATTGTACACGAACAGCAATATGGGAGCGTATTTTGTCATTATGTTATTTGGTTTTTGTTACTAGTTCAATAATTTTGCTGCCGAAGTACTGCCAAGCGTTTTCATCGAGAAATTGCCTATATCCAACTAGTGAGGCTTTTTCTTTTTTATGGTCTGAGAGGATGACGGCAATATCATCCAGACTTTTAAATGTGTGAACGTTTAATAGACTGTTGTGGCTGTAATCGATGAATGATCCGGTGGCTGGTCCTATTACCTTTGCCCCGAAAGAAAGGGAATCCATTAATACTCCCGAACTTAATACAGAATCGGGACAGTAAGGAATGAGTACAAAACGGGAGCAGGCTACGTAATTACTTAGCTTTTCAAACGATGGACTTTCAGGGATGATTTTGACATAATCAGGTGCTTTGTCCTGCAATTCTTTCAACAAAGGGGCGGAGGCACATCGTCCGATAATGCAGACATTGGGGTGTTGCTCCGGATGGTTACGTAGGTATGAAAGATATTCATGTATACCTTTATAGCGTGAGATAGTACCCCATATCAGCAAATCATAAAGAATATTATTCTCGGCAGGTAACTGTCGGGGAAGTCGATTGATGGTAGGATGGTGCAGAAAATGAACTTTTCCGCTGGCTTGCGGATATCTCTGCCGGATGATTTCCAGCCCTTCGGTAGCGTGTGTAAGTATTAAATCCGCTTTCCGGGCGATGAAACGCATGAGGAATTTTTTCATGCCTGTATACCCGTCATTGTGTGGTTTTTTGTTGTGCAGTACCCATACGATTTTCTTCTTTGCCAATTTGAGTACTGTTACGAAACAGATTGCCGTGACAGCTTGTAAAAGTCCGTATTTGAAATCAGGAATACTTTCAAACCAATTGAAGATAATCACGTCTCCCCATCGTTTGGGAGGCAATATGCTAAGAAGCGGGTTTCGGTGTGGAGGATTGATAACAGTACTTTCTCCTTCACGGTTCAAGGAAGCGATGAAATTCTCTATATAGGGATTGCTTTTTTCGTTAGGGTTTTGCCTTAAACGCGGAAATACAGTAAATGTTATCATATTCCTAAGTCATTAATGGATGGCAAATTTACTACAATCTCGGATAAAATACAAGGGAGTGAAAAAAGACTTGATGCATGATTGCAAAAAACGTGTATGGGGATAAAGTTGTTTATGCTGAATGCAACAGACGCAACAGGCTTTCAGAATTCCAACAATACTGCCTGTCTTCATATACCGAATTGTTCGGATGGTATATTTCTGCCTGAATGGATAGCTGCTGACAGCTTGAAAATATCTTTTTGTAACATTGCGCTGTAAGTGGTTGCTTAGGCTTTTCAGAGCAGTTTGCAGTCCTTCCCATGCATTGTACTTTTGTTCCGTATGGTAGGAAGTGGCTTGAGGATGTCTACGCCAATAGACCAGTCCTTCGTCAATGAACTCTATTGGTCCGGAGACAACGGCAGCCAACATTAGCAAGGAGTCATAGGAGATGTTATTCTCTTGTTTCACAACTTGCTGGAAAATGGGTAGGATATTGCGGTGGAAGAAACATTCGTGTCCCGGGACATATGGTTTCATTAATAGATAAAGCTCGTTGTAAAGTACATTAGATTTGTTCTTTTTTCCCATGGTCTGTTGGATATCCATGGTGAATAGGTAAGAGTTATGAAAAAGTAGAGAATGATTTTTTGCGTGGTTCATCAGAATCTCTATCTTATCCGGTCGCCAGATATCATCTTGGTCGGAAGAGGCGATATATTCACCTTCAGCTTTGGTGAAGGCGGATGAAAAATTGTAATTGAATCCTAGTGGTGCCTCGTTAATATAGAGTTTGACACGTGGGTCTTGTTTTTGATATGCTTCAATAATTGTTACTGTACGATCGGTAGAACAATCGTCTTGTATGATCAATTCATGGATGGGATAGGTTTGGCACAATATAGAATCTATTTGCTGTTCAAGATATTTATCTCCGTTATAGGTACACATAACGACTGAAATGGAAACCGGTGAGCTCGGATTAATATTCATATTTTTGAATTTGTGTAAATACTGTCTGCAAAAATAGCCAAAGAATAATAAACTTGTTTACTTTTGTGTTGGAAATGAATATATGATTATGGAAAAGATAATATTAGTGCCGGTGGGAGGATTAGCTAATCGTATGCGCGCTGTAGCTTCTGCCGTTACCTTGACATATAGAGTAAGGAGAAAGTTGGAAGTACTATGGTTCCGTGATTGGGGACTGAATGCTCCCTTTTTCAAAGTGTTTGAGGAACCGGAGTTGATGAATATATCCTTTTCGGAGACTTCTTGCAAACATTTGCTTATGTATGACCGTCCTCGCAGGCGTAATTTTTATCTTCCGAAACTTTTTCAGAAATTGTTGTTTGAGGATTGTCTGTATGAAAGGGATGTACGTGCTCTTTGTTATAAGGAGTCGGAGCTGGAAGAGTGGGCATCTCAAAGTGGACGGTTGTATATTGCTACTTGTGACCAGTTTGCGAATTACAGTACAAATTTACTTCGTTCTTTGTTTCATCCTGTCGCTTCCGTTTGTGAGGAAGTCGAACGCCGTTTTTGTTACTTTTCCAAGCATACGGTAGGTGTACATATTCGTCGTGCAGATCATACGGTAGCCATCCGTCAAAGTCCATTGGATTTGTTTTTTACACAGTTGGACAAAGAAAGTGACATGTATGATGATTTGTGCATCTATCTGGCAACTGATTCGGAAGAGGTGAAACAGCAGTTACGCAATCGTTATGGTGGCAGGGTGCATACGGCTGAGGCGGTTTCTGATCGTGGCTCGATTTCCGGAATTAAGGATGCTGTAGCCGATATGTATACACTGTCACGCACTCAAAAGATTTATGGATCTTCAGGCAGTTCTTTTTCGGAACTGGCTGCCCAATTAGGAGATATTCCCCTGCAAATACTTCGTGTTTAGATTTTCTTTCTTATAAATTCAATGCACTCACGGAATATCACGGATTGTAATTTCCATAAAATCAGAGCGTACAAAGATACTACCAGCACTATTTTTATGAGTAAGGATAAATATAGATTTCGGATTCCGAGAGTGATATAATAAGCGGAGGCAGTCAATGTGGCTGCTAATAAGAAATAAGGAGCGATATCCTTGAGTACGCAGGATAGAGTCAAAGGTATTTCTCTTTTGACGAAGAAATACCAGACAAAAAGCCATAAGATATTGATGGTAATGAACAGATAAATCATCATTGTGATACCATAAGGATAGCTGAGACATGCTGTGATAAGTTGCAAAATGCTGAGTGTGATATTGCAGAACATAAACACGGAAGAACGTCCCCGGCTGACCAATAGGTTTGAGAACAGGTTATTAATAGGGATAAACGCACCCCAGATACAGAGCAACTGCATCATTTGGGCGGAAACGAGCCATTTGTCAGTAATGGTAATCACGATGAACTCTTTGGATACAATGCTGAGGCCGAACATGGCAGGGAAAGAGATAAATGCGGTGAAGCGCAGCATTTTACGGAATACGGCTACCTGACGCTGGGTGTCTTCCGTTATGCTTGCTAATACGGGCTGGGCTACTCCGTTAATCATTCCTGTGATTAAGGAATGTCCCATGTTATTCCATTTGTTTGCTTGGCTGAAATCTCCTACTGCCTGCTTGGTATAGAATTTCCCTAATAGTACGGAGAACAGGTTGTTGTTGATAGTCATGAATATGTTGGTAATTAACATTTTACTACTAAAACCGAACATCTCTTTTATAGGAGAAAAGTCGAAATGGAAGCTAGGCATCCATTTGGCGAAGTACCAATTGAGTATAACGACAACTGCTACGTATACAAGTGATTGTATGGCTATGCCCCAATAGGCAAATCCATTTACGGCAAGGACTATTGCTGTAATACCGGATAATGTAAGTGAGGAAAGGGAAATAATCGTATTTTCTTTCACTTTGAGGTTGCGGAAAAGGATGGCGCGTGGAGCGATCCCTAAACTAGCGATAAAAAAACTTAGGAAAGCCAGCCGGGAAAGGGGGACTAATTCCGGCGTACGGTAAAACTCGGCAATCAGTGGAGCCGACAGGTAGAGTAATATATATAAGATGGCGCTACAGGAAACACTAAACCAGAATACGGCATTGTAATCTTTGTCCGAAGCATTTTTACGGTTGACCAGAGCGGAGATGAAACCGCTTTCCTGCAGGATGTTGGCTATCGTTGAAAAGATGGTCAGCATACCGATCATACCATAATCGGAGCGTGACAACAGACGAGCCAGAACAATTCCGAAAAGAAGTCCCAGCAACTGCTGTAAGCTGTTGCTGAGTCCTCCCCAAAATAATCCTTTGGCTGTCTTTTGTCTCAGTGATTGCTCTTCGCCCATTTTTTATTTTACTTCGCTGCCTGGCTTTACCTCCCGTCCCGGCATAATAACAGCCAAACTGCCATCATTATTTTCGGCGCTCAGAATCATTCCTTCGCTGACGATACCTTTCAGTTTGCGCGGGGCAAGATTGGCGATGAAGCAAACCTGTTTGCCTACCAGCTCTTCCGGTTGATAGTGTTTGGCAATGCCCGATACGATAGTACGTGTTTCCAGTCCGTCGTCGATTTTGAATTGCAACAACTTATCTGCCTTTGGTACTTTCTGGCATTCGAGGATAGTACCTACACGGATGTCCAATTTCGTGAAATCATCGAACTCGATGTTCGGACGAATCGGATTGGCTTTGTAGTTCGCTTCTTCGTTTGCTTTTTTAGTATCAAGCAACTTCTGTACTTGTGCTTCGATAGTAGCGTCTTCGATCTTTTCAAATAGCAGTTCCGGCTTATTCAACTGATGGCCTACGGGCAGCAGATTGTCTTTTCCTAGTTCAGCCCATTCGAATGTGTCCATATTCAGCATCTTACGGAGTTTCTCCGAACTGAACGGCAGGAACGGATCAAAAGCGATGGCGAGGTTGGCAACCAGCTGTAGGGAAATGTTCAAGATAGTGCCTACACGCTCCATATCTGTTTTGGCCAATTTCCACGGTTCTGTGTCGGCCAGATATTTGTTACCGATACGTGCCAGATTCATTGCTTCTTTCTGTGCATCGCGGAATTTGAAAATGTCGAGCAGTTTCTCCACTTCTGCTTTTACGTCTGCGAATTCTTTCAGAGTTTCCTTGTCATAGTCAGTCAATTCGCCCTGTGCAGGTACTTTTCCGTCAAAGTACTTTTGGGTAAGTACCATGGCACGATTCACAAAGTTGCCATATACAGCGACCAGCTCGTTATTATTGCGTGCCTGGAAGTCTTTCCAGGTGAAGTCATTGTCTTTTGTTTCCGGTGCATTGGCGGTCAGTACATAGCGGAGTACGTCTTGCTTTCCGGGAAAATCGGCCAGATATTCGTGCAGCCATACAGCCCAATTGCGGGAAGTGGAAATTTTATCTCCTTCCAGGTTCAGGAATTCGTTGCTCGGCACGTTGTCCGGCAGAATGTAACTGCCTTCAGCTTTCAGCATTGCAGGGAATACGATGCAATGGAATACGATGTTGTCCTTGCCGATGAAGTGAATCAAACGGGTTTCAGGATCCTTCCACCATGTTTCCCAACTATCGGGAAGTAGTTCTTTGGTATTGGAAATATATCCGATAGGCGCGTCAAACCATACGTACAAAACTTTTCCTTCTGCTCCTTCTACGGGAACGGGGATTCCCCAATCGAGGTCGCGGCTTACGGCACGTGGTTGCAAGCCCATGTCGAGCCAGCTTTTGCATTGACCGTATACGTTGGGACGCCATTCTTTATGATCTTCCAGAATCCATTTGCGCAGCCATGACTCATGTTTGTCGAGGGGAAGATACCAATGCTTGGTTTCTTTCATTACCGGCTTGCTCCCGCTGATGGCGCTTTTCGGATTAATAAGATCTGTCGGAGAGAGTGAAGTACCGCATTTCTCACATTGGTCGCCGTATGCTCCTTCCGAGTGGCAGTGAGGACATTCTCCGGTGATATAACGGTCGGCGAGGAATGTTTTAGCTTCTTCATCGTAGTATTGTTCGGACGTTTTTTCGATAAATTCTCCTTTGTCGTACAATGTTTTGAAGAAGTCCGAAGCTAGTTGGTGATGGGTCGGTGAACTGGTGCGGCTATACACGTCGAATGAGATTCCGAATTCCTCGAATGACTTTTTAATCAAGGAATGGTAACGGTCTACTACATCCTGCGGGGTGATTCCTTCCTTCTTGGCACGGATCGTGATAGGCACTCCGTGTTCGTCCGAACCGCCGATAAATAATACATCTTCTTTCTTTAACCGCAGATAGCGCACATAGATATCTGCCGGTACGTATACACCGGCCAAATGACCGATGTGGACAGGTCCGTTCGCATAGGGCAATGCCGATGTGACGGTGGTTCTTTTGAATTTCTTTTCCATTGTATCGTGTGATTTTATTGTTTTCAGCTTTGTAATGTGCAAAGATAATGACTTTTCTTTCTTTTTTCCCGTAAGAAAGAATATATTTGTATTCAAGTTAAACGAAAATTAGAGTATGATATGATAACAACCCAGTTGCTGCGCCCTGAGAGCATTGTTGTAGTAGGGGCTTCGAATAATGTACATAAGCCGGGTGGCGCAATATTAAAGAACCTGATAAACGGCGGTTATCAGGGAGAACTTCGGGCTGTGAACCCAAAAGAGAAAGAAGTGCAGGGAGTTCCTGCTTTTGCGGATGTGCAGGACGTGCCTGATACGGACCTTGCGGTATTGGCGGTTCCTGCTTCAATGTGTCCTGGCATTGTAGAAACATTGGCTGGTCGGAAGCATACCCGGGCTTTTATCATACTTTCTGCCGGCTTTGGTGAGGAGACTCATGAGGGGGCATTGTTGGAAGAACGTATTCTGGAAACTGTAAACAAATATGGTGCGTCGTTGATAGGACCTAACTGCATCGGATTGATGAATACTTGGCACCATAGTGTGTTCAGTCAACCAATTCCAAATTTAAATCCGAAAGGAGTGGATCTTATCTCCAGTTCGGGTGCTACAGCCGTATTCATTTTGGAAAGCGCGGTGACTAAAGGATTGCAGTTCAATTCTGTATGGTCGGTAGGAAACGCCAAACAGATTGGGGTGGAGGATGTATTACAGTTTATGGATGAGAACTTCGATTCTGAAAATGATTCACGAATCAAATTGCTCTATATTGAAAGTATCCAAAATCCGGACCGATTATTGTTCCATGCTTCTTCATTGATAAGAAAAGGGTGTAAGATTGCAGCGATTAAGGCGGGAAGCTCGGAAAGTGGAAGCCGTGCGGCTTCTTCGCATACGGGAGCTATCGCCAGCTCGGATTCTGCTGTTGAGGCTTTGTTTCGTAAAGCGGGAATTGTACGTTGTTTCTCACGTGAGGAGCTGACTACCGTCGGTTGTGTGTTTACCTTGCCCGAACTGAAGGGAAAGAATTTTGCGATTATCACTCATGCCGGAGGTCCCGGAGTAATGCTGACGGATGCGTTGAGCAAGGGGGGGCTGAATGTGCCGAAGTTAGAAGGTAACCTGGCAGAAGAACTGAAAGCGCAACTCTTTCCGGGAGCTGCTGTTGGTAATCCGATTGATATTCTTGCTACGGGAACCCCGGAACATCTGCGTCTTTGTATTGACTATTGTGAAGAGAAATTTGAGAATATAGATGCTGTGATGGCCATTTTTGGAACTCCGGGACTAGTCACTATGTTCGAGATGTACGATGTGCTTCATGAGAAAATGCAGGTTTGCAGTAAACCGATTTTCCCGATACTTCCTTCCATCAATACTGCCGGAGCGGAAGTGGCAGCGTTCCTTGCTAAAGGTCACGTGAACTTTTCGGATGAGGTCACATTAGGGACTGCTCTTTCCCGCATTGTGAATGCTCCTAAACCGGCAGTTCCTGAAATAGAACTGTTCGGAGTGGATGTTCCAAGAATTCGGCGGATCATTGATTCTATTCCGGATGACGGATATATCGCGCCTCATCATGTACAAGCTTTGCTTCATGCAGCCGGTATTCCGCTTGTAGATGAATTTGTGTCGGATAATAAGGAAGAAGTGGTGGCTTTTGCCCGTCGTTGCGGATTTCCGGTGGTGGCAAAAGTCGTTGGACCTGTGCATAAATCGGATGTTGGCGGGGTCGTGTTGAATATCAAGAGTGAGCAACATTTGTCTCTGGAGTTTGACCGTATGATGCAAATAGCCGATGCGAAAGCAATCATGGTACAGCCAATGCTGAAAGGTACGGAACTTTTCATTGGAGCGAAATATGAGGAGAAGTTCGGGCATGTGGTCCTTTGTGGTCTGGGAGGTATTTTTGTGGAAGTGCTGAAGGATGTCTCTTCGGGTTTGGCTCCGCTTTCTTATGAAGAGGCTTATTCGATGATTCATTCGCTGAGGGCTTATAAAATCATACAGGGGACACGTGGGCAAAAGGGGGTGAATGAGGATAAGTTTGCGGAAATCATTGTTCGTTTGTCTACCTTGCTCCGTTTTGCGACAGAGATTAAAGAAATGGATATAAACCCGCTTTTGGCAACTGAGAAGGCGGTTGTGGCGGTTGACGCACGTATTCGAATAGAGAAATAGGACTATTTTATTATTCATTGAGACGTAATTGCTATCTTTCTTTTGTTATTTTGCCTACATTTGGTAATTCAAACAGAAAGCTAGAAAACACGTAATATGAAGAAGACTTTACTACTTTTAATCTGTCTTGTTTGTTACTCGGGCATTTGCCATGCACAAGTGGCGAATGAACATTATTATTTCAAAAATCTGAGTGTACAAAACGGATTATCCCAAAATACAGTCAATGCGATTTTGCAGGATAAGCAAGGATTCATGTGGTTCGGTACGAAGGATGGACTGAACCGGTATGACGGTTTGTCGTTCCGTAAATTCAAACATGATAATCGTAGTCGGCAAAGCATTGGCAATAATTTTATTACGGCTCTCTATGAGGATGCGGAGGGAAATATCTGGATAGGAACAGATGTGGGGCTCTACGTTTATTATCCGGAGAAAGATTCTTTTTTGCACTTTACCGAACTCAGTCTGGAGGGTACAAGAGTAGAACACACAGTAACTGCAATATCCGGTGATAATCAGGGATGCGTCTGGATGGCTGTAGAGTCACAAGGATTGTTCTGCTATGATTTGGAAAAGGACCAACTTCGGAATCATACATTAAAGGATTTTTCTTTTCTTACCAGCAATGTGCAGACTTTTGCTTTTGATAATAGCGGAACGCTTTGGATTGGCTGTTACGGTGACGGACTTTTCTATTCGAAAGACCGCTTGAAAACACTTCATCCCTATCTGTCTCCTGTGGATAAACAAGAAACTTATGCGAACGATGTTGTGATATGCCTCGCGAAAGGTGCGTACAATTGCCTGTATGTAGGTTCATTGAAAGGAGGGGTGAAGGAGCTGAATCTGACTTCGAATAAATTACATGACTTGCTTTCGGTGGATGAAGGTGGAGAGTCTGTATTCTGCCGTGAATTGCTGGTGGCTTCTGACAATGAACTTTGGATTGGCGCAGAGTCGGGGCTTTATATTTATAATCTCCGGACGGGCAAGTATGTTCATTTGCGTAGTTCGATTAACGATCCGTACTCTTTGTCAGATAATGCTATTTATTCTTTGTGCAAAGACCGCGAAGGTGGTATCTGGATTGGTTCTTACTTCGGTGGGATAAACTATTATCCCCGTTTCTATACGAATTTTGAGAAATATTATCCAAAAGGAGCAGCGAACGGGTTGCAGGGGAAACGTGTACGTGAGTTTTGTCAGGATAATCAGGGTATTTTGTGGATTGGTACGGAAGATGGAGGCTTGAATCGTTTTAATCCTAAAACAAAGACTTTCTCTTTCTTCACACCGAGCAATGCTTTTACAAATGTACATGGGTTGTGTATGGTTGGTGATAACCTTTGGGTAGGAACTTTCTCAAAGGGAGTGAAAGTGGTGGATACGCGGACGGGAGCTATTGTAAAAACGTATCTGAAAACAGAGTCACCTTATTCGTTAGTGGATAATAGTGTTTTTTCTATTTGCCGGACAACGACGGGAGATATTTATTTAGGTACTTTATTTGGTTTGTTGCGCTATAATAAACAGTTGGATGGTTTTGACCGGATACCGGAACTGAATGGAAAGTTTGTATATGATATAAAAGAAGATTCCGGTGGTAACCTCTGGCTTGCAACTTATGCAAATGGTGCTTATTGTTATAATGTAAACGAGAAAAGATGGAAAAACTATTTGCATGATGAAAATAATCCGAAAAGTCTACCCTATGATAAAGTGGTAAGTATCTTTGAGGATTCACATCGTCAGGTGTGGCTGACTACTCAAGGTGGAGGCTTCTGCTGTTTTCACTCGGATACGGAGACTTTCACCAATTATAGTTTGGCTGACGGATTGCCGAACGATGTGGTTTATCAGATTGTGGAGGATAAAGAAGGGGTCTTTTGGCTGACTACCAATAATGGTCTGGTATGCTTTCAGCCGGCTACGGGTGGAATGAAAGTATATACAACTTCCAACGGTTTGTTGGGAGATCAGTTTAACTATCGATCGAGTTTTGAGACGGAGGATGGAACGATCTATTTAGGAAGTATTGATGGCTTTGTAGCGTTTAATCCGAAGACTTTTTCGGAGAACAAGTCTCTTCCTTCTGTTGTGATTACGGATTTTCTGTTGTTTGGTAAGGAAGTGTTTGTGGGTGATCCGGGAGCTCCGTTGGAGAAAAGTATCACGTTCTCTGATGAAATCGTACTTCGGGCCAATCAGAATTCTTTCTCTTTTCGGGTAACTGCATTGGACTTTCAGGCTCCGAAAATGAGTAAGATCATGTATAAGTTGGATGGTTTTGATACAGATTGGTTGACGGTCGGTGAAAGTCCTATCGTTACTTATTCCAATTTGCGTTATGGCAATTATATATTTAAGGTTAAGGTGTCTAATAGTGATGGGGTATGGAATGAAGAAGGAGTATCATTAAAGGTACAGATATTACCTCCTTTTTATCTTTCAATTTGTGCTTATTTCATATATGCTTTGTTGATAATAGGTTGCTCTCTGTATGCGGTTATGTATTTCAAGAGACGTAGTAATTACAAACATCGTCGGCAGATGGAGAAGTTTGAACAGGAAAAGGAGCGTGAGGTATATCATGCAAAGATTGACTTCTTTACGAATGTGGCCCACGAGATACGCACTCCGTTGACATTGATAAAAGGTCCGATACAGGAATTGAGAGAGCATGAGACACTTTCACCAAAAGGTGTGCAATATGTGGAACTAATGGAGAAGAACACTAACCAGATGTTACAACTTGTCAATCAGATACTTGATTTCCGGAAAATACAGAATGGAAAGATGCGTTTGCATGTGTCGTTGATTGATTTTAATGAGTTGGTAGTCTCTTTCCAAAAGGAATTCCGTGTTCTTTCCGAAGAAAATGAAGTTAGCTTTACTTTCCAGTTACCGGATGCGGCTATTATGATATGGGCGGATAAGGAGAAGCTGAGTATTGTTATTCGGAACATCATATCCAATGCCTTCAAGTTTACCCCTTCCGGTGGCAGCATCCATGTAGTTGCCGGACTGACAGAAGATGGGGAACACTGTTTCCTGAGAGTGGAAGATAACGGGATCGGAATCCCCCAGAATAAGCTGACCGAGATTTTTGAACGCTTCTCGCAAGGAGAGAATGCCAAAAACTCGTATTATCAGGGCACGGGTATCGGGCTGGCACTTTCCAAAGAAATCGTGAATCTGCATCATGGAGTGATTCGTGCTGAAAGCCCTGAAGGAAAGGGAACCGTGTTTATTGTAGAACTATTGCTCGGAAAGGAACATTATCGCATTTCGGAAGTCGATTTTTATGTCAGTGACACTGAAACAGCTCCTGCCGGAGATGTGTCTTCTACTGATATCATGGCAGAAGAAGATTCCGAAGAACAGACGGAAATAGATGCTTCTTTGCCGAATCTTTTATTGGTGGAAGACAATAAAGACCTCTGTCAGCTGATAAAACTGCAATTAGAAGACAAGTTTAATATTCATATAGCCAATAATGGAGTAGAGGGATTAAAGAAAGTCCACCTGTATCATCCCGATATCGTGGTCACCGACCAGATGATGCCTGAAATGGATGGTTTGGAGATGTTGCAGTCTATTCGTAAAGATTTCCAGATCAGTCATATTCCGGTTATCATCCTGACCGCAAAGAATGATGAAGGCGCCAAGACGAAAGCAATCACTTTGGGAGCCAATGCTTACATAACGAAGCCTTTTAGCAAGGAATATCTGTTGGCACGCATTGATCAGTTGCTATCTGAGCGGCTGCTCTTCCGGGAACGGATTCGCCTGCAAATGGAGAATCAGAAAACAACGGAGGAAGATAGTTATGAGCAATATCTTGTGAAGAAGGATGTGCAGTTCCTTGAAAAAATACATCAGGTGATTGAGGAGAACATGGACGACAGCGATTTTAATATCGATACTATAGCTTCTGGAATAGGATTAAGCCGTTCGGCATTCTTTAAGAAATTGAAGAGCCTTACCGGACTGGCACCTGTCGACCTGGTTAAAGAGATTCGTTTGAATAAGTCTGTCGAATTGATTAAGAACACAGACTTGAGTATCTCGGAGATTGCCTTTGCCGTCGGATTTAAAGACTCGGGCTATTATAGCAAGTGCTTCCGGAAGAAATATAACCAGACTCCCCGCGAATATATGAATGAATGGCGGAAAGGAGAGAAATAACCGGTTACAAAACGCTTTCTTAATCGTCTTTTTAGAAAACCTATTAAGATTCGAAAGAATGAACAACATCAAGAAAGTATTATCAGCATGGATGCTGGTTGCCTGTGTATTACCTGTGGCAGCGCAGTATCCGGTGATTCCGGACTCTGTAAAGGCAAGAGGGGCAAAACAAGAAGCCGAGTTTGAACATCAATCAAATGTAGCATGGGAAAAAGCTCTGCCGACAGTTTTGGAAGAGGCACAAAAAGGACGTCCCTATAAACCGTGGGCTTCAAAACCGGAAGATTTGGTAAAAAGTAATATCCCCGCTTTTCCCGGTGCGGAGGGAGGGGGAATGTATACTCCCGGTGGTCGTGGAGGGAAAGTAATCGTAGTCACCTCGCTCGAAGATTCCGGTCCCGGAACATTCCGTGAAGCTTGTGAAACGGGGGGAGCACGTATTATCGTCTTCAATGTATCGGGCATAATACATCTCAAGAGTCCTATCAGTGTACGTGCGCCGTATGTGACCATTGCCGGACAAACGGCTCCGGGAGACGGCATATGTGTGACAGGACAATCTTTTCTGATTGATACACACGATGTTGTTATCCGTCATATGCGTTTCCGTCGTGGCGCACAGGATGTTGCCTTTCGTGATGATGCGGTAGGCGGAAATGCAGTCGGGAATATCATGATAGACCACTGTTCGGCAAGTTGGGGACTGGATGAAAATATGTCTATCTACCGACACGTATACAATAGAGGTGCGGATGGACACGGACTGAAACTCCCGACTGTAAATATCACTATTCAGAACTCTATATTCTCCGAAGCGTTGGACACTTACAATCATGCTTTCGGTGCTACCATCGGCGGGCATAACA
>OOCZ01000693.1_pt1 | contig 24929 bp, 14 predicted proteins | sample 1671631 | NCBI WGS metagenome assembly OOCZ01 (sample SAMN06348176, study PRJEB24527) | human gut metagenome | reverse complement strand
AAAGGAGTAAACAATAACTATGATAAAAGTCCTTTTCATCTGCCATGGCAACATCTGTCGTTCCCCCATGGCGGAATTCGTAATGAAAAAATTAGTATCCGATGCCGGACTCACCGCCCGCTTCCAGATTGCCTCCGCGGCCACCAGCACAGAGGAAATCTGGAACGGCATCGGGAATCCGGTGTATCCGCCGGCGAAGGCGGAGCTGGCGAGGCATGGGATCTCCTGTGAGGGGAAGCGGGCCCGGCAGGTGACGAGAGCGGATTATGCGGAATATGATTATCTGATCGGTATGGACAGTGCGAATATCCGCAACATGCTGCGGATATTCGGGGGAGATCCGGAGGGGAAAGTAGCGAAGCTACTTTCCTATGCGGGATCGGAACGGGATATTTCGGATCCATGGTATACGGGAGATTTTGGAACGACCTACGATGACGTTCTGGAAGGCTGTACTGCGTTCCTTGAATATTTACAACAAAACAGCAAAATCGACACATGATCTGACACTGCCAATACTGTACATATGACAAATGTGTCATGCGTGAAAAGTTCACAGAATCACCACATTTTTCTCACAATTCCTTCGCAGATGTCCTTTATCATAAGAGGCGGATAAGGGGAAAGAAATGTTCACAAGATTTTTAATGGAACAGGAGGAATGAGAATATGAGAAGATGGAATTTACCCCAGGTGAATACAAAAGTAATGTGTGCAGTGTTGACAGCTGCTATGGTGATGACAGGATTTACAGCCTGTGGCGGATCGACCACCGCAAGTGCAGCTAGCACGGAAGCATCGGAAAATAAAGAGACGATCGCACCGGAGAGTACGACGGAGAGCACGGAGAGCAGTGAAGAGAAGGTAGAATCTTACCTTGGTCAGATCACAGCCATAGATGGCAATGTGATCTCCGTTGCACTGGCAGAGAAGCCGGAAGCTCCCAATGGTGAAGCCCCTACCGGTGAGGCCCCCAGCGGAGAAAAGCCGGATGGCCAGGCTCCTGACGGCAACGGTGGCGCTCCCAATGGTGAAGCCCCTACCGGCGAAGCACCCAACGGAGAAGCACCGAACGGTCAGAAACCCGAGAAAGATATGTTAGATGAGATGACCTTAACCCTCAGCGGTGACACTATGACTATCACGGTCAATGATGATACGATCATCACGATTGACGGAGCGGATGCCACACTGGATGATCTCCAGGTAGGCGACACTGTATCTTTCTTCCTGGATGGCGAGGTCGTGACTTCTTTAAGTGTAGGTATGCTTGAGCCGACACAGTCTAAGCAGGCCCCGGAACAAAAGTAAGCTGCCGCATAAGCATGGTTCCGAGAATCCCTGCCATTTCTTCCGGAGACTGGGGAGTGATCTCTTTCAGCCAGGTCTCTACGACACCGACACAGCCGGTGATAATGAAGGAACAGAGATATTCATAATTAGCATCGGATTGCGCACTTTCCAGAACCTGGAGAGTGCGCTTTTCAATCTGATCTTTCAGACGATTGACGAAAGCCAGATCCCCATGAGGGCCGATCATGACCTTGGCCAGATCCCTGTTTCGGTCCAGAAAACGGAAGAATTCCAACAACGGCCCCTGAGAGGCCAGAGAATTGGTAACGACCGGTTTCTGCTCCATGATTTCATTAAATTCCAGGAACATTTCATCCTCGATTTTATGGAGCATATCGTAGATATCATCATAATGCAGATAAAAGGTTCCGCGGTTGATATCCACCAGTTCGGTCAGCTCCTTGACGGAGATATCCTGAATATCATGGGTTTCTAACATTTTTACCAGACCCTGTAATAAGAGAGCTCTTGTCTTGCGCACACGGCGATCCATTTTTTCCATAAGACAATACACCAGCCTTTCCGGGAAAAGAAGAAATCATTTCCTATATGTAATACAAATCTGAATTTTTTCTAAAACAATGAACATAAACCAATACAAATGTTCAAAAACAGACATATAAACACAATTTGTGGCTTGCTTTTTCTTTCTCATTTTTATATTTTGCTTGTGTTAGAAAATCAACACGAGTTCATTAAATGACAGTAATACATTTTCTCATTTTTGTAGTAATGCTTTACAGACCAGGAAAAACATTTTAAACTAGAAACATACAAAACAGATACATAAAATAAGGGTACAAAAAGAGACACAGCAGGAGGAAACTATGGCAGCAGACAACACAGAAAAAGACAAAAAAGATAATTCCTTTATGATGAAACTTGCCACGCTCATTGTAGACAAACGAAAAGGATTTTATCTGATCTTTATTGTTTTATGCATATTTTGCGTATTATCCATGAATAAGGTCAAAGTAAATAATGACCTGACCACATATCTGCCGGATACGACAGAGACCAGAAGGGGACTGGATCTGATGGATTCGGAATTTACGACTTATGGTTCCGCCCGGATCCTGATCTGTAACGTGACGTTTGATGAGGCACAGAAACTGGCAGATCAGGTGGAAGAAATGGATGGTGTCAGCATGTTGGATTTCGATGACACCGAGGATCATTACCATGACATGGAGGCTTTATTGTCTGTCACTTTTGATGAGGAAGCAGACACGGAAGCTACACAGCAGCATCTGGATGAGGTATTGGATGCATTGTCCGATTATGATGTTTACTATTCTTCCGATATCGGTCAGGAAGAGCGTGACGCGGATGACTTGAATAATGATATGATCGTCATTCTGTTGTTGGCAGCAGTGGTTATCGTAGCCGTATTGTTATTTACCTCTACGACTTATGCGGAAATCCCGGTTTATCTGACCACGTTTATCGTGGCAGCTATTTTGAATAAAGGAACGAACTACTGGTTCGGTACTATCAGCTTTGTGACGAACTCTATCGCAGTGGTGCTGCAGTTAGGTCTGGCAGTAGACTATGCTATCATTCTTGCTCATCGTTTTATGGAAGAACATGAGGACAAGGATGCCAGAGAGGCTGTGATCGTGGCCCTGAGTAAGGCAATCCCGGAGATTTCCTCTAGTTCCCTGACCACCATCTCCGGTATGGTAGCCATGATGTTCATGCAGTTTAGAATTGGTTATGATATGGGTATCATTCTGGCAAAATCCATTATTTTCAGTATGGTAGCCGTATTCTTCCTGATGCCCGGACTGTTGTTGACCTTTTCCAAGGCCATCGACAACACCCATCACAAGAGCTTCGTTCCGAAGATCACAGCAGTCGGTAAGTTTTGTGTGGCTACCCGTTACATTATACCGCCTATTCTGATCGTAGGTGTTATTATAGCATTTTTCCTGTCCAATAAGGCAAACTACGTGTACGATACCAACACTCTGGAATCCAGTACTATGAGTGATAATAAATTCTCCGTCAGCATGGTAAATAAGGAATTCGGCATGGTGAACCAGCTGGCGGTCATTGTGCCGAACGGTGATTATGAAAAAGAGGCACAGACACTGAAAGCTCTGGAAAAGCTGGATGTGGTGAAATCCTGTCAGGGACTTGGCAATATCGAGGCCATGGACGGCTATATGCTGACGGATAAGCTGACCCCCAGGCAGTTTGCGGAACTGATCGATCTGGATATTGAAGTGGCGGATATGTTGTATTCGGCATATGCACTGGATCAGAGCGATTATGGTGCGCTGGTCAGTGGCGTCAGTGAATACGAAGTTCCGTTTATTGATATGTTCCTGTTCATTTATGATCAGAAAGAAAGCGGCAACATCACACTGGACGATGATCTGGAAGAAACTCTGACGGATGCTTATTCCCAGATCTGTATTGCGAAAGATCAGCTGCTGGGCGAAGACAATTCCCGATTTGTTCTGGAATTGAATGTTCCTTATGAGGGAGAAGAGACCACAGCAGCACTGGATCAGATCCGTAATACCGTGGCAAAGTTCTATAATATAGATGATATTCTGCTAGTCGGTAACGCCACCAGTGATAAGGATCTGGGCGATTCCTTCGCAACGGATAATACGATCATCACGGTGCTGACAGCATTGTTCGTTATGATCATCCTGCTGTTCACCTTCCAGTCCGCCGGTCTGCCGGTACTGTTGGTTGTAACGATTCAGGGTAGTATCTGGATGAACTTCTCATTGCCGTATCTGTTGAATGAAAATGTATATTTCCTGGGATATCTGGTAGTATCTGCGATCCAGATGGGTGCAACGATCGACTACGCTATCGTTATCACCAGCCGTTACATGGATCTGAAGACCTATATGCCGATCAAGGAAGCCGCCATCGAAGCACTGAACCAGGCGTTCCCTACCATTGTTACTAGCGGATCCATGCTGGTATCTGCGGGATTTATTATCAGCTATGTATCTTCCAATGCAGCGGTAGCGGCCATCGGACTGGCTCTTGGTCGTGGTACTCTGACATCTATTTTGTTGGTACTGCTGGCATTGCCGCAGACACTGCTGATCGGAGATATCATTATTCAGAAGACAGCATTTACACTGAAACGGGATCTGGCAAAGCCCTTGCCCTCCGCCGGAAGAATCCGTATGAACGGTCACATCAAGGGTTATGTCAATGGTGTGTTGGAGGGTGATTTCATCGGTGTCATTGATGGTGAGATGGGTGCGGTGGTGCGTCCCAAGGATACCGTGACGATGGAGGAGCGGGACGATGCCCCGGAAGAAAACTATCCCAGACTGGAAGCCCAGGAGCTGCCGGAGGATGAGACAGCCGGACAGAAAGCAACCGGAGCAGATACAGAAGCTGCGGATAAGAAAGCTTCGGATAAAGAAAAAACAGCAGAAAGCGAGGGAACAGAAGATGAACAGTAAGAGATTATTATGTTTCCTGCTGGGAGCAGCATTGATCCTGCAGACACCGGCCACCGCCTATGCAGCAGAAACTTTGACCTATGAGCAGTACAGAGGCGGCAGCGGTTATAGCAGCACGATAAAGGAGCAGGATTATGCAGTCATAGAGATCAGCACGGAGGAGGATCTGCGGAAACTGGTGGAGAACTGTGTACTGGACAGTTGGTCCAGAGATAAAAAAGTAGTGCTGCAGAACGACATTGTTCTGAGCATGACAGGTGAACTCAGTATTCCTACGTTTGCAGGAATCTTTGACGGCAGCGGTTTTACTATTTCCAATGTGAAACTGACCGGAGACGGTTCGGCAGTGGGATTGTTCCGCTATGTGCAGGAGGGAGCAAAAGTCCGCAACCTTACGGTCACGGGGGAAGTATCTCCCTCTGGAAGTCAGGATCAGGTCGGCGGTATCGTCGGTGTGAACTATGGCAGCATTGAAAATTGTAAATTTACCGGAAATGTGGTCGGTGATACGGATGTCGGCGGTATTGCCGGAGTCAATGCTGAGAGCGGAGAGATCCGTCGGTGTGAATCCTCCGGAAATGTGATCGGCAATCATTCCGCAGGCGGTATTGTGGGCAACAACCACGGTATTCTGAATAACTGCAGCAACAATGGCAATATCAATACGTACAGCACGGAAGTGACTTATGATCTGGAAGATATCACCATGGACAATCTGGAGCAGATCAACAGTACCTCCAATGTGGCAGCTCATACGGACACCGGCGGTATCGCAGGTATTTCGGATGGTAAGATTTATTATTGCTCCAATTCCGGGGCCATCGGCTACCAGCACGTAGGCTACAATACCGGAGGTATCGTAGGCAGACTGCATCAGGGCTATCTGCAGAACTGCACCAACACCGGATATGTGCAGGGCAGAAAAGATGTGGGCGGTATCGTGGGTCAGATGGAGCCGTTCCTGGAAATCCAGTATCTCAGTGACAAGCTGAAGGAACTGGATACGGAGACAGACAAATTCCTGGATATGTTGGATGCCACCCAGAAAGATGTGAGCAGCTATAGCAAACAGGCATCCGGTATTGCCAAGAGTATCAGTTCGAACCTGAAGGATGCCAACAATGCGGGAAGTTCTCTGACCGGGACCGCTCATGATCTGTGGTATATTTACAATCAAGAGTTGAACGGCGTCAGCAACGATCTGAAAGTCCTGAATGACGATCTGAACAAGCAGGCGGATAATGACAAGAATAACGGCAACAGTCATGACGTTACCATCAGTGGAAATGACATTTGGAATGGTAACTGGGGTGGCGATGGCGATCATGACGTCAGTGGCGGAAACATTACCATCACCGTACCGAACGATACGGAGAGCTATAAATCGGCACTGAAAAAATTCGGAGAGAATGCCACCAAGCATCTGGATAACATGACGAATGCTTCCACGGATCGCAGTGGCGGTATCAAAGATAATCTGGATACACTGAATGACAGGCTCGAGAAGGCTTTTGACCAGTTGGGTCAGTTGGGGGATGTACTGGAAGCCGGGACAGACAGCACCAGCGCCCACATGGATGAGCTGATGGATCAGGCCAGAGTTCTGCGGAATCTGGTCAGCGAAATCCGGGATGATCTCTTCCGGTATGAAGGAATTTCTGTAGAAGATACTTCGGATGAGTCAGCCAGCAAGGAAGAGGTGAACCCCGGAGATCCCGATGCGGAGGATGACACCGCAGAACCGGAAGGAACCGAAGAAGCGCGCTATGATACTTCCAGCTTCCAGAAGGGAAAGGTCACCTTATGTGTGAACCGCGGTACGGTGGAAGCCGATACGAATGTGGGCGGTATCGTTGGACAGGTGGCAACGGAATACGATTTTGACCCTGAGGACGATATCACTTTAACCGGAACGGAGAGTTTCGATGTGGAGCAGACGGTCAAGGCAGTCATCAGAGACAGCCGCAACCTTGGAGACGTGACCGGTAAAAAAGACTATGTCGGCGGTGTGGTCGGTAAAGCAGAATATGGCGCAGTCATTTCCTGTGAGTCTTATGCACCCGTAGAGAGTACCGGAGGCAGCTATGTGGGAGGAATTGCCGGATCTGCCAGCTATGCGATCCGCAGCTGTTACAGCATGGGCAGGATCACCGGTAAAAATAATATCGGAGGTATTGCCGGAGAAGGCTGTGATATTTTCTACAGCTATGCGTACAATGATCTGGATATGTCCGGCGAAGGCCAGGGCAGCATTGCCGGAAAAGTCAGTGATGATGGAACTCTGTATGGCAACTATTATGTGGAAGGCGGAGCCGGTGGCGTAGACGGCATTGGTTATCAGGGCGGTGCTACCCCGTTGTCCTACCAGGAATTCTGCAGCAAAGACGTTCCGGACGCTTTCTCACAGTTTACCATTACCTTCCAGGCGGATGGTGTAGAAGTGGCTTCCTATAAATGCGGTTACGGGGATTATCTGTCGGCAGACCAGATTCCGGAAGTACCGGAGAAGGATGGCTATTACGGTGTATGGCCGGATTATGATTTCAGTGATATTACCGGTAATAAAGTGCTGGAAGCAGAGTATGAGGAATGGACCGCATCCATTGCTTCCGCAGAGAAAAACGATAACAATAAGGCACTGGTTATGGCAGAAGGCAACTTCTATCCCAATGCAGCATTGCATCTGCAGGTAGAGGGAAATACTTATACAGTATCCATGACCAATTCCATGGAAGAGGATGCACCGGACTATACCGGAGAAGCAACCTTGCGTGTCTATTGTGAGGATGCGGATAACACTGTCATAGAGGTAGCACAGGATGGAGAGTACACGGAAGTGGAATCCACTGTGATCGGCAGCTATAGACAGTTTACCATGGAAGTGCCCGGCAGCTTCCGCACGGTAGAGGCCGAGGGCAGTCATACACTGCTGATCGTACTTTGCATCGTCGGTGGTGTAGTCGTGATCCTGTTGATTGTATTGTTAGGGAAAAAAGCGGCAAAACGCCGGAAGACGCGCAAGGCGGCAAAACGTGACCGGAAAGCCGGAAAAGCTGACGAGGACCAGAGCGGCAAAACGGATGCAGCAGAAGATGCCGGCCAGACGGCTGACGCAGAGGAATAACAATGATTCAGGCAGTTTTATTTGACATGGACGGTACGCTGATCGATACCGAAAAATATTACCGTATTTTCTGGCCGAAGGCACTGGCAGCCTGTGGGTATACCATGACAGATGAGCAGGCACTTACGATGCGCAGTCTGGGACGCCCCTTTGCCCCCAGACAGCTCAAGGACTGGTACGGTGAAGATTTTGACTATTATGTGGTGCGTGACAAACGAAAAGAGATGATGGAAGAAACACTGGACCGGGATGGCATCAAATGCAAGCCCGGTGCCGTGGAGCTTCTGGAAGATCTGAAAAAAAGGCATATCACCGCAGCGGTTGCCACAGCGACGGATCTGGAGCGGACGGAAAAATATCTGGCGATGGCAGGACTTCGGTCGTATTTTGAGAAACTGATTTCGACCACTATGGTAGCAGAAGGTAAGCCGTCCCCGGATATTTATCTCTATGCCTGCAAGCAGCTGGGACTGGCACCGGAAGAGTGCATGGCCGTGGAGGATTCTCCCAACGGAGTCATGAGTGCTTACCGCGCCGGCTGTAAGGTCGTGATGGTGCCGGATCAGACACAGCCAGATGAAAAATTAAAAAAATGTCTGCACGCCTGCGTACCGACCCTGGCAGATATCAGCCACCTCATTTAGAGGTGGCTATATTTGTCATAGTAGCTTGATTTTTGTATTCCAGTGTGTTATTATTTTAACGATTAGAGTGACTATTCGGAAGACAATGAAATCAAGCGGGACTGCTTTGTCATGCGTGCATGTAAAAAGCAGTTTTGCTTGATTTTAGGTGACTCGAATAGAGTCACCGCCACACATATGAGCAAAAATAGCTGCGCAGCAGCGAAAGCACGATTTATCGTGCGATTTTGCGAATAATGTGTGGAATGTATTAATGTATTCATACTTGGAGCCCACGAGGGGCGGAAAGGAATGGAAGAAAATGAATTTTGATGACATCGTAGCAAAAGTAAAAGAATGTGGGAAGAAGACGGTTGCAGTCTCCGTAGCACAGGACAGTGCGGTACTGGAAGCTGTACATGAAGCCAAGAGACTGGGTATTGCAGATGCAATCCTGGTAGGTGATGAGGCAAAGATCCGTGAGATTGCAGCCGGACTGAATATGGACCTCTCCGATTATGAGATCATCAATGAGCCGGATATGATCGAAGCTTCCCTGAAAGCTGTAAAGCTGGCACATGACGGCCGTGCAGATATGTATATGAAGGGTCTGATCGACTCTAAGAATTTCTTAAAGAGTGTACTGAACAAAGAAGTAGGTCTTCGTACCGGTGGAACCCTGTCTCATGTATGTGTGTTTGAGATTCCCGGCATTGACAGACTTCTGTTCCTGACCGATGTTGCATTCATGACCTATCCTACACTGGAGGAGAAGGTTCAGATCATCAAGAACACCATTCCGGTATGTAATGCCTGCGGCGTTGCAGAGCCTAAGGTAGCACCTTTAGCAGCAGTTGAGGTTGTAAATCCCAAGATGCCCGTTACCGTAGATGCGGCAGAACTGACTAAGATGTGCGAAGAAGGACAGATCCCCGGCTGTATCGTAGACGGACCGCTGTCTCTTGACCTGGCGATCGATCCCGAGGCAGCCAAGCATAAGGGAGCTACCGACCGTAAGATCCAGGGTGATGCAGATGTATTGCTGTTCCCGGATATCCATGCCGGCAACCTGGTATACAAGGCAATTGTACATATGGTAAAAGTAAAGAACGGATGCATCCTGACCGGTACCAAGGTACCCGTAGTCCTGACCAGCCGTTCCGATACCTTCGAGACCAAGGTATACTCCCTGGCACTGGCTGCAGTTGTAGCAGAAGAGATGAAAAAGAATCAGAAATAAGCTATGGATATCGTGATCGAAGCCGCTGTGGAAGCTGCGGGAGAACTGCTGTCGGCAGGTATAGATGCTGTAGTGGACAAAGCGGTAAAGCATAAGAGCGAATATAAGAGTGAATATAGGAGGAAACACACAATGGCAATCAAGAGTCTGATCATCAACCCCGGTTCCACCTCCACCAAGATCGGTGTATTTGAGGATGAGAACTTATTATTTGAAGAAACTTTGAGACATTCTACCGAGGAGATCTCCAAATACGATACTATTTTCGAACAGAAGGATTTCCGTAAGAAGATCATTACTGATCTGCTGGCAGAGAAAAACTGCGATCTGAAGAGCTTCAACGTGATCGTAGGACGTGGCGGTCTGTTAAAGCCCATCCCCAGTGGTACCTATGCGGTAACCGATGATCTGCTGGAGGATTTAAAAGTAGGTGTACAGGGTCAGCATGCTTCTAACTTAGGCGGTATTCTGGCAAGAGAGATCGGTGATGAGATCGGCGTTCCCTCTTACATCGTAGACCCCGTTGTAGTAGATGAGCTGATGCCCATCGCAAGATATTCCGGTCTGGAAGAGATCCCCAGAGGAAGTATCTTCCATGCCCTGAACCAGAAGGCAGTTGCCAAGAGATATGCAAAAGAGGCCGGCAAGCCTTATGAGTCCCTGCGTCTGATAGTAGTGCACATGGGCGGCGGCGTATCCGTAGGCGCACATGAGGACGGCAAGGTTGTAGACGTATTCAGTGCATTTGACGGTGACGGTGCATTCTCTCCGGAGCGTGCAGGCGGTGTGCCTTGTGCAGCACTGGTAAAAATGTGCTTCTCCGGAAAATATACCGAGAAGGAGATCAGTGCAAAGCTGATCGGCAAGGGCGGCCTGAATTCTTACCTGGGTACCAACGATATGCGTGAAGTTACCAAGCGTGCCAATGAAGGCGATGCCAAGGCAGCGGAGGTGAAGCAGGCATTCCTGTTACAGGTAGCCAAAGACATCGGTGCTATGGCCTGTGTGCTGAACGGCAAGGTAGACCAGATCGTTATCACCGGTGGTATTGCTTATGGTGAGGACGTAGTGGCTAAGCTGAAAGAGAGATGCGGCTGGATCGCTCCTGTGACCGTATATCCCGGTGAGGACGAGCTGTTAGCTCTGGCTCAGGGCGCTCTGCGTGTCATGAACGGCGAAGAACAGGTGAAGCAGTACTAATTTAGAGTAAAAATATAGAACTCCCGGTGGAATGATTCCATCGGGAGTTTTTTACTTTAGGGAATAGACTTTCTGTCAGCATTATGATTTTAACTAAAAATCAGCTTTGACAGAATCCCCAGTACCAGCATGTGTACCGGATAAAAGGCATAGCAGGCAAGCTGGATCTTGCGGTTATGCGCGCCCTGGCGTCCATGGTAGCACCACAGAAGCGGCAGACACAACAGCGCCAGCCCCTGTTCTGAAATCTCGAAGGCATGACCGAAAAGCTGTAATGGAATCTGCATTCCTGCCAACAGCATGACATTGATCCAGTAGAGTCCGGCAAACTGTCCGGCAAGCTGCCACCATTTTTTCCCATGGAAGAGATAGAATACGATAACAGTCAGAACGCCTTCCCCGTAATAGTCGAACATGAGGAGGGTTGCCAGCACGTAGCCCACTGCAGATAGCAGCAGGATCGACGGAATCCACAGCCAGACCGGACATTTTTTCCGTAGGGTATCTATTGCCCAGATACACAGGAAGCCTGTGAGCAGTGTCCAGATCACGTTCTGATGAAATGGATAGAATAACAGCCCACTGTACATCAGATTGATGGGAAACTCAGAAAGAATGGCCAGAAGAAGCAGGCGCATGCAATATTTTTTCTTATCATGGGTATGGAAGAAGCCTTCCACCAGGAAAAAGGCGAACATGGGAAATGCCAGTCTGCCGATGCCGGTCAGCCACCAGGCATCTCCGGCGAGGGTAGCCCACAGGTGATCACAGAACATGAACGCCATAGCGAGGATATGCAGCGTCAGAGCACTGAGATCCGGTGGGAAAATAGAATAATGGGATACTTTGTTTTGCAAAATAAAACTCCTTTCAAAATTCCTTACGGAAGGATATAGTTGCATTATATCTTGTTTATGCGCTATAGTAAATATATCTGTGAAAGAGTATATGAAATTCCAATGATGGCTTACCCGGCATTTATATGCCGCAAAGCCTGTCGGGCGCACAGATATTGACAGAAAAACAAAATGCAGCACAGGAGGAATACAATGCGTCGTAACGATCGTGAGATTACAGAATTTTCGGAAATGACAGATGTCATGAAGAGGTGTGATGTGTGCAGACTTGCACTGAATGATGAGGAAGGCTATCCGTATCTTCTGCCGTTGAATTTCGGAATGGAAGAGACGGACGGTAGAGTGACACTCTATTTTCACGGGGCAAAAGAAGGAAAAAAATATGACTTGATCCGTAAGGATGCCAGGGCAAGCTTCGAGATGGATTGCTCCCACAGACTGGTGCTGTCGGAGAAGGAAGACGGCTGTCAGTGCACCATGGAATACGAGAGCGTGATCGGTCAGGGAACTATAGAGATCCTGTCGGATGCGGAAAAACAGAAAGCATTGAATCTTCTGATGAAGCAGTACTATCCTGACAGAACGGAGAATTTCGTATTCCGACCGGAAGTCGTAGCCAGGACGGAGATATTCTGCCTGAAAGTGGAGCATATGACGGGGAAGAAACGTTTCAAAAAGTCGTAGAAGATATCATCTATTGATATCCCCGCGGTATGGGGCAGCAGGAAGTCTGAGATAGAAAAGAGAGGATGAGGGACAACAATGTATACAGATGGACAGATCTATATGGGTCTGGCAGATGGCCAGCGTGTGAATATGCAGCTGAATATGAGTAACCGCCATGGACTGATCGCGGGAGCCAGCGGCACCGGCAAGACGATCACTATGAAGGCTATGGCAGAATCTTTTTCAGACGCGGGAGTTCCGGTATTTTTATGTGATGTCAAGGGAGATGTCTCCGGCATTGCCACGGCGGGTGTGGCTTCGGAGTCCATGGACAAGAGAATCGATAAATTCGGTATCCGCGACAGCTTTTCCTATAAGGCTTATCCGGTCTGCTTCTGGGATATCTATCAGGAGGGCGGACATCCTGTGAGAGCCACCATCTCCGATATGGGACCGGAGCTGTTATCCCGTATCCTGGGGCTCACCGCCGCGCAGGAAGGTGTATTGAATATTGTCTTCCGGATCGCGGATGACAAGGGACTTTTATTGATCGACTTAAAGGATCTGCGTATTCTGCTGAATTATGTGGCAGAACACAAGGATGACTATCTGACCACCTACGGAAGTATCTCCAAGCAGTCCGTGGGCGGTATTCTGCGGGCGTTACTGCCTCTGGAGAATCAGGGCGGAGATCTCTTTTTCGGAGAACCGGATCTGGATATTTATGACTGGATGCGTACGGATGTGTACGGCAAGGGTATCGTCAACGTGCTGAATTGTGTAAAGCTGGTGCAGAATCCCACACTGTATGCCAGCTTCCTGTTATGGATGATGTCAGAATTATTCCAGAAGCTTCCCGAGGCGGGAGATCTGGAAAAGCCGAAGCTGGTATTTTTCTTCGATGAGGCACACCTGTTGTTTGCTGATGCACCGAAGATACTGGTGCAGAAGATCGAGCAGGTGGTGAAGCTGATCCGCTCCAAGGGTGTGGGCATCTATTTCGTGACCCAGAGTCCCAGTGATATCCCCGATTCCGTACTGGCACAGTTAAGCAACCGGGTACAGCATGCCCTCCGGGCGTATACCCCTGCGGAGCAGAAGGCTGTCCGGGCGGCAGCACAGTCTCTGCGGGCCAATCCGGCGTTTAAGGCAGAGGAAGTGATCATGGAGTTAGGTGTGGGAGAAGCGCTGACATCCTTCCTGGACGAGAACGGCGTGCCCGGCATTGCCCAGCGTACCTCCATCATCTGCCCTCAGAGTTTTATGGGACCGGTGGACGAGACGGAGCGCCGGAACCTGATGGCGCGGGACGGCATGGGACGCTACGATGAAGCAGTGGACAATATTTCTGCCTACGAAGTGCTGACAGACACTATAGAACACGAAGCAAAGGCACAACAGCTTGCCGCAGAGCGCGCCCAGCTGGAGAAGGACAAGGAAGCTTTGGCGAAGCAGCAGGCAAAGCTCCAGGAATCCGCTGTGAAGCAGAAACAGAAGGAATGGGAAGCCGCTCAGAAAAAGAAGGAAAAAGCAGCGGAACGCAGACAGGCCCAGATCGAGCGTCAGCTCATCAACACCGGTGCCCAGGTCATCAAGAGAGGCATTCTGAGCACGCTGTTTGGAAAATAATAGATTGCTAACTTGAGAGTTAGTGAATGATCGTTGGCTAACCGGACGAACTCCCGGAAGGCATTCTGTCCGCCCCGGGAGTTCTGTTTTCTTGAATATTCCAGAAATTTGCTTTAAAAATGATTTTCGCAAATTGGCATAAAATTACTTTTCTGATACAAAAAACTAGAAAAAATTAAATTCTTTGTACCAAACGGAAGGATAATCATGTCTTTGCCGAAAATAATACTGTTTCCAAATGCAAAATGCTATGTTTTTGTACTTTTTTTGACGATTTTGGAGCACTTTGGTACAAAAGCTTTCAAAAAACCAGTAGCCCGCAGTTGGGGTAAGGACAAGCAGACTCTAAGCAGCCGTCGGTACTTAGCGAGGGTATTTTCCTCGCTTATGTACCGTTACGGTTAAGCGTCCGAAGCGAAAGCGGGTCTGCGGTTCTTATTCTCATGCGAGCTACTGGCTTTAACAAAATCTTATTTAAAAAACTTATCATAAATTCCAAACAGGAAAATAAAGATCACGATCAGGGGCAGTCCATAGGTCAGATAACCGCGCATCCAGTCGTGGACTTTTAAGCCTTTGCCGGTATTTACTTCTGTCTTATAGTTCTCCCATCCCCAGCCGTATCTGGTCACACAGAACAACAGATATACCAGAGATCCTAACGGCAGGAACAGATTACTTACCAGGAAATCTTCGAAATCCAGTACTGCTCCGCCGAAGATGGAGAAGCCGTCCCAGCTCCATACATTGTAGCCCAGTACGCAAGGTACGGACAGTACGATGATCAGGAACAGGTTCACCAGGGAAGATTTCTTACGGCTGGCACCGGTCAGTTCCATACCACAGCAGATGATATTTTCAAATACTGCCAGTACTGTAGACAGAGCTGCGAACGCCATGAACAGGAAGAACAGGCTTCCCCACAGGCGGCCGTAAGGCATATTTGCGAAAATATTCGGCAAAGTAATAAAGATCAGGCTGGGCCCGGAAGTCTGATCCACCCCATAGGTAAAGCAGGCGGGGAAAATGATCAGTCCTGCGGTAATTGCCACGAAAGTATCCAGTACCACAACTCTGACGGACTCACCCATCAGGGAATGATCCTTGCCGATGTAGCTTCCGAAGATCGCCATGGCACCAATGCCAAGACTTAAGGTAAAGAATGCCTGATTCATGGCACCTACCAGTGTAGATACCACACCAACCTCCTGCATACGTCCAAAATCAGGTACCAGATAGAACTTCAGACCTTCCTTTGCTCCCGCCATGAAGAAGCTGTTGATGGCAAGTACTACCATGATGGCAAGCAGTGCGATCATCATGACTTTCGTCACACGCTCCAGACCGTTCTGCAGGCCACCGGCACATATGACGACACCGATGACTACCACCAGTACCATCCAGAACATCATGACCCCTGGATCTGCCAGCATCCGGGTAAACTGATCCGCTACCGCATCTGCGGAAAGACCGGAAAGTTTACCGGTAGCCGTCATATAAAAATAGTGTAACATCCAGCCTGCTACGGTAGTATAGAACATCATTAACAGATAACAGCCTGCCAGCGTGAAATACCCGTGGATATGCCACTTCTGTCCCGGCTTCTCCAGTGCCTGGTAAGCCTTTACGGGACTTTTCTTACTTGCTCTTCCCACAGCGAACTCCATGGTCATAATCGGCAGACCAAGGATCACCAGGAAGATCAGATAAAACAATACAAATGCGCCACCGCCGCCCTGGCCGGCCATGTACGGGAACTTCCATACATTGCCGATACCAATGGCACAGCCGGCAGACAGCAATATAAAGCCTAAACGGGATTTCAGATTCTCTCGTTCCATTATGCGAGCTGACCCTCCAGTACTTTGGACGCTTCCGCGATCGCTGCGGGAATGCCTGCGGGATTCTTACCGCCGGCCTGCGCCATGTTCGGACGTCCGCCGCCGCCACCGCCAACCAGTGCGGCAATTCCCTTGATCAGGTTGCCTGCATGGGCACCGGCCTTTACAGCACCGTCTGTTGCCATGGCGATCATATTGACCTTGCCATCCTGTGCAGAGAGCAGTACGACAACGCCTTCACCAAGCTTATCCTTGAGCTGGTCACCCAGGTCTCGCAAGCCATTCATATCCACACCGTCTACGCTGGTTGCCAGAAGCTTTGTTCCCTTGACTTCCACTGCCTGATCCATGACATTGCCCAGTGCGGACTGTGCCATCTTGGCTTTCAGGGATTCGTTCTCAGCATTCAGAGCCTTCAGTTCTGCCTGCATATGCTGGATCTTCTCGGTCAGGGCTGCCGGAGCTGCCTTTGCGGCTGCGGCTGCCTTATTGAAGTTCTCTTCCATAGCCTGATAGTATGCCATCACGTTGGCACCGGTCAGTGCTTCGATTCTTCTGACGCCGGCAGCGACACCGCTCTCGGACAGGATCTTGAAGTAACCGATCTCACCGGTATGCTTTACATGAGTACCACCACACAGTTCCTTCGAGAAGTCTCCCATGGATACCACGCGGACAGTATCGCCGTATTTTTCTCCGAACAGAGCCATAGCTCCGCTCTTCTTCGCATCTTCGATGTTCATGACATCGGTAACGACTGCAATATCCTCTGCGATCTTCTCATTGACCAGAGCCTCTACCTTAGCGAGCTCTTCCGCAGTCATAGCCTGTCCGTGGCTGAAGTCGAAACGGGTTCTTGCGCCGTCCTGGTAGGAACCCTGCTGTTCTACATGATCGCCCAGTACGATCTGCAGTGCCTTCTGTAACAGATGGGTTGCGGAATGGTTCTTACATACGCTCTTTCTGTTGTCGGTATTCACTGCCAGCTCTGCCTTGTCTCCCACAGTAACTGTTCCGGATACGACCTTACCCACATGTCCGATACGTCCGCCTGCGATCTTCACGGTCTCAGTCACTTCAAAAGTACCGTTTTCGGTGCGGATCACACCAAAGTCACCCTTCTGTCCGCCCATGGTAGCATAGAACGGAGTCACATCCGTGATCAGGGTACCGGTCTCTCCCTCATTTAAGGTATTCACCAGTTCGGTCTCGGATGCCAGTCCTACTACTTTACCTTCTGCGGTCAGCGCATCATAACCTACAAATTCGCTGGTGATCTTATCATCCAGTCCATCGAATACACCTGCTGCAGTAGTCAGCTTCTGGGAGAAGTTCTGTCCTTCTCTTGCCTTCTGCTTCTGCTCTTCCATGGCAGCGGCAAAGCCTTCCTCATCTACGGTCAGATTCTCTTCCTGTGCCAGCTCTACAGTCAGCTCCAGAGGGAATCCGAAGGTATCGTATAAGTAGAATGCGGACTTGCCGTCGATCTGCTTTTTACCTTCACTTCTCTTCTGCTCCAGAATCTTGTGCAGCTCCTTCATGCCGTTCTCCAGAGTGCTCTCGAAGCGGGCGATCTCTTTCTGCAGCTCGCTTAAGACGAACTCGCGGTTCTTCTTCATCAGAGGATAGCTTTCTGCATAGATCTCATCAATATACATAGCAGCAATATGCAGTAACTGCTCTGTAGTCATATTTAAAGTGCGTCCGTGTCTTACTGCACGACGGATCAGACGACGGAGAATATAGCCGGCACCGGTATTGGAGGGAAGCAGCTTCGCCTCATCACCGATCAGCATCACTCCGGTACGCAGATGGTCTGCCAGAATACGCATGGATCTGGTCAGCTTCTCATCCGCATTGTATTTCACACCGGAAGCCTCTTCAATGTAAGCGATCACCGGAGAAAACAGGTCTGTCTGGTATACATCTCTGGTACCGTTTAAGAATGCCAGAATACGCTCCAGTCCCCAGCCGGTATCTACGTTCTTCTGCTTTAAAGGAGTCAGATGACCGTCATGATGCTTCTCATACTGCATGAATACATCATTACCCAGCTCGGTGTATTTGCCACAGTCACAGCCGGGGCCGCAGTTCGGTCCGCAGTCCGGTCTGTCTGCAATATAGAACATCTCACTGTCGGGACCGCAGGGGCCGTATTCCAGTCCCCACCAGTTGTCATCGGCAGGCAGATAATATACATTCTCCTTCTTGAAACCGGAAGCGATACGGTAGTGTGCGCCTTCCTCATCTCTGGGTGCATTCTCGTCACCGGCAAATACAGTAGCAGCCAGATGGTCGGCATCAAATCCGAATACCTGTGTCAGTAGTTCGAAACTCCACTGGCAACGCTCTTTCTTGAAATAATCTCCCAGGCTCCAGCTTCCCATCATCTCGAAGAAAGTCACATGGCTCTTGTCACCTACGGAATCGATATCGTTGGTACGAACGCAGCCCTGCACATTGCAGAGTCTGGTACCCAGAGGGTGCTTCTGTCCCAGCAGATAAGGCATCAGAGGCTGCATGCCCGCTACGTTGAACATAACACCGGTGGATCCGTCAGATACCAGGGATACTGCTCCCACATCCACATGGCCACGGTCTATATAAAATTGTTTCCAAGCTTTTCTCAGCTCATCAGAAGTGAATTGTCTCATTCTCTCGGTCTCCTTGTCTAAAAATTACACCTTTCGGAAAATAAACCTACATTTCTACATTATAATGTTATCGTTTCGCCGCGTCAAGGATAAAACATCACTCATCCTCGTCTTCCAGGATCTCGTTCAATGCCTCTCTGGCCTCCTCGATCTCCTCTTTTTTACCCTTTTTCAATGCAGCCTCGAAAACAGTGATATAACGATCCAGTTCTTTTCTCCGGTCTCCCAGTGCTTCCTCATACATCCGCTCCGCTCTGAGAAGCACCAGACGGTTCTCCTCCAGGTCTCTGGGCTGGATCTTCAGGTAGGACAATTCTTCCATTCGCTTCTGGATCTCATCATCCGTCATCTGGTTGTCCTGTCCCTTGATGATCATTTTCTGGGTCAGTCCGGTGGATACCACCTTGACTTCCACTTCCAGCAGGGAATTGATGTCATAGGTGTAAGTCACATCCACGGCTTCACTGCCTCTGGGCCCCTTGGGAACATCAATGTTCAGTTCTCCCAGAAACAGATTATTTCTGGCGAAACGGCTCTCTCCCTGCAGTACCCGGACGCGCACCTTGTCCTGATTGTCTCTGACAGTGTACAACCGCTCCGTATGACTGGCGGGGATCACGGTGTTGCGCTCAATGATGGGATAGAAACGGCCGTCTTCAAATTTGCCTTCCTCGTATTCCACCACGACTTCCGTTCCCAATGTAAAGGAGCATACATCCGTCAGAATGACTTCCTTTACCTCCGCCCGGCGTTCCTTCATGGCCGCCTGGATCGCCGCGCCCAGTGCCACGGCTTCGTCCGGGTTCAGTCTTGTATCCGGGAATTTGCGGAACAGCCTGATCAGGAAATCCCTGACCACCGACAGTCTGGTGGCTCCGCCGATCAGCAATACCTCATCGATGTCCGACAGCTTCAGTCCTGCATCCGCCAGACTCTTCTTCACCGGTTCCCTGATCTTCATTAGCAGTTCTTCGCACTCTTCCTCATATTCTTTTAAGGTGATCTCTGCCGTTTTGTTCTCTTCACCCAGCATAAGTTCCATGGTCACCGCAGTCTGATCACTGATTCCCCGCTTGGCTTCTTCTGCCTTTTTATAGAGACGCACCTGTTCTTTCTCCGACAGATCCTTATAATGCAGTCCTGTCTTTTGCAGAAAAAGCTTCGACATCACTTCCGTGAAATCTTCACCGCCAAGATAATTGTCTCCGGCTACCGCCCGCACCTCCAGAATATTGTGATACAGCTCCAGAATGGAGACATCAAAAGTTCCGCCACCCAGGTCAAATACCAGAAATCTGGTGTCTTTTTCTTTTTCGTACAGGCCGTAGGCCACCGCCGCTGCGGTAGGCTCCGAGATCATACGCTCCACCTTCAGCCCGGCCAGTTCTCCGGCCCGCTTGGTGGCTTTTCTTCTCTTGTCGTCAAAATAGGCCGGTACACTGATCACGGCCTCTGTGACTTCTTCCCCCAGATAGGCTTCCGCATCTTCTTTCAGATAACGCAGGATCATGCTGGACAATTCTTCTGGGCGGAACTTTTTGCCGGACAGGTCATAAGTGCGATCCGTTCCCATGCTGCGCTTAAATGCCTGCGCCACACTGTCGGGATAGAGGTTTCTGCGTTCCTGTGCCGTCTCCCCCACATAGACATTGTCGTTCTCATCCACGCTGACCACAGAGGGGGTCAGATGTTTTCCCAGACGGTTGGGGATGATCACAGGTCCTTCCTCCGTAAATACTGCCACCAGACTGTTGGTGGTTCCCAAATCGATTCCGACTATCATATGTTTTCTTCTCTCTTCATTTTAATTTTTTACTTCTTCCCGAACAGCCTCTGCCAGAATCCCCGTTTCTCCGGCTGCGGCTTTTCCTTGTGAAAAGCGGCTACGGCAGGATCCGTATCCTTCGTCACCTGTTCCGAATGATACCGGTGCCAGATGGCCTGCAATCCCATTCCGGGATGTTCCTGCATCTGCTCTTTCAGCCGCTCCAGTGCTTCTTTCTCCCGGCCCTTTTTCAGCATCTGCAGTATCCGTACCATCTCCAGTTCCTCGCAGACGGGATGTACACAGCCATGGCAGAAGGAACAGTCTTTGTCCAGTTGCAGGAGCGTATCCTGTTCCTCATCGGTGGCCGTATAATATCCCGCCAGATATTCGTGTACGATCCGAAGCTTCGGATATTTCAGATACACATCCTTGCCGCTTTTATCTTCTCTTTCCATGCAGGCTTTCAACGCCTGTGCATAGTCAGCACCTTTCTTCTTATCTCCGTACAGGATGCATGCCAGGATCAGGTCCGCAATGTCATCCTTTTTGCTGAGATCCTCCTTATGGAAGATCAGTGCCTTATCCATATTCTCGATGGCCACCTTTCCGGAACCACAGATCAGCCCATACCATCCCAGATGGAAAAAGTAATCTTCGAAATACTCCTGGGTATTCCCGGTATTTTTCCCAAGCAGTTCGATCTTCTCCGGCCACGATGTCAGAATATTTCCGGCGATCGTCTTTTCCCCGCACCAGACACACAGATCCAGCTTTTCTCCTGCCGCATCCAGTACATTGACGAATGCCTTCTCCAGAACTTTTAATCCCTCCGTAGTCTTGTCATTGCAGGCCAGACATCTGGCGAAATCCCTCATACGGTTCCGGTCCCGGTCTCCGGCACTTCCCGTCATCTCACGGTATCTCCGGTAAAACTGTTCCGCCATTTCCGTATTGCCCAGCAAAAAATAAATTTCTGCCTGTTCCGCAATCAGTTCCGGCCAGGCATGATTCTGTGTTCCGCTCTTTTCATAGAAAAAAACACATTTTCTCAGGCAGATCATGGCTTCATCGTATTTGCCGCGGCATCTGTGGATCCGTGCCAGTCCTTTCCAGGCAAAAGGATTGGCCGGGTTCGTGGAAAGCGCCTTTTCATAATCCGCTTTTGCCGCCTCCAGACAGCCTGCCGCATTATGAAAATCTCCCCGCTCCACCAGTAAAAATTCACAAGGGTAGGCATACAGATATTCCGTAATGATCGGAAGTCCTCTCCGGTAAAATATGGTCTTGCCCGCTTCCAGTCTGCTCAGATATTCCTTCCGGAATTTATCTATGGCGTCGTTCATCTGTTCCTGGGGAAGCCCCGTATTGGTCAGCTGCCATTCATAGGCATCCAGGATCACACTTTTGACATTATTATCCTTCGCCTGTTGTAACAGTTCCTTCAGTTCCTCCGGATGTGTCAGATCCATGTACACCTTTGCCATCATTTCATAGGCCTTGACATAGGTTGGAAAATAATTTAGACAGGCTCTGCCGTTCTGGATCACCCCTGCTGCATTCCACTGCCTCTTCGCCGCTTCCAGTTCGTTGGCATATGCAGCGTAAACCTGATAATCCCCGATCAGTTTCTGGGATATCTCCGCACAGCGTTCATACTCTTCCATCTCCACATAGATCTGTGCCTTTTCGATCAGCATACCGATATCCTTCGGTGTTCCGGTCTCGGCTTTTTCCGCTTCCGCAATGGCTTCGGCGAATTTTTCCGGCTGTACATAGCCATAAGCCCGATAGCACTGCATCCGGATCATATGTGACTGTCGGATCCGGTCTCTGTCTTTTTCCTCCTCTTCGGCATCCGTATCCCGGAGGATCTTTTTCTCCAGGCTTTCTTCCCATTTGGCTGCCGTGGAAATTGCCTTCTCATATTCTGCCGCTTCTGCCAGCAGTTTTGTCATAAGTCCCAGATATTCCTCACGCCTGTCCGCAGGAACTTTTGCTTCCAGCTCCCTGACCGTGCGGATTCCCAGATCGGTCCTGCCATCCTGCAGATAACACCAGCCCAGATCCAGTCCCAGACCGGGATCATGGTTCTGCGCATATTCCCGTTTCATTTCCCGTTCCAGTTCGGTGTTGATCTTCTGCAGTGTCTCCAGAAATGTGTCGTCTCCGCCTACGGAAAGAATCTCTTCCGCACATTTTTTTGCCTCTTTATAGTTCCCCTGCTCATAATACCAGTCCGTCAGGCGCAGGTTCGCCATGTAGTGTTTCGGCAGCTTCTCCCGAAGACTCTCATAAATAGCAGACGCTTCTACGCGCCCTTCATTTCTCCACAGTATTTCCGCCGTATTGTAAGCGATCAGATCATCCTCCGGATATTTTGCAGACAGTTTCTTTAACAAAGTAATGGCTTCTGCGGTCTGTCCCTTTCCTTCATAGAGGGACGCACGGCAGATCTCCATAACAGGGTGGGTAATCCCCAGAGCATCCCCACATCCGATCATCTGCTCCGCTTCCTGTAATTTTTTCTCCTGCAGCGCCTGATAAGCTCTGTCATAATATTGCAGAAACTGATCGTAATCCGCATCTTCCGCACCACGGAACTCGGAAAAATCCACTTCTTCCCCGGATTCGCACTTATGTACCATATAGCTTACAAACTGTGCCGGAAAGCGCTCTCTGAAGGCCCCCGCATTCTGTACAATGTGGATTTTCTCATCCAGAAGCTTCCAGATTGCGGTCGGCAGCTTATAATGTTCCATCAGAAAACGAAGCAGATAAGTGGTGCAGTTTTCCTCTTCCTCCAGAGAAAGAAAGTCATCCGCCTCAAAAAGCGCTTTCCATTTTTCCACATCACAGCGGTCCGTAATATTCTCATAGACCTTCCGAACACCACGTACCCACTGTCCAGCCGGAGTATCGTCCTCCAGCGTCGGTTCCGCCTCCTCGTTCTCTTCTGCATCCGGCGTTCCGGCATAGCGGCAGGCCTCCTCATAAGCCATCCGCAGTCGCTTGAAGCCTTCCGGATCATCCTCCGGATTCGTTACCGTCAGCTTGTCACGATAGGCATTCTTCAGTGCCCTTTCGTCTTTTGTCTGTTCGATTCCCAGAATCTGAAACACTTCGATCGGTTCCACGCTGTCCCCTCCACTGTAAGTATCAAAGTTTTCGTACCAATAGAAAAAGATATTGAAAAGGAGCAGAAAAATCTTTCTGCTCCTGAATAGTGATCTTAGAATGTAAACTTATCTGCAAAGTAAGCATCCAGATCTTTGATAGCAACACGCTCCTGCTCCATGGAATCACGGAAACGTACGGTAACGCAGCCATCTGTCTCGGAATCAAAATCGTAAGTTACGCAGAAAGGAGTTCCGATCTCGTCCTGACGACGATATCTCTTACCAATGTTTCCTCTGTCATCAAATTCACAGTTGTATTTCTTGGAAAGCTCTGCGTAGATCTTCTCCGCACCCTCGTTCAGTTTCTTGGACAGAGGCAGCACACCGATCTTTACCGGTGCCAGTGCGGGATGGAAATGAAGCACAGTACGAACATCGCCGCCCTCTAACTCTTCCTCGTCGTAAGCTGCACACAGGAATGCCAGAACCACTCTGTCTGCACCAAGAGAAGGCTCAATAACGTAAGGGATGTATTTTTCCTTCTTCTCATCATCGAAGTAAGTCATATCCTCGCCGGAGGTATTGGCATGCTGGGTCAGATCATAATCGGTTCTGTCCGCAATACCCCACAGTTCGCCCCATCCGAAGGGGAACAGGAACTCAATATCGGTGGTTCCCTTACTGTAGAAGCACAGTTCCTCAGGAGAGTGATCACGAAGTCTCATCTCGTCTTCCTTGATGCCAAGAGACAGCAGCCAGTCACGGCAGAAGCCTCTCCAGTACTGGAACCACTCCATATCGGTGCCGGGCTCGCAGAAGAACTCCAGCTCCATCTGTTCAAACTCTCTGGTACGGTTTCCCATGAAAAGAGCACCGACCTTGTTATTTCCGGCCTGATATGCCACTCCTGCTTTTTCCTTGCTGATGATCTCATCACTGATATTAAAAAGAACAAAAGACATCAGTGCGCTCTCCTGGCGTTTCTCCGCAGTAAGCTGACTGCTGTCCGAATACAGATCCAGATCAAAAACAGCCACACGATAGCATGCTGCCTCAAGATCGATTCCTAATGCTGCAAGCTCTTCCAGACTTTCCTGCCGTGTCTTGATATTATCCACGAAGCCCTGCAGTGCTCTGGAACGGATCACAATAGCGTTTTTCTGATAATTCTCGGAAGTCTGTGTCAGACGTTCCAGCTTCTCTTTTTCTTTTCTTTGCTGGTCCACCTTCTCTTTCATTTTTCCGATAACATTTCTGAGTTCCATGGCTGTCACCGGCTTCAGCATATATTCACTGACACCATACTGGATCGCCTTCTTGGCATACTCGAATTCTCCAAATCCGCTGAAGATCACGATCACGATGTCCGGATAATTATCATGGAGAAAACGGCTCAGTTCCATACCATCCATATA
>OOCZ01000688.1_pt1 | contig 25046 bp, 19 predicted proteins | sample 1671631 | NCBI WGS metagenome assembly OOCZ01 (sample SAMN06348176, study PRJEB24527) | human gut metagenome | reverse complement strand
ACGATATGATCGAAGCCAACAAGGGCTACTGGCCGGAGCTGCACTGAGCAGCCGGCTTTCCCGCCGCCGCAGGCATTGCCGCCTGCGGCGGCTTTTTTGTACGCATTGACCTTTGCAGAGCAAGGGCTTATAATGAGTAGAACCAGTAAAAGCGAAAGGAAGCATCCCCATGCAAAACAAAGCATTTTCCATGGAAGATCTGTTTGCGTTTCTGAACGCAGGTGTCAGCGCGTTCCACTCCACGGCCGCCGCCGCAGCCATTCTGGAAGCCGAGGGCTACCGGAACTGCCCGGAGAGCGCGGCATGGCACCTTGTGCCCGGCGGCAAATACTACACCACCCGCAACGGCTCGGCCATTCTGGCCTGGCGGATGCCCAAAGGCCCGCTCACCGGCTGGCACGCCGCGGCCAGCCACAGCGACTCGCCTACCTGGCGCATCAAGACGCTGGACGGGGCCGACCACGGCTTTGCCCGCGCCGAGGTGGAGGGCTACGGCGGCATGCTGATGTCCACCTGGTTCGACCGGCCCCTGAGCGTGGCAGGCCGCCTGCTGGTGCGCACCGCCGATGGCGTGGAGAGCCGTCTGGTGCACCCGGAGCGGGCACTGGCCTGCATCCCGAACCTGTGCATCCACTTCAACCGGGAGGCCAACACCGGCCTGAACTACAACCCCCAGGTGGACCTGCAGCCCATCTTCGGGGCCGAGGGCGGTAGCCTGAAGGACACCCTTGCCGCCGAAGCCGGGGGAAAGGCGGAGGACATCCTGGCCACCGACCTGGTGCTCTGCATCACCGAAAAGGCCCAGCGTGTGGGCCTGCAGGGCGAATATTTCATGTCCGGCCGCATCGACGACCTGGAATGTGCCTATGCCACCCTGTATGGTTTCCTGCAGGGGCGCGGTGAGGAAGCGGGCCGCGGCGACATCTGGGTGATGTTCGACAACGAGGAAGTGGGCTCTTCCAGTCGGCAGGGCGCACAGGGCAGCCTGATGAGCGATGTGCTGGCCCGCATTGAGGAGAGCCTTGGTGTGACGAAGGAACAGAGCATCCGCGCTCGCACCAACTGCCTGCTGCTCAGCGCCGACAACGGCCACGCCATCCATCCCAACCACCCGGAAAAGAGCGACCAGAAGCTGCCGGTGAACATGGGCGGCGGCGTCATCCTCAAGTACAATGCCCGCCAGACCTACACCACCAGCGGCCTGACCGGTGCCGCCTTTACCGCCATCTGCGAAAAGGCCGGGGTGCCGGTGCAGACCTTTGCCAACCGTGCCGATGTGGCGGGCGGCAGTACCCTGGGCAACCTGCTGGGCCGCCAGATCCTGATGCCCATGGTGGATATTGGCGTGGGCCAGCTGGCCATGCACTCGGCGATGGAAACGGCCAGCTGCAAGGATGCGGAGTATCTGGCCAATGCCTGCGCTGCCTACTACAACACCCCCATCTTCCAGCCGGAGGACGGGCAGTGGAAGCTGGGCCTGTGAGCGGGGCGGTGGTCGGGCGCTTTGCGCCCAGCCCCAGCGGGCGGCTGCATCTGGGCAATCTGGCCTGCAGCCTGCTGGCCTGGCTCAGTGCCAAAAGCCAGGGCGGCCGCATCGTGCTGCGCATCGAGGATCTGGACGCCGAGCGCTGCCCGCGCATTTACGCGGACCTGCTGGAGCAGGACCTTGCATGGCTGGGTCTTGTGTGGGACGAGGGCGGCAGCACCGGCGGCCCCCACGGGCCTTACTACCAGAGCGAATGCGCGGACATCTACACCGGGCAGTACAAAAAGCTGGAAGCGCAGGGCCTTGTGTACCCCTGTTTCTGCTCCCGTGCCCAGCTGCACGCGGCCAGTGCGCCCCACACCTCGGACGGCAACGTCATCTATCCCGGCACCTGCCGGGACCTGACCGCCGCCCAGATCGCCGAAAAGCGCAAAAAGAAGGCCCCGGCCTACCGGGTGCGGGTGCCGGACGAGGAGATCACCTTTTTGGACGGCTGCATGGGCCCCCACACGGAGAACTTGCTGCGGGACTGCGGCGACTTTTACCTGCGCCGGGCGGACGGCGTGTTCGCCTATCAGCTGGCCGTGGTGGTGGACGATGCCCGCATGGGGGTCACCGAGGTGGTGCGCGGGTCGGACCTGCTGTCCTCCACGGCGCGGCAGCTGTACCTGTACCGTCTGCTGGGCCTGCAGGCTCCAACCTTTGCCCACTGCCCGCTGCTGCTGGCCCCGGACGGGCGGCGGCTGTCCAAGCGGGACGGGGACCAGAGCCTGGAGAACCTGCGGGAAAAATACACCGCGCAGGAGATCGTGGGCAAGCTGGCCTATGCCTACGGCCTGCAGCCGGAACCGGCGCCCTGCACGCCGGAAAGCCTCATCTCAGGTTTTTCCTGGGCAAAGGTGCCCAAGCAGGACGTCTGCCTGCCGGAGGGGCTGTTCTGAATCAAACTACAACAAAGGGCGGAAGCGCACGTTTTCGGTGCGCTTCCGCCCTTTTGCTTTGTGGGTCACTGCCCGGCGGTTTCCGGGCGGGGCATTCTGAAGGGATCCGGTTAAGCGTGCCAGATCTGCGGCTGTTCGCTGCGCTCAGCGGCACGGTTGAACAGGGCATCCAGCACCAGTGCCAGCAGGGCACCCAGCGCCACGTCGATGCAGCTGTGCTGCTTGAGCAGCATGGTGGAACACACGATGGAGAAGCACAGCACATCGGCAGCCGGACGCATCCAGCGGCGGCGGGGCTCCTCAAACAGGCGGCAGCGGTGGTAGGCCAGCATCAGGGTCATCGAGTTGAACACATGGATGGACGGGCACACGTTGGTGGGGGTGTCGGTGCGGTACAGCATCCGAACGGCACGGGCAAAAAGATCGGTGCCCGGCACATAGTAGGGGCGCAGGTCCAGCCCGGTGGGCAGGATCACATAGCAGGCCAGTGCGATGGTCATACCGCCGAACAGCGGCAGGCACAGCCGCCAGAAGTCCTCGCGCGGGGCCTTCCACAGCAGGTAGAACAGGGTGAAGGGGATCCATGCGAACCATGCAAAGTAGGGAAGGATGGCGTATTTGCAGAAGGGGATCAGATCGTCCAGCCGGCAGTGCACCAGCAGGACACGGGGCATGGAGATCTGCGTCTCCAGAAAGTTGAAAGCGGACAGATACAGCAGAAAATACAGCGCCATGAACCCGATGGGGTGGCGCGCAAACCAGTTGCGTTTCATGGGAAAAAGCCTCCTTTTTGCGACAGGGCAAACTCTTAGCATTCAAAGATTATACGCCCACGTTGTTGCGAAAACAAGAAGGAAAGGTGACAACTTTGTCAAAAAACGAACGATTTATTTGTAGAATCTGCGTAAAATTGGCACCCAAAAGAACCTTCTGACTACAATACGATCCAGCGCGGCGTTTTCCTGCACAGGGCAAAAAAGAAAAACCGCCCGCACCCCGCAAAGGGTGCAGACGGCTTGGAAAACACAGGGGGTCAGATGACGCTCTGTTCCATCCACCGGCCCCGTGCAAAGCGCACGAAGAAGCACAGCGAGCGGAACACCCAGTCCAGGAACATGCCCATCCAGATGGAGAGCAGACGGCCGTGGAAGCCCAGCACCATCACATAGCAGAAGCCCACCCGGAACACCCACATGGAAAGGATGCTCACGGCCATGGTAAACCGGGCGTCGCCGGCGGCGCGCAGGATGTTGGGCAGGGTGAAGCTGGACGGCCAGAAGAACAGGGACACAAAGTTGAACCACACCATCACCTGCAGGGCCATGGTCTGTGCCTCCGGCGAGAGGTTGAACAGGGAAATGGCGAACCGGTTGGCAAACAGGAAGGCAGAAAGGTTCATGACCCAGGCACCGCAGTAGGCGGTGAGCAGCAGGCGGCGGGAGTAGTACACGGCCTGCTCCTTCTCCCCGGCGCCAAGGCACTGGCCCACCACGGTCAGGGCGGCCATGCCCACGGCGTTGGCCGGGATGTTCAAAAAGGTGGTGGTGGTGTTGGCCACGGCGTTGGCCGCAATGGCGGCCGTGCCCAGCGTAGAGGTCAGGCTGGACACCGACAGCTTGCCGATCTGGAACATGCCGTTCTCGATGCCGGCGGGGATGCCCACCCGCAGGATGCGGCGGATGAGGCCGCCGTCCGGTGCAAGGGCCCGCAGGCCGTCCACCCGCAGGGGGCAGGCGGGCCGCTGCAGCAGCCACAGCACCACCAGGCAGGACACCGCCCGGGACACCAGGCTGGCCAGGGCTGCACCCAGCACCCCCATGCCAAAGCCGTAGATCAGCACCGCGTTGCCGCCGATGTTGATCACGTTCATCACCAGGCTGGACAGCATGCTGATCTTGCTGTTGCCCTGCGCCCGGAACAGCGCCGCACCGGCGTTGTACAGGCCGATGAAGGGGTAGCTCAGCGCCGAGAGCAGGAAGTAAGTCTCAGCGTAGCGCATCACGTCGGCGTCAATGGAGCCGAAGATGCCCCGCAGGATGGCGTGGCGGCCCACTACGACCACGGCGGCCACCACCAGGCTGAAGCTGGCCAGCACAAACAGGATCTGTGCGGCGGCGGCCTTGGCGTTTTTGGGCTCCCGGTGACCGATGTACTGACTGGTGACCACGGCACCGCCGGTGGCAAGGGCGCTCATCACCTGGATCATCAGGGTGTTGAAGCTGTCTACCAGGCTCACGCCGGACACGGCGGCCTCGCCCACCGAGGACACCATCAGGGTGTCGGCCAGGCCGATGGTCACGCTCAGGGCCTGCTCGGCGATGAGCGGCAGCAGCAGTGCCACCAGCGCCTGCCGGGTAAAAAGCGGGTTGGTTGGTTTTTGGGTGCTTGTCATGACTTCCTCCGGGTTTTGTGCACAGGTTCGTAAGCGATACCCCTATCATACCGCGCCGGTGTCGGAAATACAAGGGGTTGTATACAAGAAATCCGGAGCAGGCCTGCAGGATCAGGTGAATTCCCGGCTGGGTGTCAGGTCTTTGCCGTAATACACGGCGTAGTCGTAGGGGATGGGCGGCTCGTAGGCGGTCTTGTCCGGGTACTTTGCCAGCATATCGGCCTGCAGGTTTGCGGGGCTGAAAGGCCGCCCGGCGCTCAGGGTGTCGGCGCACACACTGTTCCACACCGCCTCGGAGAAGGCCGAGCAGTTGTAGTAAGCGGACCAGTGATCCGCACGGCTCAGGCCCCGGTTCAGCACCGCCAGCTGGTCGGCATCCAGCGAGGTCTGCATGGCGTAAAGGTGGTAATAATAATCGGGAATGTAATACATATAATAGCTTTCCAGCTCATACCAGATGCCGGAATGCTCATTGCGGTTGCCGCGGGTGCCGATGGTCAGGGACTTGCCCGGGGCAATGAGCAGCCCGCCCACAGCGATATCGCTGTCCGAGACATTGGTCACCGACACAAAAGCATGGCCGCTGGCGTTGATGGAGGCATCGCCCTTGTCATCCGACATGGTGTAGATACGCAGCACGGCCACGGAACCCTCTGCCGGGGCAGCACCGTAGATGTCGGCCGGGGACTTGCGGCTGGCCTGCTCAAAGACATAAGGCCCGCCAAAGTTGGTGGTAAAGCCTTTTACGTCCCGCAGAAAGGCATCCCGGCCGGTCAGGTCGGTGACCGTTTTGTCCTCTTTCGCGGCGGGCTGGGCGGGCTTTGCCTCCTGTGCAAAGGCCGGCAGGCAGAGGCAGAGGGTCAGGGCCAGCACGGCAAACAGAGTGCGGAGCGTTTTTTTCATGGGAACGTCCTCCATTATTCGATGAAATGTTGTAAAATTTTGGGGAATGCTGCTGTGTAACAGCATACGGTTTTTGCCGCAGCTTGTCAAGATGCACCGCAAACACCGCAAAAAAAGAATGAAGCTGGGTGCGTTTGCTCTACTTTACCCCCGCAGATAATTGTGCTAAAATAAATCCACAGCCTGTGTGTTCGTGCAGGGAGCACACGGCCGTACAACATGATAAGAAGCAGACCCGAAAAAAGGGGGAGAATTATGCCCAAAACAGCCCATAAAGTCGTGGTCATCGGGCACCGCAACCCGGACACCGACTCCATCTGCTCGGCCATTGCCTATGCAGAGCTGAAAAACAAGACCAGCGATCTTGTCTGCGAGGCCCGCCGCGCCGGCAAGATGAACCAGGAGACCGAATTCGTGCTCAAAAAGTTCGGGGTCAAGCCGCCGCGCATGTGCACCGACGTGAACCCCAAGATCCGCGATGTGGACTACCGCGAGATGCCCGGCATCCCCGGCACCACCAGCCTGCGCAAAGCATGGGAGATCATGCGCGACAAGCAGATCGACACCCTGCCGGTCACCAGCCCGGACAACGAGCTGGAGGGCGTGATCACGGTCAAGGACATCGCCACCGCCAACATGGACGTGTTCGACACCGGCATCCTGGCCAAGAGCCAGACCACCTACCGCAATATTCTGGAAACGTTGGGCGGCACCATGGTGGTGGGCCGCGAGGACGACGTGTGCACCACCGGCCACATCCGCATCGGCACCGCCACGCCCGAAATGCTGGAAAATACCGTGGAAAAAGGCGACATCGTCATCCTGACCAACCGCTACGAAAGCCAGCTGTGCGCCATTGAAAAAGAAGCGTCGCTGCTCATCATCTGCAACGGGGCCAAGGTGGGCCGCACCATCCAGCGCATTGCCGAGGAAATGGGCGTGGCCATCATGTCGGCCCCGGTGGACACCTACGCCGCCGGTAAGCTGATCAGCCAGTGCGCTCCCATCTCCTACTATATGACCCGCAGCGACATCATGAAGTTCACCCTCGTCACCCCGGTGGCAGACGTCACCCGCGTGATGGCCAAGGTACGCCACCGCTATTTCCCCATCCTGGACGAGGACGGCAAATACTGCGGCATGGTCAGCCGCCGGAACATCATCAATCTGCAAAAACGCCGCATCATCCTGGTGGACCACAACGAGGCCACCCAGGCCGTGGAGGGCTTTGACCAGGCTGAGATCCTGGAGATCATCGACCACCACCGCATCGGCAGCCTGGAGACCAGCGGCCCGGTGTACTTCCGCAACCAACCGGTGGGCTGCACGGCCACCATCATCACCCAGATGTACGACGAGAACGACGTGGAGATCCCGTCCCAGACCGCAGGCCTGCTGCTGGCCGCCATCCTGTCCGACACGCTGGCTTTCCGCAGCCCCACCTGCACCGCAGTGGATGTGAACGCGGCCAACCGTCTGGCCGGCATTGCCGGGGTGGACATCGACGAGTTTGCCAATGAGATGTTCGAGGCCGGTGAAAAGCTGGACGGCAAGACCGCCGAAGAGGTGTTCCTGCAGGACTTCAAGGTGTTCATGTGCGGCGACATCCGCTTTGGTGTGGCGCAGGGCAGCTACATGACCCGCAAGAACCTGCTGGCCGCTGAAAATCTGCTGCGCCCCTATCTGGAAGAGGCCCGCAACAAGCAGAATGTGGAGGACATCTACATGCTGCTCACCGACGTGCCCAAGGAGGAGAGCGTGGTCATCAGCGACGGACGCTATGCCGCCGAGGTGCTGGCCGACGGGTTCGACACCCACCCGGCAGAGGACGGCAGCTGGACGCTGCCCGGCGTGGTGAGCCGCAAAAAGCAGTTCATCCCCGCATTGATGACGGCCTATCAGGAATTGTAAGAATGATGCACCGCGCGGTGCGCAGCACATCATATTGCACGCAGTGCGATCCATCATTCCCCAAGAGGTTGCGATGTTTGATTTTCTGAAACAGAAGGACCGCACCCCGCCGGTTTTGCCGGAAGGCACGGTGCGGCGGCACTTTTCCATCTCCGGGCAGGTGCAGGGGGTGGGCTTCCGCTACCGGGCGCGCTACGCGGCCCAGGCGCTGGAGCTGACCGGCTGGGTGGAAAATGAGGACGACGGCAGCGTGACGCTGGAGGTGCAGGGCGACCCGGACAAGTTCCCGGAATTGTTCGCCATGATCCAGCGCAGCGACTATGTGCGCATCACCGACATCCGGCAGAAGGACCTGCCGCCCGACCCCTGGGAACGGGGCTTCTCGGTGCGCGGCTACTGAATCACAGATGCATGCAAAAACGGCGGACGCAAGCGCGTCCGCCGTTTTGCTCTTTCTATCTTCAGCCTGCAATTTTGAGGGGAGAGTTGGCAGTCCAGATGGTGCCGTCCAGCAGCCGGGTCAGCGCCAGCATTCCGTTGACCGAAACACGGGCCGGGTCCAGCGCGTAGAAGTCGCTTTCCTTCAGGTTATCGGGGTCTGCCGTGGGGCTTATGCCCACCACACAGACCCAGTGCCCATAGGTGTCGCTGGTGGCAATGTGCGGGTAGTTCACCTGGGCCCAGCCGGAGCCGGACAGGTGATACTCGTAAGTAGAGGTGCGGTTGGTGTGTTTGTTCACACCGCTCACCGTGGTGTTTTTTAGGTGCACGATCACCGGCCGTCCGGCCGAGAGCTCGTTGTAAATGGTATGCAGGCAGGCGGACAGATCCCCGGAATACCCGGTGTAGCCGCCGGCGGACCACACGGCACCGTTGGACCACATGCCGCTGCCGGAGCACACCCGCCCGTCCAGAATGGTGCGGGCGTAGCGCAGTGCATACCAGCTGCATTTGCCGGAGGTTTGGTTGCCGATGGAAAGGATCTGGCTGTGGTCAAAAGTCAGCAGCCGGATGCCGTGTTTTTCCTGTAAGGCGGCGTGGGCGCGGGGCGCGGCAAGAGCAAGCAGCAGCACCAGCGCAAGTGCTGCTGCCGCCAGCTGCCGGGCTGCCCGGGCGGGACAGTGCTGCATGGGGAGATCATCCTTTGCCTGTTATTTTTACGACCTCATTTTAGCATGAAAAAATGGTAGAACTGTGTAATTTTTAAAAGTTCCGGCACGAAATCTGAAAAAAACTGCGCATCCTCCTTCCATGGGCGCAGAACAGGGTGTTCCGGGCATGGTGCACCCGGCTCCGGAGGGGGGTAAACCGATGACGGAGCGCTGCGCCGCGGCGGCTGCCGAGATGCCGCAAAATAAACCCGGATCTTCCTGCCCCGGAGAGCACCCGCTCCCGGGGCTTTTTTGCGCCTTTTTGTGACAAACTCTGCCGCTTGTGGTACAATAAAACCGTATTCTGATGTGAACAGAAAGGAACGTTCCATGCAGCTGTTTGAACTGGTCAGCCCACGGCTGTTCCGTCCATTGGCGGGGCCGAACCGGGCGTTTTATGCGGAGCTGCTGCTCCTGCTGTGGGAAGAGTGCCGCCATACGGCCGACTACAGCATTTCCCGTGCGGAGGCAGTCTCCCGCGCGGAGGATTATTTTGCGGCACTGGCAAAGCCCCTGACGCTGGACGCAGACGGTGCCGGCGATGAGGAGGAACAGCCCACCCGCGACCCCCATACGCTGGCGCTGGGTTTTCTGCTGCGGCTGCGCCGCACCGGCTGGCTGGAAGAGCAGCCCGGCAGTTACGAGAGCGAGCCGACCCTGGCCTTTGTGCCGGAAGTGGCCCCGCTGCTGGACGCGCTGGAAGAGATCCTGAATCCCCGTGTGGTCACCTACACCGGCAAGCTGTACAAGGCCTGGCAGCTGCTGCAGGGCGTGGGGGAAGAGAAGAACCCCTACGAGAATGTGCTGCGGGAGGTGGCTTCCGATCTGGAAGCGCTGAACAAATCCCTGCGGGCGCTCAATGCGTCCATCGGCCACTACATCGACCGGCTCACCCGCAACCGCACCCCGCAGGAGGTGCTGGAGCTGTTCGACCAGTACGAAGAAAAGGTGGTGGCGGCGGCTTACCATCGCTTCAAGACCAGCGACAACCTGTTCAATTACCGCGCCTATCTGGAGGAAGGGTTGGACGCCTGCGAGGAAACGTATCTGCCCCAATTGGCACTGGATTACGCCCGTGTGGAGCGCTGCGCCCCCGGCGAGGCCGCGCCCCGTGTGCGGGCCCTCATCCAGCAGCAGCGGGACGCGCTGGAAGAGATGAGCAACCTCATCCGGGAGATCGACGCCAGCCACATCCGCTACCGCAAGCGGGCCGTGCAGCGGGCACAGTTTTTGCTGCTGAGCGACCGCTCGTCTCAGGGCAGCGTCACGGCCCTGCTGCGCCGCTACGCCGAGGACATCCGCACCCCGGACCAACTCTTTGAGCCGGATGACGGCCCGGTGGCCGCCCATCTGCATCTGTACCCGGCGGCTGCCTTTGGCGAAAAGTTCCTGTACCCGCCCGCCGCGCCCCGCACGGCGGCCCCGCTGGCCCCGGTGCAAGCGGAAACGCTGGACCCGGACCAGCTGCGCAAAGAACAGCAATTGCTGCTGGACTACGCCCGGCTGGCTGTCACCGAAGAGAACGTGGCCCTGCTGGCACAGCAGGCACTGGCTGCCCGCCCGCAGGTGGAAGCATCCACTCTGGCGGACGAATACCCGGGCGATTTTGCCCGCATCATCGGCCTGCATACCTATTCCCAGTCGCCGCACCGGAACTATGACATCCGGCTCACGGGCAACTGGGTGGAGCGCGGCGGCTTCCGGTTCGAGGACTTTGTCCTGACCCGCCGCAAGGAGGAAAACGATGGCAACGATTAACATGCTGGAAGAGACCGCAAACTATCTGCTCAACCACTGCTTCGTGCTGGGCAGCGTGGAGGATCAGCGGGCAAAATATCTCTATGTGCAGGATCATCTGCCCGAGGTGCGGGCGGTGTTCAAACCGCTGGGCTACGCTGTGCTGCTGTACCCGGCCCCGCTGCAGGCGGCGGCCCTGGTCAACGAGCACGAGGGCAGCCAGGCCCGGCTGCTGAAATACGAGAGCATCCTGCTGCTGGTGCTGCGGCTGCTCTACCTGCAAAAGCGGGAGAGCCTTGCCGCCAGCGCCGATCAGGTGCTGGTGACCGTGGAAGAGGTGCAGACCGAGCTGCAGAAGATGAACCTGCCCCGCAGACTGGACCAGCAGACGCTGGAACGGCTGATGCGCACGTTGCGCCGGTACAATCTGGCCCGACCGGTGGGCCGGCTCTCCGGGCTGGACAGCCGCATCGAGGTGTTCCCCACCGTGCTGCTGGCTCTGCCGGATGCCGACCTTGCCGACGCAGCGGCAGAGAGCGCCCGCACCCGCACCGAGCTGGGACTGTATGAACGCCCGGAAGGGGCCGACACCGCCGCAGGGGAGGCAGAAGAATGATCGAACTCAAACGCCTGAAACTCATCAACTGGCACAACTTTGAAAACGTCACCTTTGACTGCGCCCGCCTGACCTATATGATCGGCGTGAACGCCGTGGGTAAGACCACCATTCTGGATGCCATCCGCTACTGCCTGACCACCAACCGCAACTTCAATGCCCTGGGCAATAAGAAGAGCGGCCGCACCCTGCAGGGCTCGGTCCACGCGAAGCAGCGCGGGGAAAACGCTTACCGCCGCCCCGGCCATACCGTGGCCTACATCGGGGCGGAGTTCTACGACAGTCTCAAGCGCGCCCCCTTTGTCATCGCGGTGCGGGTGGAGTCGGAAGGCCCCATGCAGGAGCTGCACCCCGGCGACCAGACCTGGTACCTCTCCGAGGACGGCTGCACGCTGGAACAGCTGCCCTTCATCGACCCGCGTACCGGTGCCCCCAGCGCCAAGGAGGACTTCAAGCCCGCCGTCGGCCGACTCTCCTACACCCGCAGCCCCAGCGAAGCCCGTGACCGCATCTGCCGGGCGCTGGGCATCGGGCGGGCGTCCAGCCCGCTGGGCAAAAAGTTCAACGAAGTGTTCCAGATGGGCACCAGCATGGACGAGATCCCGAACTTCCGGGAATTTTTGTACCAGTACATCCTGCCGCAGCCGGAGCTGGATCTGGAAGCACTGCAGGGCGACCGGCTGGAGCTGGAAAACCTGCACGCTGTGCTGGCCGAAGCCCAGACCCGCGCCGATGCACTGGAAGAGATCGTGAACGATGGCCGCGAAGCCGCCGGAAAGCAGACCGAAGCCCTTGTGAACCGGGGCGCGGCCCTGCTGGCCCGTGCTGCTGCCGACGGCGGGGAACAGGACGTGTGGCAGGGCCATCTGGACGCCGGACACCGCCAGCTGGAGGCCCTGAACGCCCGCTATGCCGAGGCCAAGAACGCGGAGGCGGAAGCCCGCCGCGCCTACCTTGCCGCCCACAGCGCAGCCGGTGCCAGCGGCGAGGGCCGGGCACTGGATGCCATGGAGGAAGAGTTGTCCCGCCGCAAGACGGCGCAGGATGCCGCCGCCCGCCAAGCCGCGCAGGCCGAGGATGCCGCATCCAAGGCCGAAGCCCTGCTCACAGCCCTGCGCCGCAGCGGGGTTGCTTCCGGCTGGAAGCTGGAAAACCTCACCGCCGACACCCTGCCGCAGCTCACCGACTGGCTTGCCGCGCAGGAAAAACCGCTGGAAGAAGCCTACTTTGCGGCCCGGCAGAACACCGCTGCCCTGCGCAAAGAGCAGGCGGACAAGCGCGCCGAGCTGGACGCCGTGTCCGGCGGCAAGTGGGTGTACCCCCACGGCGATGCCGCCACCCGTGTGCGGGATGCCGTGAACGCGGAGTTGAAGAGCCGCGGCATGCAGCCGGACGCCAAGATCTTCTGTGAGCTGCTGGCCGTGGCGGACGAGAGCTGGCAGGACTGCGTGGAAGCCTGCCTGGGCGACCGCCGGTTCGACATCCTTGTGCCGCCCGCCCATTACGAGGCCGCCAAGAGCGCCTTTGTGGCCCTGAAGGACAAGGTGGGGCCCATCAGCCTGCTGGACACGCCGGGCATCCGCAAGGCCAACCGCCATGCCGAGACTGCCCCGGCGGACAGTCTGGCGGCACAGGTCACCAGCGAAAACCCGCTGGCGGCCCAGTACGCCGACACCATCCTGCGGCGCATCGTCTGCTGCGACACCCCTGAAACACTGGAACAGTACCCGGACAGCGCCACCCGCGACCTGCTGCGGCACCATCCCTTCCGGCTGGAGCGCCTGCGCACCCCACAGCGTTATATCGGCCTGGAAGCCCGCCGCGCCCGCGCCGGGGCACTGGCCGAAGAGCTGGAAGCTCTGGCCGAGCGCACCCGCACCGCCGCCCAGACCGAGCAGAACCTGAAAACCGCCTACGACCAGTACCAGAACTTCCAGCGCGGCACCGCGCCGCAGCAGCTGGCCGGCCTGTGGGAGGCCCGCACCGCCGCCGAAAAAGCCCGGAATGCGGTGGCCGAACAGGAGGGCAAGCTGGCCGAATACCGCGAGAACCCCCTGCTGCAGGAGATGTACCGCGAGGAAGAAACGCGGGAAGCCGCCTGGGAAGCCGCCCGCACCGCTGTGGAGCAGGTGGGCGGCGACATCCGCGTGTGCGAAAAACAGATCGCTTCCTGCGAAGCCGAACAGAAAAAGGCCGGGGAGACGGCACAGCAGAGCGCCGACGCGGCCCGGAAGTTCTTTGCGGCCCATCCGCTGCTGGAGCCGCTGGCCCGCACCCGGATGCAGGCCCTTGCTCCGGCCGACAAGCCCGCAGCCGCCGCACAGGCCGCCGAAAAGGCACAGGCCCGGCTGGACGATGCCCTGACGGCCTACCTCACCGGCACACTGGAACCCGCCCAGAAGGCCTACAACGAGCACTACGTCTGTGATTACCCGCTGGGTCTGGCGGGGCTGGACCAGTACCGCGCCCAGCACGAGAGCCTTGTGCGCATCGACCTGGAACGCTACGCCGCCCGTCTGGAGCAGGCCCAGCGCGACTGCAAGGACCGCTTCCGCAAGGACATCCTCTTCCGCATGAAGGACGACATCTTCAATGCCCGGCGGCAGTTCCGGGAGCTGAACAAGGTGATGGAACAGCTGACCTACGGCGAAGAAGTCTACCGCTTTGAGCTGGAGCCCAGCCGTGACCCGCAGCTGGCTGCGTTCTATCAGATCATCGTGGACAAGGGCAACCAGCAGATGACCGAGGGCGACTCGCTGGACAACCTTGCCGCCACCGCCGACCCCGCCTACGAGCGGCAGGTGGATGCGCTGATGGAAAAGATCATGGCGGATGTGGACGAGAACACCCGTGCCCGGCAGGAGGGCCGCACCGGCACCGCCACCCTGTCGGATTATGTGGACTACCGCACCTATCTGGATTACGACATCAAGGTGACCAACCGGGTCACCGGCCAGCAGGCATACCTGTCCCGCGTCAGCCGCGACTCCTCCGGCGGCGAGAATCAGGCACCCTTCTATGTGGCCATCTGCGCATCCCTGCTGCAGATCTACCAGAAGAGCGAGAACAGCATCCGTCTGGTGCTGCTGGACGAGGCGTTCAGCAAGATGACCAGCGACCGCATCCGCCCCATGATGGAGCTGTTCCGCCGTCTGCAGCTGCAGGTGCTGCTCATCTCCACGGTGGAAAAGAGCACCGCCATCCAGCCCTACTGCGACATCACCTATTCCATCGTGCGCCATGGCGACGCCAACGCCATTGCGCCCTTTGTCCGCCTGTCGGCGGAATGAGGTGTGCGCCAGAGCATCCGAAACAAAAAAGAAGCACGCCGCAGCGTGCTTCTTTTTTGTTTGCTTATCGCAGCGGCAGAACGTCCTCGTCCTCGTTGATCTCCTCCAGGGTGCCGTCCGCAAAGTACCAGGCCTTGCCGTACAGCGCCTCGTGCCCGTCGGAGCACATCAGGTAGGAGCCGTCCGGCAGGGCGAGGAAATGCCGTTTTCTGCTGTCGGCCAGGGCAATGTCCTCCATCCGCTGCCCGTCCAGGATGTGCTCCCGGATGAACTGGTAGTGGGGCAGGATGCGGGTCTCGGTCAGGCCAAGGCCGTTCAGCCAGCGGCAGTAGCCGGGGTCGGCGGCTTCGCCTGGCTCCTCCGGGGCGGCATACACCAGCCGGGCGGCGTTCATGCTGCCGGCGCTCACGCCCAGCACGATGCCGTGGTAATTGTGGAACAGCCCCGGCAGGCCCAGCTGGGCAAAAAAGTGGTTCTGGGTGGGCACATGGCCGCCGCACAGCATCACAAAGCCGCTGCGGGGCAGCAGGGTGCCGATCTCTTCTTGATTGCGGGCGTCGCAGGGCACAAGTTCGGTCAGGGGCAGGTGGGCGTCCGCAAAGCTCTGCAGGAATACCCGGCACATCTCGTTGTTCTGGGCGTAAGCGTGGGGGTCTGCCGCGATGGCAAGGCCCCGCACCGGGTGGTCCGGCCACACGGCCCGCAGATTTTCCAGAAAATGATTGCGTCTGTCCAGTACCGGAATGGCCGGGCCGGGCTCAAAGGGGCAGCCGCTGGGGCTGCTGGTCAGAAATAACGTCATAGTTCTTCCTCACAAAACGGTGAATAAAAGCTATGCCCATTCTAGCACGATTCTTGCCCCGGCGGCAGAGCCAGAATCACCAAAAAAATCCCCTGCTTTTCGCCGTTTCGCAAAAAGCAGGGGAGGAGGTTACGCCTTGCGGTAATGGAATACCTTGTCTTTGGTGACGAACATGGCCGCGCTCACGGCCAGGGCGGCCAGTTCGGCGGCGGTCACGGCCAGCCAGATGCCGTCGATGCCCAGAATGGCGGGCAGGATGAGCACCGCCGCGATCTGGAACACCAGCGTGCGCAGGAAGGAGATCAGCGCACTGGTCACGCCGTCGCCCAGCGCGGTGAAGAAGGAGGAGGCATACACGTTGAAGCCCATGATGACAAAGCTCAGGGCGTACAGCCGGAAGGCCCGGCTGGTCAGGGCCAGCAGCTCCGGGTCGTAGCCCACGAAGAACCGCGCCACATAGGGGATGATGACCATGGATGCGGCGGTCAGGGTGACGGCCACCACCGCAATGAGCCGCAGGCTCTTTTCATACAGGTTGTGCACCTCGGCGCGGTTGCCTGCACCGTAGTGGAAGCTGACGATGGGCGCACTGCCGAAGGCGTAGCCCACATACACGGCAATGAACAGGAAGCAGGCGTACATGATGACGCCGTAGGCGGCCACGCCGTTTTCCCCGGCAAGGCGCAGCAGCTGGTAGTTGTACAGGATGTTCACCAGCGACATGGACAGGTTGGTCATCAGCTCGGAGGAGCCATTGATGCAGGCGTCCAGCAGCACCTTGCTGTACAGCTGCGTTTTGCACAGGTGCAGGCGGCTGGTATTCTTGTGGTCGAGGAAGTAGAAGATCGGCAGCAGGCCGCCCACGATCTGGCTGAGGAAGGTGGCAATGGCGGCACCCTCTACGCCCCAGCCCCAGACGCCCACCATCAGCACATCCAGCACTATGTTGGTGCAGCCGGCAGCCACCGTGAAGTAAAAGCCGAGGTGCGGCTTTTCGGCGGTGACAAAGAAGCTCTGGAACATGTTCTGCAGCGCAAAGGTGGGCAGCGACAGCATCAGGATGCGGCCGTAGCGCACGGCGTAGTCCAGCAGCTCGCCCTTGGCACCCAACAGGATGGCAATGGGCCGCAGCAGCACAAGCCCCAGCACGGCCAGCACCGAGACGGAGATGGCAGCGGCCAGCAGGAACATGGTAAAGTAGCGGTCGGCCTTTTTCTGGTCGCCCTCGCCCAGCGTGATGCCCACGATGGCGCTGCCGCCGGTGCCCAGCATGAAGCCGATGGTGGCCAGCAGCTGGGGCAGCGGCATGATCAGGTTGACCGCCGCAAAGGCTGTTTTGCCCACAAAGTTGGACACGCACAGGCCATCTACGATGCCGTAGATGGAGGTGAACAGCATGGTGCCCACGGCGGGCAGCACGAACCGCAGCAGGCGCGGGTAGGTAAAGTGATCCGACAGTTGGATTTTTTGCTTGGACACGAAAAACTCCTTTCGACAGGAAACAAAACGGGCCGGATAAGCTCCGCGAGTGCACGCCCGGCCTTCCTCTTCTTCCTCACTACGGCAAGGAAGCCTCCGGCGGGGCGCTGTCTGCACGGCATCTTATCCGGCCCGTCCAAATTACGTTGGAAACGGTCCTCCGATGACCGAAAAAGAGTATAGCAGAATCCATTTATTTGTCAAGAGCAAAAAATACGCCCAAAAGCGAAAATTCATAAAATATCTCTTTTCCATTTTTATCAGACCTGTTAGAATGATAAACAGTTTTGATTTTTCCGGAAAGGAGTTTTCCTGTTTTGCTGAAACGATTCTATACTGCCGTCGTGCACCGGCGCAGAGCGGTGCTGGCCGCGTTCGTGCTGGCCGCCGTGCTGAGCGTGTTTGCTTCCCGGGCGGTGCAGGTGGACTACGACATCAACGACTATCTGCCGCCGGATTCGCCCTCCACCCTTGCACTGGAGCAGATGAACAGCGCCTTTACCGGCGGCATCCCCAACATGCGGGTCATGGTGCGGGACGTCACGGTGCCCGAGGCACTGGACTACAAAGAAAAACTTGCCGCCATCGACGGCGTGGAGGCCGTGACCTGGCTGGACGACAGCCTGGACGTGACCGTGCCGCTGCAGATGCAGGACACCGCCACGGTGGAGACCTATTATAAGGACAACTGCGCGCTGTTCACCGTGACGGTGGAGGATGCGAAACGTCTGGAGGCTGTGGCGGCCATTCAGGACCTGATCGGGGAGGACAATGCCCTGGCCGGGACTGCGGTGTCCACCGCTGTGGCTACCAACTCCACCGTCACCGAGGTGGCCAAGATCGCGGCCATTGCGGTGGTGTATGTGCTGTTCATCCTGATCCTGACCACCGATTCCTGGGTGGAGCCGCTGCTGGTGCTGGCGGGTCTTGGGGCGGCCATCCTCATCAACAACGGCACCAACCTGATGTTCGGCACCATTTCCTTTGTCACCAACGCCGCCGGCAGCATCCTGCAGCTGGCCGTGTCACTGGATTACTCGGTGTTCCTCATCCACCGCTTTGCCGAGTGCCGGGCCGCGCGCCCGGACGCCAGCGCGGAGGACTGCATGGTGGAGGCCCTGTGCAAATCCACCGGGTCCATCCTGTCCAGCGGCCTGACCACGGTCATCGGCTTTCTGGCGCTGGTGCTCATGCAGTTCCAGATCGGCCCGGACCTGGGCCTTGCGCTGGCCAAGGGCGTGGTGCTGAGCCTTGTCACCGTGTTCACCTTCATGCCGGCGCTGACGCTGGTGTGTTACCCGTGGATGGATAAGACCCACCACAAGCCTCTGCTGCCCAGCTTTGACAAGTTCGGGCGGTTTGTGTCCCGCATCATGCTGCCGGCGGCGCTGGCGCTGGCCGTCATCATGGTGCCCAGCTATCTGGCCTCCAACAACAACGAATACTACTACGGTGCCGCCCATATGTTCGGCACCAACACCCGTCTGGGTGCCGATACCGCCGCCATCGAAGAAACGTTCGGCAAGAGCGATACCTGGGTGGTGCTGGTGCCGGAGGGCGACACCGCCACCCAGGCCGAGCTTTCGGATGCGCTGCACGCCATCCCGGAGGTGACGGGCATCCTGTCCTATGTGGACAACGCGGGCGCATCCATCCCGCCGGAGTTCGTGCCCCCGGACACCCTGAAACTGCTGGTGTCCGGCGGCTACACCCGCATGGTGCTCACCGTGAACGCCAACACAGAGGGCGACGCAGCCTTTGCACTGGTGGAAAAAGTGCGTGCCACGGTGCAGCAATATTACCCGGATGCATATGATCTGGCCGGGCAGGGCGTGAGCACCTACGACCTGATGGACACCATCACCGCCGACATGGTCAAGGTGAATCTGCTGGCCATCGGCGCCGTGTTCCTGATCCTGCTGCTCATGAAGCGTCAGCTGCTGCTGCCGGTCATTCTGGTGCTGAGCATCGAGACGGCCATCTGGATCAATCTGGCCATCCCGTATTTCTGGGGCCGCCATGTGTTCTACATCGCTTACCTCATCATCAGCACCATCCAGCTGGGTGCCACCGTGGACTACGCCATCCTGTTCTCGGACCGGTATCAGGAGTTCCGCGAGACGCTGGGCAAAAAACAGGCCATTGCCGCTACCGTGTCCACCGTGACCACCTCGGTGATCACCACGGGCAGTGCGCTGGCGGTGGTGGGCTTCCTGATGGGGGCCATCTCCACCAACCAGCTGCTGGGCCAGCTGGGCAACTTCCTGGGTGTGGGCGGTCTGGTGTCGCTGGCCATCGTGCTGCTGGCTCTGCCGGGCTATCTGTATCTGGCCGACCCGCTCATCATCAAACCGAAAAAACAGCCGAAGGAGGCTTGACGAGATGAAACAGAAGATTGTGCGCCGGGCATCGGCGCTGGTGCTGGCAGGCTGCCTGCTGGCCGGGGCGGCTCTGCCGGCCCTTGCGGCCTCCGCCAAGGAAGAGGTCATCTATGCCAATCTGGATGCGTCCGGCACCGTGACCGGCGTGTACGCTGTGAACAGCTTTGCCGTGCAGGCGGGGGACACCGTCACCGACCGCGGCAGCTACACCGCCGTGCGCAACATGACCACCACCGACCCGCTGGAGCACAGCGGCGACACCATCACCGCCACCGTAGCACAGGACGGCAAGCTCTACTATGAGGGCACCATGGACACCGCCACCGCGCTGCCGTGGCTCGTGAAGCTGACCTACACGCTGGACGGGGCCGAGATCGCCCCGGAAGAGCTGGGCGGCAAAAGCGGTGCGCTGGCCATCCGCCTGCAGGTGAGCCGCAACCCGGATTGCACCGGAGATTTCTTTGACCAGTATGCCCTGCAGGTGACCATGACGCTGGACACCGACCGGGCACAGAACATCGTGGCGGATGGGGCCACCATGGCCAATGTGGGCAGCAACAAGCAGCTCTCCTACATCCTGCTGCCAGGTTCGGACAGCGACGTGACCGTGACCGCCGACGTGACCGACTTTGCCATGAACGCCATCTCGCTGAACGGCGTGAAGCTCCGGCTGAACCTCGGCCTGGACGGGGCCGACCTGACCGGCATGCTGGACCGGCTGCAGAGCGGTTCGGTACAGCTGGACGACGGTGCCAACGCGCTGGCAGACGGCATTGCCCAGGTGCAGGCGGGCCTTGACACCCTGAACGGCAAGTCCGGCGCGCTGACCGGCGGGTCCGCCAAGGTCAAGGCGGCCCTGACCCAGATGCAGACCGCCCTGAACGGCGTGTCGGCCTCCACCGACCAGCTCACCACCCTGCTGGACGCCTCCACCCAGATCCAGAACGGCATTGCCCAGCTGGACGCCGGTGCCGCCCAGCTGGATGAGCAGGTGAGTTACGACGCTTACAAGGCCATCCTGAAGGAAAACGGGCTGGACCTGGACCAGCTGAAGGACGGCAACGCGAAAGCTATGGAGCAGCTGGAACAGCTGGCCAGGGTGATGCCCCAGCTCAAGGACGTCATCCTGCTGCTGAAGGGCTCCAGCGCCAACATCGACGCGATGGAGACCTACCTGAACACGGTGCACGACGGTGTGGCCCAGCTGCACGCGGGCAGCAGCACCCTGAACAGTCAGTACGGGCAGTTCGATGCCGGGGTGCGTCAGCTGGCCAATGCCCTGACCGGGATGCTGGGCAACCTTTCGGTGCTGACCGACGGCGTGAACCAGCTGGCCAGCCAGTACGGCCAGCTGGACAGCGGCCTGAACGCCTACACCGACGGTGTGGCCCAGCTGAAAGCCGGAGTGCAGCAGCTGACCGACGGTGCCGCCCAGCTGACGGCCGGCACCGGAGAGCTGCGCAGCAATGTTTCCGGGATCGACATGGGCGACCAGCTGGACAGCCTGCTGGCCGGTCTGAACGGCAGCAGCGAGGTGGAGAGCTTTACCTCTGCCGAGAACACCGACGTTTCCGCCGTGCAGTTCGCCCTGCAGACGGTGGCCATCGAGGCCCCGGCCCCGGCGGCAGAGCCGGAGGCCGCCCCCGTGGCGCTGACTTTCTGGCAGAAACTGCTGAAGCTCTTCGGGCTGTATAAGGGCTGATGGTTTGAAATGCCCTCCGCTTCGCTCTGGGCATATTCAGCGGAAAAATTATTTTTAATTTGTGCTCCGGAAACGACTGCGGTCGTTTCCGGAGCACTTTTTCACGAGAAGGGCCGGAACGGGAAACGACATCTTTTTTAGAACACAGAGTGGGGCGGTTTTCCCGGAGTATCCAACCCTGCTGCTGATTCAGGGATTTGTTGCGGGATAATCCGGAACCAGCGGCAACCGTTTGCCTATACATCCATTTCTCCGCTACGACCCCATCCCGTGAAAACGCAAGACCGGACAGCCCGCAGGCTGTCCGGTCTTGCTCTTATTTAGAATCTTTCCTTATTTCATGCCCAGAGCGAAGCGGAGGGCATTTTCCATGAGACTCAATCAAAATGATACTCCACCAGCTCGCAGTTGCGGATGCCGGCCAGGGCGTATTCCTCGTTGGTCATGTCGTGGAAGTAGGACTCCACCACCCGGGCGATGCCGTTGTGGGCCACCAACAGGTAGGTCTTGTCCGGCTGGTCCCGCAGTTCGTCCAGCAGGTTGTAGATGCGCTGGGCCAGCTGCAGCATGCTCTCGCCGCCGTCGTAGCGGTCGGCAAAGCAGGTCTTGGAAATGCGGAACTTCTCGCCGTTGCGGGGTGTGCCCTCGTACTTGCCAAAGCACTGCTCCCGCAGGCGCGGCTCACACCGGGCGGGGATGCCGGTGGCATCGGCGATGGCTTTTGCCGTGTCGGCGGCGCGGGACAGGGGAGAATACAGGATCTCGTCGATGGCATAGCCGCCGGCCTTCACCTTCTGGCCCAGGGCCCGGGCCTGCGCCCGGCCCCGCTCGGTGAGGGGACTGTCGGTCATGCCGCAGATCTTGTTTTCCACGTTCCACACGGTCTCGCCGTGGCGGGTAAAATACAGTTTGTGCATGGCAGCTCCTTACTTGCAGTAGCCCGCCTCGATCTCCTGGATGCGGGCATAGAAAAAGTCGTTGGCGGGGGTGGGCATGCCGTACTTTTTGGCCCGGGCGCGCACCACACCGGCAAATTCCTCCACCTCGGTGGGACGCTTTGCCAGCACGTCCTGACGCATGCTAGGCATGCCGTCCGGGTTGAAGGTGGGCATGGCAGTGCGCAAAAACTGCTCGTCGTTGTCGCGGGGCAGGGGCACGCCCTCCAGATTGGCCAGCCGGATGACCTCCTGCATGGCCTCGTGCATCTTGGCCTGTGCCTCAGCCGATTGGCACAGCCCGCCGTAGGTCAGGTCAAAGGCGGCGGCTGCCTGATTCAGACCGTCGTTCACCATCAGCTTGTTCCACTGCTTGTACAGGATGTCGCTGCAGGGTTCGTTGGCGATGCCGCAGGCGTCCAGATAGTCGGCCACGGCCTGCACACGGCCGGTCATAGCACCGTCCCGCTCGCCGAACTGGATCTTGCCTGCCTGGTTGAACACCAGTGTGCGGCCGCTGCGGGTGGCATCCATACCGATGGCCACGCTCCACAGGGTGCGGCCAGGGTAGGCGGTTTCGATGTGCTCCTCGCTGGTGATGCCGTTGAGCACGCTGAGGATGACGGTGTCCGGGCCCACAAAGTTCTTCATGTCGGCAATGGCCTGGTCCAGCACGGTGGCCTTCACCGCCACCAGCAGCAGGTCCACCGGCTTGCCCTGGGCCGGGGTGACGTAGGAAAAACGGCATTCCTCGCCGTTGCACACCACCGGCTGGGCGGCGTAGCGGGCAATGCGGGCTTCGTCGGCAATCACCTGCACGCCGGGCATTTTGCGCCCGAACAGGATACCAAGGGCCCCCAGACCGATGAGGGCCGAAGTTCTGATCTGATTCATAACAGTTCCTCCGAGATCTTCTGCAGGGTGCCGTCCGGCAGCAGGTGCACCCGGCTGCCCTCGTCGATGCCCAGCCGGGTGAGTTCTTTGTCCGGGTAGGGCAGGGTGCAGCAGGCACCGTCGGTGCCCTCCAGCACCACATCGCACAGCACGGGCTGCCCGGCGGGCAGTTCCTCACAGCCGTACATCTGCTCTTCAATGCGCAGCACACGGTATTCCGGCATGGCACAGCGCTCCTTTGCATTTATGGTAAGTATAATCGTATTATAGCGCAACCGGCTGCCGCCGTGCAAGAGGTTCCTTTGCCGGGTCTTTTCCGCCCCGGCGGCTTGACAGTGCGGCAGGGAAATTGATACAATAAACAGTATCACACAAAACGGGGGAACAGCATGAATATTACGGAACTTCGTTATCTGGTGGCCATCATGAAGTGGGGCTCGGTGAGCGCGGCGGCAAAGCAGATGTACGCCGCCCAGCCCAACGTGAGCAAGGCGCTGAAGAACCTGGAAGAGGAATACGGCATCCGCATGTTTGAGCGCTCGTCCACCGGCATGATCCCCACCGAACAGGGGCGGCACTTCATCGAGCAGGCCCAGAGGGTGCTGCAGGAGGTGGACCGGCTGGACGCTGACGCCCGCCGCCGGCAGGGCGAGTGCGCAGAACTGCGGGTGGCCCTGCCCCATGCCACCTATGCGTCCTATGCGGCGGTGGATTTTCTGCAGCAGGCGGCGGGCAGCGAGCAGCTGCGGGTGCACATCCGGGAGGCCGGTTCCATGGAGGGGCTGGACTTTGTGCTGCGCCGGGGCTACCATCTGGCCCTGCTGCGCTACGCCGAGGAGGACGAGGACTACTACAGCCGCTACTGTGCCCGGCGCGGGCTGCACCGGGAGCAGATCATGGAGTTTGAGTACCGGCTGCTGGTGAACCGCGACAGCCCTCTGGCCCGGCACGAGGTGCATGACCTGGCCGAGCTGAACCGCTACACCGAGGTGCTGCACGATGACTTCCAGCTGCCGGGCGAGGAAGGCAGCAGCCTGCGCTGGCAGGTGAACGAGAACCGCCGGGTGCATGTGTACGAGCGGTGCAGCCAGTTTTCCATTCTGCAGAGCCTGCCCACGGCCTATATGTGGGCGTCGCCCATGCCGCAGCGGGCACTGGAACAGTACCATCTGGTGCTGAAAAAATGCCCGGCCCAGAACCAGCGTATGCGGGATGTGCTGGTGTACCCGGACAAGGGCGGGCTGCGGCCGGAGGAGGAAAAGTTCATCGAGCTGCTGCGCCGTCAGGCGGCCCTGACCGTAAAGTAAGGGGCAGACCGGTTAAGAACTGGTAAAAACCAGGACCGCAAAAACCGCCGGGATCGGCAAAGAAATTTGACCCCACAGCCGGAACGATGTGTCGTTCCGGCTGTTTTTGTGTGCAGATAAGCGCAAAAAAGAAACGGAGCTGCAACTAAAAAACTTTGCTGGTATATCAATTTGGATATGCCGGTATGCCGGAACCGGAGTATCGCTTTTATGAAAAATATGTTAACATGAGCACAGAAAGTTGGCTGTCCTGCATGGAAAAGATGGGATGATTTTCCAGGCGGAACAGCAAAACCGAAAAGGAGGTTTCTGGTATGATCAGTTTCTTACTCTGTCTTGCGATCCTGATCGTGGGCTACTTTGTCTACGGTAAGATCGTGGACAACACCTTTGGCCCGGACGACCGCGAAACGCCTGCTGTGCGCATCAACGACGGTGTTGACTATGTCGTGATGCCCCAGTGGAAGCTGTTCCTGGTCCAGCTGCTGAACATTGCAGGTCTGGGCCCCATCTTCGGTGCCATGCAGGGCGCTCTGTGGGGGCCGGTGGTCTTTTTGTGGATCACCTTCGGCACCATCTTTGCAGGCGGTGTGCATGACTACTTCTCCGGCATGATGAGCGAGCGCAACGACGGCGCTTCCATTGCCGAGATCACCGGCAAGTACTTAGGCCCCGTGATGCAGAACGTCATGCGTGTGTTCTCGGTGGTGCTGCTGATCATGGTGGGCACCGTGTTCGCCGTGGGCCCTGCCGGCCTGATCGTGGAGCTGTGCAGCCAGAGCGGCGCTTCCGGCGTGCTCACTTCGCTGCTGTTCTGGCTGATCATCATTCTGGTGTACTACTTCATTGCCACCTTCATCTCCATTGATGCGGTCATCGGCAAGATCTACCCCATCTTCGGCATCTGCCTGATCATCATGGCTGTGGGCGTCATCGTTGGCATCTTCACCAACCCCGCCTACACCATCCCGGAGATCTGGGATCACTTCGGCAGCATGCATCCGTCGGGCACCCCGATCTGGAGCTTCATGTTCATCACCGTTGCCTGCGGTGCTATCTCCGGTTTCCACTCCACCCAGTCGCCTCTGATGGCTCGCTGCATGAAGAGTGAGAAGCAGG
>OOCZ01000686.1_pt1 | contig 25081 bp, 34 predicted proteins | sample 1671631 | NCBI WGS metagenome assembly OOCZ01 (sample SAMN06348176, study PRJEB24527) | human gut metagenome | reverse complement strand
GCGAAACTCTCAGCCAGATACGCCGGATACGACGAATACAAGGCCAAAGCCGCCAAATACGACGCCGGAGAATGCGACAACGCAGCGAAGCTCGAAGCGGCCGACAAGAAGATCGAATCGCTGACGAATGAGATCGCCGCGCTCAAGGCCACCGCCGAACGCGAAACCCTCATCGGCCAGATCGCCAAGGACACCGGCCTCGACCGCGACGTCATCGACCGGCTCAAAGGCGACGGAGACGAACTCAAAGCAAACGCGAAGGCGCTCAAGGACAGCCTCAAGCCAAACCTCGGACTGCCCACCCCACCAGCCAGCAAAACAGCCACCGCAACCACTGGCAGCATGACGCCGCTGCAGCTCCTCTCGCAAGCCTACGCGGCCAAATAACCATCAGAAAGGAACACAACCATGGCACTCAACCTCACCGAGGCCGCGAAGCTCTCCACCGACACCCTCGCCAAGGGAGTCCTCGAGACCTTCACGCAGGTCAGCCCGATCCTCGACCGCATCCCCCTCATGAACATCGCCGGCAACGCCTACGCCTACAACGAGGAAGACACCCTTCCGGGCGTTGCCTTCCGAGGCGTCAACGAGTCCTACACCGAGTCCACCGGCACCTTCAACCAGAAGAGCGAGAAGCTCGTCATCCTCGGCGGCGACGCGGACGTCGACAGGTTCATCCAGCAGACCCGCAGCAACGTCAACGACCAGCGCGCCGAACAGACCACGCTCAAGGTCAAGGCGATCAGCTACAAGTACCAGGAAACCTTCTTCAACGGCGACACGGACGTCGACACCAAGAGCTTCGACGGCCTCAAGAAGCGCCTCACCGGCAAGCAGGTCATCGACGCCGCCACCAACGGCATGCCGATTCTCGGCGACTCCAACGCCGACATCCACAGGTTCTTCGACAAGCTTGACGAACTGCTCGGCGCAGTCCCAGGCATCAACCCCACCAACGGCGCCATCTACGCCTCCGCCGCCATCATCCGCAAGATCGGCAGCGCCATGCGCCACATCTCCTACGACACCACCCTCCAGCAGGACATCGTAGGCAAGCGCGCCATGCAGTGGAACGGCATCCCGCTGCTCGAGGCCGGACAGACCACCGCCGGCACGGAGATCCTCGACAACAACGAGACGCAGGGCACCAATTCCACCACCACCAGCATCTACGCCGTCAAGTTCGGTTCGAGCGAGGGCGACCAAGGCGTCACCGGCCTGACCAACGGCGGCGTGCAGGTCGATGACCTCGGCCAGCTGCAGGAAAAGCCCGCCTACCGCACCCGCATCGAGTTCTACTGCGGACTCGGCGTGTTCTCCGGCCGTGCCGCCGCACGACTGAAGGGAGTCGTCAATGGCTGAGAAGCTCGACGTCACCCCGCAGGAACCGGTCGAGGAGATCGGCGGGGACACCCCGGCGCAGCCGGAGGAGCCCGCCACCACTCCGGACCCGCAGCCGGAGGAGCCCGCCCCGTTCCCTCCCGCCGGACACCGCAGCGAACGATTCGACGCCATCCGGCCGGACGGCACGCATGTGACCGTCACCCGCGACATCGACACCGGCGAGCAGCTCGTCACGGAGGCATGACCATGGCCGGCCCCTTCGCCACCGTCGCCGACCTCGAGGAGATCTGGCGGACGCTCGACGACACGGACAAAACCAAGGCCGAACGCCTCCTCGCCGCGGCGAGCCGCAAGATCCGCCTGCAATGCCCCTCATGTGCGCAGGCGGAGGAGGCCGAGCCGGGCATCTGCAAGGACATCTGCTGCAACATGGTCAAACGCGCCATGGTCGCCGAGGAGACGAACCCCGAAGGACTCAGCCAGGGATCACAGACCACCGGCCCCTTCGCCGACAGCTGGTCGTACAGCAACCCAAACGGAGACCTGTACCTCACATCCAGCGAGCTTGCCGACCTCTCCGCCGCCGGAAGCGGCCGCATGTTCACCATCGCCATGACAGGAGACGACACATGAGGACGCCATCGACCGAAACCATCGAAGTGTGGCGCGGCCAGCCCACGACCGACACGGACGGCAATCCAATCCAAGGCAAGCCCGTCCGTGTCGGCGCATTCCAGGCGGTGGTAGCCCCATCCTCCACCATTGACCAGGTCGAGGAGAACGCCAATCCACTGACCATCGAATACACGATCCACATCCGCGGCAGCCAACCGACAGGCATCCAGGCCACCGACCTGATCAAAGTCAGAGGCGTCCTTCTGCCAGTCAAAGGCAAACCGCAAGTATGGAACAACACCCACGGACGCCACATCGGCGACGTCATCGCCGTCGGAGAACGAAAAGGATAACCCATGGCCAAACGATGCAGATTCGTGTTCAACCGCAAGGCGTTCAGCCAACAGGTGCTGAAGAATGAGACGCTACGTGACCGCATGCGCGACGCCGCCAACGAGGCCGTCACCGACAGCCGCTGCATGGTTCGCGACCATAACGGCGCGAACCGAAACGGCGTGGCCATCCTCTGCCCCGCACCCGTGGAGAAGGCGCACGGCACATTGGAGGACACGCTCGGAAGGATGCACATATGAGCATCCCCGTCACCCCGCGGCGCACGGAGCCGCTGCTCCTGCCCAGGCTGCGGGAGCTGTTCCCGGACGTGACGTTCGACACGATCGAACGCAACGACCTCGAACCGCCTTTCGCCGAAGCCACATTGGCCGACTCCATGCAGGGCATGAGCACTCCCATCTCTCAGGCCGTGCGACTGCGGCTGGGCGTGCGCTGCATGAAAGAGGACCATACGGGCGACTGGGACAAGGCCGCCCGCCTGTGGGCCGCAATCGCGAGGGAGATCATCAGGCTCGGAACCGTCACGCCGCTCATCAGCGCGTCACTGGAATCCGGGCCGGTACGCATGACCGACGAGAACAAGAGACTGGTGTGCGCGTACGGCGTGCTCCTGCTCGAGGTATCCGTCGCCTGAACTGTGAAAACACAAGAAAAGACAAGCAAAGACGTGCCGCCACACGCAGAACGGAAGCGAGGTGCAGACAGGAATGTCTGACAGCAACGAAGAAACCACCGCCGTCGAGCAGACGGCATCCGAAACCAGCGCGCAGGCGGCGCAGGGGGCGGCCGACTACGGGTACGTGTCCAGCGGCAACGACTCCGGCAACGTGCGCCTGATCAAGAACTACGCGCTGTTCCTGTTCCCCAAGGACGACAGCACGTTCACGGCCCCGACCGGAGTGAACTGGACGCCGCCGGACAACAAGAAGCCGATCGGCTATTCCACCGAGGACGGCGCCGTCCTGCATCCGGAGCCGGGCGACAGCACCGACTACAAGGCGCACAACGGCGACATCGTCCTGTCCGACACGGATCCGGGCTACTGGACGCTCCAGCTCGCCGCGATGGAGGGACGCAAGGACGTGGTGTCCGCCTACTTCGACGTGGACGTGGAATCCGACGGCGGCATCAGCATCAAGGGAGCCGGCCTGAAGAAGGAATGGATCCTCGTCCTGGTCGCGCTCGACCAGCAGGACCGCCCCTTCCTCCTGTACGGCACCAACGCGAAGGTGTCCGACCGTGACGACGTGAGCCTGAAGTCCAGCGAGCTGATGAGCTTCAGCATGACGTTCAAGATGCTCAAGGGAGACAAGGGCGAGCAGTTCCACGCCTGGGGCCTCGTCACCGAAGACGCCAAGTAGCCCATCGATTCTTCCCGTGCCGCCGATGGCGGTCGACGGCACGGGATCCTTTTACCGACCGCCAACATCAGAACGGAGCCAACATGAGTGACAACACCTACCACATGGTCGAAGTCGACCTTTCCGACGCGGAGGAGCTCAAGCCCGACGTGCACCTCGAGGTCGCCGGCGTGAGACTTGACCTGCCGAACCTTAACAACGCGGAACTGCCCATCGAACTCGTGCAGGCCATCCTCCTGGTTAAGAGCAGGCCGGCATTGTCCGACGAGGAGACCATGGCCTGCATGAGCACGTTCCTCGCATACTTCGAGAACGCGCAGCCGAACTTCTGGATCGCACTGCGCAAGACCAAACGCCCGATGGCCTACCTCACCGCCACGGTGAAGGCGTGGGCCGACGAATCCGGACTGGACCCAAAAGCGTTTACCTCGCCCACCTCTGGAACAACCACCGCGCGGCGTTAGCCTACGACTGGATCCGAGCGTACGGGCAGGTCTACAGGCCCGTACGCTTCCAGGAATGGATCGCGGGAGCCCGCCCGCGAACCGACTGGGGACTCGCATGGGCATTGACCCGCGAGATCCTCAAAGACCACACGAGCCACTCGTGGATGGCGGCGCAGAACGCCGTCTACGCGCCAAGCGCCGCCGAACAGGCCATGTGGCTTACCGCGCCGGAACGGAAGAAGCGTCCATGGTTCGACCATGAGCACGATCCGCTCCGCCAGCCGACACCGACGCACAGCCTCACCCGTCGGCAGCGCGAGGACAGGGAACGGCTCAAAGCCTACTTCCACATCAACGACGACCTCTGATCCCGACCGCCATCGGAATCCCGACACACAGTAAGGAGCACGATGGCAGCACAGGACATCGGCGTCGCATACGTCCACGTCGAACCATCCGGCAAGGGATTCGGCAAAAGCATCGAAGGCGACATCGGCGACGCCGTCAGCAAAGCCTCCAGGAAAGGCTCCAACACTCTCATCTCGAAGATCGGCGGCGCGTTCGGCAAGATCGGCAAGGTCGGCACAGGCGCGATCGCCACCATCACCGGAGGCATCACCGCCCTCGCGGCCAAAGGCGGCTTCACCCGAGCGCTCAACATCGAGAACGCGCAGGCCAAGCTCAAGGGCCTCGGCCACGACAGCGCAAGCGTCACCGAGATCATGAACGACGCGCTCGCATCCGTCAAGGGCACCGCGTTCGGACTGGGCGACGCCGCGACCGTGGCGGCCAGCCTGTCGGCCTCCGGCGTCAAGGAGGGTGGCGAGCTCACCCAGGTGCTCAAGACGGTGGCGGACACGGCGCAGATCAGCGGCAGGAGCCTGACCGACATCGGCACGATCTTCGGATCGGTCGCCGCCCGAGGCAAGCTCCAGGGCGACGACATGCTCCAGCTCATGTCGAGCGGCATCCCGGTTCTCCAGATGCTCGGCAAGCATCTGAACAAGACCAGCGCCGAAGTGTCCGACATGGTCTCGGACGGCAAGATCGACTTCCAGACCTTCGCCGACGCCATGAAGGAAGGCCTAGGCGGGGCCGCACTATCCGCAGGCACCACATTCACCGGCGCCCTGGCCAACGTGAAAGCCGCATTGAGCCGACTTGGCGAATCCGCCGCCACGCCGATCATGGAGGATCTCCGGAAGACGTTCGTTGCGCTGATACCCGCGGTGGACGCGTTCACCAACCAGGCGAAACCACTCGTCGGCACGTTCGTCAACAGGCTCGAACCCGCGTTCGACAAGGTCATCGGCCTCATCGGACAACTCTCCTCGGGTCTGCAGAACGGCAGCATTACAATCGGCGGCCTCGCCGGAAAGGTGGCGACCCTCGCAGGCGGCCTCGCATTGCTGGGCGGAGCCGGAGGAAATGCGGACAAGATCATCGGACTGCTCGACCAACTCGGTAAAACCGGCGATAAAGGTCTCTCCGATCTCGTCAGTGGTCTCAAGAAAAGCAGCTCCGAGGCCAGCGGGGCGTTCGACGCGGTCAAATCCAAGGTCGACACATTCAAAGCCTATCTGACCCCTGCGCTGCGTGATGCGATGACCATCGACGGCGACCCGTTCGCTAATGCGATCAACCGTGTCAAGACAGGCGGAAGCCAATTCGCATCCGCCACTGACGACATGTTCAAAGCAATCCGAAGAAAACTCGCGCCAGGCATGTCAAGCCTCACGTTCCGATGGGAGAACAGCGGCCTGTACGCCGGACTGAACGGCATGCAGAACGGCATCTCCTCCTTCGGATCCACCCTCAGAGGCAAGGCCGGACAGCTAGGTGGCGCCATCACCAAAGGACTCGCCACCGCGGCAGGGGGAATTAATACGTCCCCGCTCGGCAAGGCCGTCACCGCCATTGGAAGCAAAACGCGCCCACTGTTCAACAAGAGCGTTCGTGAAGCGATGACGCTCGACGGCGACCCGTTCGCCACGGTATTGGCGAAGATCAGCGCGAAGACAAGCACCATCACCGGCAAGCTCTCCAGTCTCGCCATACCATTCAAAACCGCGTTCGGCAACATCTTCGGCGGACTCGGCGACGCCATCGGCGGACCACTCCAAAACGCCATCGGCAAAGCCGGAACAGGACTGCAAAACGGCCTCAACACCATCGGCGGCCTCGTCACCAGATTCTTCGCACCGGGAAACTTCATCAAATTCCTCGGCATCGGAGCGCTCGCCGCCGCACTCGTGGCCGGCATAGGCATGATAGACAGCCAGATGGGCGGACAACTGTCGCTGGTCATCAACTCCGCGTTCGCATCTCTGCCAGGCATCCTCTCCAAAGCCGAAACGTGGATCCAGTCCAGCCTGCCGCAGTTCGTCTCCTCCGGCACCTACATCATCGAAATGGTGCTCCAAGGCATCACGTCCGCGCTGCCGTCGCTCGTCTCGGTCGGAGCGTCCCTCATCGACACCATCGTGACGGGACTCGCCTCGCACCTGCCGACACTCATGCCAATGGCCGTCACCCTCGTGACCAGCCTCGTGACCAGCCTCATCGCCGCCGCGCCACAGCTCATGAGCGCCGGACTGACACTGCTCGACGGACTCCTGCAGGGCATCGTCGCAAGTCTCCCGACACTCGCCGCCGCCATCCCACAGATCATCACGGCCATCATCATCGCACTCGCCACCGGTCTCCCGCAGCTCATGGGGCAGGGCGTGCAGATGATCCTGAACTTGGTCAACGGCCTCGTGTCCGCGATGCCCCAACTCGTCGCTCAGGTGCCACGGATCATCTCGACACTCATCGACGGGTTGTGCAACAACCTGCCGCAGATCCTTTCAACAGGTGTGCAGATGCTCGTCACCCTCGTGACGGGACTCGCGCAGGCGCTTCCGCTGCTCATCGCCTATGTGCCGCAGATCATCGCCAGCATCGTCAATACCATCGCCAGCCATCTGCCGCAGATCCTTTCAACAGGCGTGAAACTGCTCGTCACCCTGGCATCGGGTCTCGTGTCAGCAATCCCGCAACTCGTCGGCAAGATCCCGTCGATCATCTCGAGCATCAAGAACGCCTTCACTAGTGTCAACTGGGGAAGTGTCGGCCTGAACATCATCAGAGGCATTGCCAGTGGCATCGCCTCCGCCGCTGGAGATCTCGTTAACGCGGCCGTCAAAGCCGCGAAGAACGCACTTGACTTCGTCAAGAAGGCGCTCGGTATCCACTCGCCGTCGCGCGTATTCCGCAACGAGGTCGGCGTGATGGTCGGACGTGGCATGGCATTGGGCATCGACGATTCGGCCGCCGTGGTCAACCGGTCCATGGACTCGCTCGTCTCCTCGATGAGCCTCGACAGCGCGGACTGGTCGAAGACCGGACGGCTGAACGTCACCAACGGCACCGGAACCGATACTGGCGACGGCGATCTGAGGGAGCTCATCACGGCGGTCGAATCGCTGCACAGCGACCTCGGATCGATCATCGCCCGATACACGCCGACGATCGGCGACCGCGACTTCGCAAGGAAGGTGAGAAGTGCAATCGCTTGAATACGTGTGCGCGGCCACAGGTGAGCGCATCGGCTTCGAGGGGCCGCTGTACGGCGAGACGCTCACGGGACTGCGAGCCCGCGTCTGGGACTACAGCATCGGCGCACGCGGCCTGACCGGCATCACCCGCGGCGCGCGCGAGGAGACCGTCGCCGTGAAGATCCATGATTCGCCGTCCACGCTCGACCTGCTGCGCCGCCTCGCCGACGCCGACATGGCCGCCGGCACGCCAGGCACCCTCGTGGCCGACGGCGAATGGGAGACCAGGGCGTGGATCGCGAAGAGCGAGCCGCAGTCCATCACGCCCACGATGGTCGAGACGCAGCTGACCATCGTGCTTGCAGACGGCGTGTGGCGGCGCGGGACCACCGAACACCACGATCCGCGAGCCGACAAGGCCGGCGGCGACCTCGACTACCCGTACGACTACCCGTACGACTACGCCGGCATGAGCATCCTCGACACCGTGACCAACGCGACCGGCATGCCGCAGCCGGTGAAGCTCACGATCTTCGGCCCGTGCGTCAACCCGTACATCATCATTGGCACGAACCGGTACGAGGTCGACGCGACCATACCGGCTGGCAGCAGACTTGAAATCGACGCGGCCTCCGATAGCAGAACCGTCACGATGATCTCGGACACCGGCCTGCGCACCAACCTCTTCGGCAAAGCCGTGCGAGGCACCGGACGCGGATCCGGAACCTACATCTTTGAACCGCTGCCGCCCGGCATGAGCACGATCAGCTGGGCTGGCGGATTCAAATTCGACCTGACCGCCATCGAAGAGAGGAGCGAACCGCCATGGACCTGATCGTCACCGACACGAACGGCACGCCGTCCGGCTCGTACGCCTCATGGACGCTCGACCTGGCATACGGGTCGGGGGAGAACGACTTCGACCTCCAATGCCCGGCATGCCTGAAACCAGGCTGCCGATGGTGGGTCGACGGCACCGGCTGGGGCGGCATCGTCGACGACGTGAAGACCAGCGTCACCGGCGGCGAGGGCGAGCTCACCTACCACGGTCGCGACTGGCACGGCCTGCTCGCCTCGAAGATCCTCGAACCCGACAAGGGCAAGGACTACCTGACCATGAACGGCACGATCGGCACGCTCCTGCGCACCGTCATCTCCCGTATCGGACTGCAGGACATCCTCACCGTCACGGAAGGCACGTCCAAAACCGCAAACTGGCAGTTCGACCGGTACTGCGACGCGTGGAGCGGCCTGTCCAAGATGCTGCGCGCATCAGGACTGCGGCTGCGCATCACCGCAGCGCAGAACGGCGTGACAGTCGACGCGCCGCCGATCACGGCCGCCGGCGACCTCATCGACTCCGACCTCATCGACTTCGATGCGACCCTCGCCTCGCATCCGGTCAACCACCTGATCTGCCTCGGCAAGGGCGAACTCAAGGACAGGATCGTCGTCCACTGGTACGCCGACCAGAAAGGCACGCTCAGCCATACGCAGACCATCAAAGGCGCGGATGAGCGCACAAGCGTCTACGAGCTCAGCAACGCCGACGCCGCCGAACTCGAGACCAAAGGCAAGACAAAGCTCCAGGAGCTGCGAGATACGGGCAGCATCGACGTGGATGTGGAATCCGACGGCATCGACCTCGACGTGGGCGACACCGTGACCGGCCGCGACAACACCACCGGCATCAAGGTCACCGCCGAAATCACCAAAAAAATCATCAAAATCGAAGACGGCATCCCGACCGTAACCTACGAGGCGACCACCGCATCCACGGAATCGGCCGGCGAGACCGGCGGCGGTGGATCAAGCTCCGGAGACGGCCACGCCTACTACGCCGGCAGTGGCCTCACCCTCTCCAACTGGACGTTCAGCGCCGATGTGACCGCCGCCGACCTCGAAACGGTCCGCAAAACCGCCACCGAAGCCAACAAGGCCGCAAGCGACGCCGCGGCCGAAATCGCCGGCGCACGAGACCTCGCCAAACAGGCGGACGGCAAAGCCGACAAGGCGCAAACCACCGCGGATGCGGCGAACACGCTCGCAAGCCAGGCGAACGACACGGCACAGGAGCGGGTGAAGACCATCGCCGCCGGCACAGGCGTCACCGCCACCCGCGCCGGAAGCACGGTGACCCTGACCGCGCCGAACACGCTGCCCGCGCCCACCAGCCTCACCAGCACCGACCTCAACACGCTCAAAACCGGCTATGGTGCCTACTGGGCGGGCGGCGGCAACACCTGCTCGCACAAGCCAAGCGGCGTCAGACACTTCGGTCTGATCGTGCAACGCACCGCACTCGGCTGGACCACGCAGATCCTCACCGATCCGCAGACCGGCACGATCTGGCGGCGCACCTGGAACTCCAACAGCTGGGACGAATGGAAGGCGCTGGCCGAGGAACGGGACGCAACCACGACGATCCACGGCCTCATGAGCAGCGGAGACAAGCAAAAGCTCAACGGCATCCAGTCCGGCGCGAACAAGTACACGCTGCCAGTGGCATCCACCGCCACCCTCGGCGGCGTCAAACCCGATGGCAAGACCATCACCATCGGCCAGGACGGCACCATCACCGCACAATCCAGCGCGACAGCGGCATCCTTCCTCGCCGCACACCCAATCGGCTCGCTCTACTGGTGCGTCGCCGGAGACCCCAACGACCATGGCGGCACATGGAAGGAAATCCACACCATCATCGGCGGACACGTCTGGCAAAGACTCGCCTGAAAGGAACATCATGGCAAAAACCACGAACATCACCAAATACACATGCGACCGTTGCCACGACAGCGCATACCTCACCGACGGAGATCCGCGCACGTCGAGCGACTGGCACCAGATCAAACACACCACCGCGGACGGAGTGACGCAGGAGGCGCTGGTATGCACCTCATGCCAGCAGGAATTCAAGAAACTCGCCGCCACGCAGGACGCGGCCTACACGGCATGGCTTACCGAGGGAAAGGACTGACATGACCACCACGCTCATCACAGGCAAGGGCGGCACACCGCACATCACCAGCGGCGACATGGGCGCCATGCAAGCCGGAATCATCGGCAACGGAAGCTACCTGTTGCAGGGCAGCGACGGCACTTTCCCTACGGTGACCATGCAGGATGCGAATCACGCGCTGATCCCAGTCCTCAACCTCGTGGTCGAAGGACGATACGCGCGCGTCACCGAGGCCGAGACCGCGACCATCGAAAGCGGCGTGAGCGGCCGGAACCGCAACGACCTCGTCTGCCTCAAATACACACGGAACGGTCAGAACATCGAGACCGCTGCCATCGCCGTACTCAAAGGCACGCCAAACACCGGAACGGCCGCCGATCCGACCGTCCCGTCGGGCAGCATCCACTCGGCCTCCGGCACGGTGTGGATCCCGATCGCCCGCATCCCGATCAGCGGGATCACGCCCGGCACGCCGGTCATGCTCATCAAACAGCTGCCTCCCATGTCGAAGCTGTGGGATTCCGTAACCCCGATTCATTTCACGAAACTGACCTCCGACCCGGAATTCACAATCAGTGGATGCGTCGTCAATGGTTTGGCGACCGTCTACTGCCGGTGGGTCAACAAAGGGACTTTCGGCAATAAGGCGTGGACTGGAGTGGCTTTGGCACGCATGGACGTGCGGTCCGGCGGCGAAAGCTTCAACATGTTCGTAGACAATTCCCCTGAAGACCGGATGCAGAATCGTTTTCTGTACGTCGTGGGAAACACGGTTTCCTTCCGCACATCGTATGACGCGACCATTCCAGCAAACACATGGCATGCCGGCAGCGTATCGTTTCCGGTGACGACGGTTTAGGCCGTGATGTACGAGGCGGATGTGACGAAACCTTCTCCGTTCTGGCTGCCACCAAGATTCCTGTAGGTGAATTTGCCGTCCGGCAGTATGGTGAAATCTCGTTGGCTGCTACCGTCACGCCCACTGTACGCCCACCTCGTCGTAATCAATGGACGCCAGCCAGCCGGCAGGACGCCGAAATTGCCGGTATCCCATGATGCCGTGGCAGCGCTCTTCCATTCCACGAGGATTTGCACCACATTCCCGGCTTTCACGCCCGTCACCTTGCCATACTGGCAGGTGATAAGCGTCTGGGTTACGGAATGCTATTTCACCGACCAGCAGCCGCAGACGCGGAAATAGTATCCACGGTTCATGCTGCCGCTGATCGTGACCTTGCCGTCAGAGTCAAAGTACAAGGCTCCATGCTGCCCGTTCACGCCTCCCAGCAGTATCGTGCCTTCATCCTCCGGCAGGAAACCGGCGACCATCGTCTCATTCACGATCTGGCCGTTGGTATTGATGTCGGAGGAGAAGGACGTGTTGCCAAAAGCGAACGCCATCCTGCCGACTTTGGCGAGACGCACCGTCATGCCGTAAGGCCCATGCCAGATCTGCCGTTCAAGGGTTACGGAAAGCTAGCGGATTGGGTATGTGACGGTTCCGGCGCACTGTTGGCCACTGCCTGTCGAACCGAAGTTAGCAATTCGGATGACACCGTTCGCTTGAACAATCAACATTCGCGCGGTCTGACCGTTGGACACGCAGCACATGCCGTTGACTTCAACCGGAGGCCAATACTCTCGCGGCAGAACGTACTTGCACTGTTTCGTATCCCAACTGCCAGCACCAATCGTGCCGCTGAACTTCACGAATATCAACGGTCCGGTTTTGATGACGGTGAACCCTTCGCCGTCGTACAGGGTTACGGAAAACTACTGCTTCGCGTCGAAGACGTGGACAGTCACGGCGATGCGATAGCTCAGCGACGTGCCGCTGGCGTTCCATGCGACAAGCTGAAATCCTTTTGTCGAATGACTGTTCGTAATCATCGAGATGTTGTTGAACGACGGCACTTTGTTTTTAGCGTCGTTCATCAACTGTAATTCAACGGAGTATGAATCCCAGTTTGCCGCTTCGATCGGCAGTTTGATGTCTATTGACGTGTTCGTGTTCGGCTTGAAGATCATGGACGTGACGCAGTAGGCGTCATAGCCTCTAGGCCGCGCGACCACGACCCCTTCACCAGACTGGAATACGGAAAACTATTCCGTCAGCCAACAGCCATGCGCCGTGGAGTAGGCGGATTTCGGGTCGCCAAGCATCTGCACCTTCCCGTCACGCATGACAAGCAGGCTGAAACCGCAGGACGGAAACGCGATGATGCTCTGGTCGGCGAGCGGACGGAACGCTTCAGGGATGGTCTCATTCGCCGTCGAGTAGTTCTGCTGTCCACTGCCGGTGAACTTGACGTTGCCGTTGATCGTGACGACGCGTCCGACGCGACACAGAGTGAGGCTGTCGGATGTATATGGCGGTTTCCATGGCTGGGTTACGGAAAGCTATGCGACCCCGATAATGAGCCGCTCCCATGCCCGCTGCAGACTCTTCAGCACCGACAGATCCGGACGCAGATAGTAGCGGGCCGTGGTCTTGATGTCGCTGTGTCCGAGCTGGCGTGCGACCACTGAGATGTCGGCGCCGGCGGCAATCGCCAGTGTCCCGAAGGTGTGGCGCAGGTTGCGTGGCGGCACGCAGGGGAGTTTCATCCGCCGGCACCATGCCATGTAGTGTGAGGCGACCTGGTTAGCGTTCAGGTCTCCGACCAGCCGTCCGCTCCTGCCGTGTTTCAACTGCGCGAGCCGTTTGACTGCGAATCGGGGCAGCGCCACGGTTCGTCTGCTCTGGTCGGTTTTCGGGTCGGTGACCGTCTCATGGCCGGCGACCCATTGTACGGAACGTTTGACGGTGACCGTGCCTCGCTTCAAGTCCAGGTCGGACCATTCGATGCCGACGGACTCGCATCGTCTCAATCCGGCGCATACGGAGACCAGCAGCCACGCCTCCAACGCGTGGCCATAGAAGCCTTTCAGCAGGCGGTGCACCTGGCGCGCGTCCAATACCCGCGGCTCGTAACGGCGGAGATGCGGCAAACGGATCTCCCTTCTGGTCACGTCGTTGTCCGTGACGCCACGCCGGTAGGCGAGCCTCAGTATCGCCCGCAGAACGGCCCAAGCCTTCCGTGCGGCGCCAGCCCGCTTGAACGAACCTAGCCATTCCTCGATATCTGATGCAGTGATCGACTCCATATCGACACCACCCCACTTCGACCGGATATGACAACGGTAGGCCGATTCGTAGCCCACTCTTGTGCATTCACGGAGCCTTGCGCAGGACGGCCACCAGACATCATCCACGAACGTTCCCAACAGCATTCTTCTTACCTTTCACCTTGCGAAAAAACCCACAGTCGGCATCGTTCCGGCGAAACGTTCCGACCTGTGGGTTTTCCACCCGTTTTTCAACCCACTGTTCTAAAGGAGGACACGGATGACCAAGATCAATTTCGACTTCGGCAAACCCAGTGCCGGCGGCATCGTCGACCAGGTGCCGGCCCCCATCCGAGACGACGTCAAGACAGCCCTCGGCGTCAAGGAAGAGGAACCGGCTGAGCCCGACGCGAGCACGGGGGAGTGACATGAGCTCGCCGGCATGGCTCACCATCATCGTCAGCATCATCACGGCGTGCGGCGGAGGCATCGTCGGCTGGGCCACCAAACGCTTCGACGCGGGCTGGGCCACCAAGGCCGACATCGACCGTCTCGCCGGCGAGATCGCCAAACTCGACGTCCAGCTCGCCAAAGTCTGCTCGAAGCTCGACAACGACAACCGACGACTCAACAGCATCGAACAGTCGGCCATGAGATCGGAGCTTTTCGCCGCCACCCAGGACCGAACCCAGCACGAACACCAGCTCGAGGTCGGCAAACGATACCTCGCAGCCGGATACAACGGCGCCGGCCATGTGCGCATCACGCAGCTCAAAACCGACTACAGCCGCCGTCTCGCATCCGACGACTGGGACTACTGACAGACAAGAAAGGAAAGGAATGACAACAGCCAACAAAGGAACACCGAGGCACGCCAAGCCACGCCGCCGCTATCGCCAGCCGACGGTCGCGCTCCTCGTCGCCGCATGCCTCGCCATCGCCCCATGCGCGATGGCCGACACCGGCATCGACACGGCCAGCTATCAAGGTTGCTGGAACGGCGTGCAGGCCAAAGCGTCAGGCGTGCAGTTCGCGTTCATCAAGCTCAATCAGGGCACGGGGTACGTCAACCCATACGCCGCATGCCAGGTCAACGCCGCACGAGCCAACGGCATCCGCGAGGGCGCCTACGACTTCGCCAGTCCGCAGACCAGCAGTCCGGAGGCCGAGGCCGACAAATTCGTGGCCGAGGCGCGGGCGCGCGGCATGGTCGGCCGCGCCATCCCAGTGCTCGACTGGGAGCCTTCCGCTCCCGGCGGATATTGGGGCAAGCAGACATGGTGGGCTTTGCGCTGGGTCAACCGCGTCAAGTCCACATGGGGCGTCAACCCGATGGTCTACATGAGCGCGGCCATGATACCGACCGGCGACTGGTCGGCCGTCGTGGCCACGAACGCCGGACTGTGGGTCGCGGGCTATCCGCGCGGCTACATGGGCGACCGGCTGCGTGATCCCGGCTCCGTGCCGTACAGCGTCAGCCCGTGGCCGTTCGCTGCCGCGTGGCAGTACTCCAGTTCCGGGTCGGTCGGCGGCGTCAGCGGCGCGGTGGACGTCAACTGGTTCTACGGCGACGCCGTGACCTGGGCGAAGTACGCGGGCGCTCCGGCATCCTCCGTCACGTCCAACGCGACCACGCCGCCGCCGAACAACAAGACCAACGGAGCCCCGGTCGCCGACGCGAACACACTCGCCTCGGCCGTGATCCGAGGCGAGTACGGCAACGCCCCGCAACGCCGCCAGCTGCTCGGCAGCCGCTACACGGAGGTCATGGCCATCGTCAACCGGCGACTGTCCGGCAGTGGCGTCACGACGCCATCTGGCAATACCGGCTACTGCGTAGTGGTCAGCTCCGGCGACACCATGGGAGCGATCGCCAGCCGTACCGGCCGCACGCCGGCCAGCGCATGGAGCGTGCCGAGCGGCAACATCAACCGGATCTGGCCGGGTCAGCGCGTCTGCTACGGAGGCTCCACGGCCTCCAACGTCGGCGCTCGGACTGTCGGCGCGTCCCACGTGGTCACAGCAGGCGAGAGCTTGTGGAAGATCTACGGTTCCGGCTGGCCGGCCGCGGCCCAACGCAACGGGTTGCGTGCCCCGTACACGATTTATCCCGGTCAGGTCTTGCACTGACCGGCCTCGAATTTTAAGGAGGTGTGGAATGGACGAATCCAATACCAATGGCTACCTGCTGCCAAACAAGACGTATCAGGCGCTCAAGTGGCTCGCGTTGATCGCTTTGCCGGCCGTCGCGTGGCTGGTCGGCGCGGTCGGCCCGCAGTGGGGATTGCCTCATTGCGGTGAGATCGTGACCACGATCAACGCGGTCGGATTGTTCGTCGGCGCTCTGATCGGCGTGAGCCAGCTCACGGCAGCCAGTTCCGACGAAAAATAAGTGTTGCACCTGTTTCAGGCACAACACTTAACCGTGAGTGATTTTCGTACCCTCATGTAACACGCGCCCCTCTCTCAGCACTGCTGAGAGAGGGGCTTTTTCTTCATTCCGCATACAAACCGCATACAAAGACCGTCACGTTGCGTTCCATACAGTCATAACCAGTCACAACTTGCAGGATGGTAAAAACGTTGAAATACCAACGTTTCCCAATCTCCAAACATTCTGTCAAACCAAACCTAAAAACCACCAGATATAACAGAATGTCGCAGGTTCAAATCCTGTCAGCCCGACCGGAGTCCTTGGAAACATTAGGTTTTCAAGGGCTTATTTTTTCAGTCGAAAACAATCCGCATACAAATGCATACAAACGCCGCGGTACCTCCATGCCCGATTCACACGAGTTCGCGCTCGCGGAGGGCTCCGATCGCGTCGGCCACGTCGTCCAATCGTTCCGGCCAGAGCGCCGTGTAGGTGTTCAATGTAATGCTGGGAGAGGAGTGGCCGAGCTGCATCTGCAGGGTCTTCACGTCCGCGCCCTGGGCGATCGCGAAGCTCGCGTATGTGTGGCGCAGACTGTGTATGGTCACGCCCGCGTCCTCCATGCCGGCCGCTTTGACGGCCTTGTTCCATATCCTTGTCCGCCACGTGTTCGTCCAGACGTTCCCTCCACGGGTGGCACGGAACAGCCAGTCGTCATCACCCATGCCATTCATCTGCGCCTTGATCTGCGGCATGAGGAACCGTGGTATCGCGATGTTGCGGGCCTTGCCGTTCTTCGGGGTGCCGAGCATGCTGCCGCCGTGCCCGTCGTCAGTCCATGTGCGGCCTATCCTGGCGCGCCGCCTGTCCACGTCCACGTCACCGACCTTAAGGGCAAGCGATTCGCCTATGCGGCATCCCGTATAGGCCTGCCATCTGACCAGCAGACCGTCCACCGGCTTCCCGATCTTCTCCGCCTCGTCCGCGAGCAACTCGACCTCGCGGACCGAGAGGAACACCATGTCATCGTCGGAGACGATCTTCGGCACGGTGACCCTGTCCACAGGATTCTCACCGATCCACCCGTTCGAGACGGCGTAGTCAAAGATGCCCTTGAGGACGACTTTCATGATATTGCGGATGCTTCTCGCGCTCAGCGGCTTCGAATCACGCCCGTCCGGCAACGCGGCCGGATAACCACCGTCCATGAGCTGGCCGACCCACTCCTGCAGCATGTCAGGGCGCAGCTCCCGCAACGTCATGCCACCCCATTTGGGCAGGATGTACAGGCGCAGCTCCCTCGCATACCGGCCTGCGGTGCCGGGTTTCAGATCAACCTTCGACGCGAGCCATTCGCCGGCCACGTCATCCAGGACACGAAGCTCCTGACGAGGATCGCGGTAGCGTCCCCGCCTGATGTCGTCCTCCATGGCCGCGGCATATTCCTGCGCTTCGGCGAGCCTGGCGAACTGCTTCACCCTCTGCACACGTCTACCGTCCTTGACGATGGTCCAATGACAACGCCAGCGCATCCCGACTCCATAACGGCTTTTACGCCACTTCTCAGGCACATTGGCCTTCATCGGATCGCGTGAGTTAGCCAAAGAGCGTTTGGCCGCGCGACTCGGCGGATTGCCATCATCGTCATTCTTGAGCCACAGATCATCAATGGTCACTTTCATGACGCTTCTTCCCACATGTTTTTCACCCCGGCGCTCGCGGTATTCGCCGACGCGGGCGGCTTTTAAGGTAGAGTCCCGACATTCATTGAGCTGTACATCGGGACTCGAACTATTTTCAAATGATGCTGTTATAGAAGGCGGCGCACCTCTTCGCGAATCTGCTCAGAGTAGGCATAGATACCATTAAGCGTATCGATAGGCATGCGTTCGCAGTTCTTGTTTTCGTCGAAAACACCGAGATATTTCTGCTTAGTGTTGAAATAAAGACGAACAATTGGCTTACGGTTGTTATCGTCGAGGAATATTGCGCAGTATTTCTTTGCATCTCTCATCGTTACACGTTCCGGATCCACATCACTGCATGCGATGGCTTTGATGATTCGGTAACCGGCGATTTCCTCCTCGGTGGTGACGATTCCATCGTCGTCGTTGCCATTGGATTCGTCTTCGTCGTTTGTTTCCTCGTTTGCGTCTGGCTCGATTGTGTCGATCTTGATATCATCCGCGCCGAGTGCCGTCTTGAGTCGATCGTTGACCTGATCTGACAGATACTGCTTCAGCGCCTTCGCCACCAATGGCCTGAACTTCTCCATGACCGACGCATAGAACGCGCCTTCGTACACGTGCGAGGCGAGCAGCTTTACGAACTCGTCCGACGGCTCTTTGAACTCGTCGCCGACGGCCCTCTTGAGCGCACCCACGTATTTGAGCTCTTCGGCACTGCTGGCGATGGAATCAAGGTCGAACGCCGGCTTGGTCAGCTTCTGCAACGCCGGGATGATCGTCGGGTCGATATCCAATAGATCCAGCACCAGGAACGGCTTCGAGTCCATGCGGTTCGGCTCATCGATGTCCATGTAGAAATTCCATACCTGGCCGTTGGTCAGAACGCCGATGCGCGCGTTCGTCACCGCGAAATACCGGTACAGCTGGCTTGCGTTCTCCAAGCTGAGCGGTACGCCGATCTTCTTGCATTCGATAAGAATCTGCACTTGACCGTCATGCACGAGCGCGTAATCGACCTTTTCGCCTTTTTTGACCCCAACGTCGGCGGTGAATTCCGGCACGACTTCGGTCGGGTTGAACACGTCATAACCGAGTACTTGACCAATGAACGGCATGATGAACGCGTTCTTCGTGGCTTCCTCTGTTTCGATGCCCTCTTTGAGGTCGCGTACCTTTGCTGCGACCTGGTTAAGGCTCTCTTCAAATTCCATTGCTCTCCCTTCCTATCTGGTTTTAATGGAATCTTCGATTTTGATGCGGTCGGCCCACTTATCGATGTCGATATCTTCGTGAGATGTCTCAAAATCGCTTACAACTTCTGGGTCTTTGCTGAGTTCATCCGCATCGGCGATGATCTGCGCCAGAGGTGTTCGCAACGCCGTCGAAATGCGTTGCAATTGCTCATAATCGGCAACGGTGTTCAGTTCGAGGATCCTCCGTAACGTCCCGTAGGGGACGCCTGATTTCTCAGCGAGCGACTTTACTTTCAGTTCTCTTGTCGCCATTGCCCGTTTGATCGCTATCGACAGCGCCTTTGATTCGATAGTCGGGATTTTCTTTCCTGTTGCCATGTGTTTAGATTACGTCATTTTCCCCGTTTTTTGTCTCATATGAGACACGCCGAGTTTTGCATAAGGCAAATATTTCTTTATTATGTCTCATATGACACAAATAAGTCTTAAATAAAACTTTGGAGGTTCAGTTTGAAGCAAATTGAAAATGTGACATCTCGACAAATTGGTGATGTCCTCAAGAGCACCATAAAACACGCTGGGCTCACGCAGGATGAGGTCGGAATAAAGGCAGGCATTCCACGCAACAGTCTTAACCGCAAACTCAATGGCGGGACGTTCAACTTCGATGAGCTTGTCCGTATCGGTCAAGTCACTGGACGCAAGCTCTCCGACATCATCAAAGACGCTGAAGCGCTCGCCGACGCATGAAAGGAGTGGGCGCGTGATGGATGACAAAGAGGTGTTCGCCGCATTGGCGGCGGCGTTGAAGCCGATGAACACAACGAAGGACATCGCGGACAACTGCGGCATCAAGGAAGGCACCCTGGCGTACTGGCGTAGCGCGGGCATCGGCCCGAAGTTCGTGAAGGTGGGACGAATCGTCATGTATCCGAAGGAGCAGATGATCGCCTATTTCGCGCAACACCTGTACCAGTGCACGGCCGAATACGAGGAAGAGGTAGGTGCGTGATGGCCGACAACAACTGGCGTACCGATGCCCCGTGGCCCGACCCATGGGAAGAAAAGGAGAACAAATGAGCAACATCCGCAAAGCCTGCGTCGAAGCGATATTCAGGGAATTTGAGGACGAGGGCGACGCCATCCGTCCGGCCTATGCCGACGGGTGGGACGACGTCGAAGCAAGGCGTGCGCTTGGTCACATCGTCGGATGTATCGACCTCGACGTGCCCGACCTCGTTGACATCGTCATCGACACCATCAACAAGGAGCTGTGATGGAATCAATGCCTCTGGCTGTTGGTCAGGCGCTGCTCGACTTCGTCGTTGCGTCTGGCGCCAAGCTCCGTAGTGTAAGCGACGTGGACCTTCACGCGACAGGATCCACGTCCGATGAACGTGAAGCCGGGTTGGGAGTTCAGGCGGTCGATACCGGCCTGGTCTTCGAATATCTGCTTGGAGAAGAACTCGCTTTCGAGCGCGACCTCTCCGAACGGCGCAACCTCGTCGACGTGCCGTTGCGCAACGGTCTGGTCTTCAAAACGGACGAACACGGACACGTCTCGTGCTATGTCGGGGCAATCGTTGACAAGGAAGACGGTCGAGGTTTCTCCATCGTATTCGACCCGCCACTTGTAGACCGTCTGGTCGGCGGTGACTGCCAACGCCCGTTGGCTGATCGAGTTCGCGTCTGCAGCTATCTCGTTCGCCTTTCCTGCAAGGCGGTTGGCCTGCTCGGCGGCCTGCTTCGATTCGACGGCGATCCGGTTGGCTTCCTCAGCCGAGCCGTTCGCCTGCTCCGAGAGCTTGTTGCCATGGCGCGCCTGGAACAAGGCGACACATCCGGAGACACCGCCAACCAATCCCGTGACGGCGCCAACGACGCCGGTGACCACATTGATGTCCATTCCACCGATTCTAAAGCAGAGGCAAAACGATGAAAGCTCTTGCCCGCATCATCCTGCATCAGCTGCTGTTCGCGGTGTGGCTACTGGCCATGTGGGTGCTGTACTGCACGCCGGCCTGCACGCACCCCATCGAGCATCTCATCGCCGCGCCGTTCGCGGTGCTCATCACGACGGCCGTCATCATGCGCCGCCTGTGCTCGGATCCCCGCTTCATCCGATGGGCGGAAGAACTCGAGCGATGAAAGACTTGGGCGGCTCCTCACACATTGCGGCATGGACGTGGTTCGTCATGCGCGGCCATGCCGGAACCGCCCGCGCGTCAAGGAAAAGACGTTAAAACCAGCCGGACGGGTCATCTTCTCTCTTCTCCTCCCGTCCGGCCTTCGCTGGGACCCGCGACAGGATGCGGGCGCCATGGATCGGCGTGTTGAGGTCACGTCGGCGGATGGATGCGCGGTTCGAATCCGCGTCCCGGCACGACATCAATCCAAAGGAGGCAAACGTTGCCAAGCAAAACACCAAGCAGGCCGGAAGGCGAGAAGTGGTTCGAATGGCCGCTCACACCCGCCAGCGTCGGCATGACGGCCGAAGAGCTGATCGGCGAACTGTACGAGACCATCAGCGCGCTCAACCGCGACCGTGGCTGGAACCTCACCATGGTCGCGCCGGCGCGCTTCGGCGAGGTCGTCATCGACCGCGAGGCCGGATGCCTGCGCGCGAAATGCGCGTGGAAGGCCAAGGATCCCAGCCAGCTCGGCCCGGCGCCCGCCGGATACGTGAGGGGAGCCTGACATGGCCATCGGAGAGACCGTCATCACCATCGTCGGCAACCTCACCGCGGATCCGGAACTGAGGACCACTGGCCAGGGCGCGCAGGTCGCCAGCTTTACCATCGCCAACACGCCACGCCAGTACAACCGGCAGACCGGCCAGTACGAGGACGGAGACGCGCTCTTCCTCCGCTGTTCGGCATGGAACGACCTCGCCCAGCATTGCGTGCGGTCATTGGCCAAGGGCATACGCGTCATCGCCCAAGGCAGGCTCAAGCAGCACTCGTATCAGGCGCAGGACGGCACCAATCGGACCGTCGTGGAGCTGCAGGTCGACGAAATCGGGCCATCGCTGCGGTACGCGACGGCGCAGGTCGCCCGCATCAGCCGCCAGGGCGGTCCCGTCTACGGCAACCCCGCATCGCCGCAGCCGACCGTCAACACCGGCGTCGGTGGCTGGAGCCAACGGCCGCAACAGTCGGCGCAGACACAGCAACCCGCCGCGCCGCCGGCCGATGATCCGTGGGGCGCGCCGGCGGCCGACCAATCGTCATTTGGGGACTTCGGCAAACCGGATCCGGAACCGGAATTCTAAAGGAGGAAGCAATGAAAGCCAGCGAACAACAGGCGCTCATCCCGCAGGAAGCGACACCTGACACGCTCATCGACCTCATCGGCAAGACGCAGCAGGTCACCAAGGCCGCGGCCGTCGTGCTCAAGGCATGCCGCAACGTCATGGACACCAAAAACAAGCAGGAGCACATCGACAAGTGGGGCGGCATCCACGCCATCACCGAAGCCGTGTACGACTGCGCGGACCTCGCTCAGCGCATCCTCGACGCCGGCCTGGCCATGGAGAACATGTGCGCGAAGCCGGCCACGTCACGGCAGATGATCCTCATCGACGACCTGCGCCGCAGTCTCGACATGGACGATGGCGACGTGGAGGCGACCGTCGATCCGGACACCGGCGAGATCGACTGAACCACAGGAAGGAGAAGAAGAGATGTGGTTCATCATCGACGACCAGATGGCCGACGACAGGCGCATCCGCCGCCTGCCTCTCGCCACCGTGGGACTGTGGGTCAAGCTGTGCGTCATCCACTCCAAAGGCGTCTCGATGCAGGCCAAGGACCCGGCCGCGTATCCAGGATACTTCGACAAGCTCGACCTCAAGGACGCCGGCGGCACCATGAAACAACTCCAGCAGCTCATTGACTCGGGCCTTATGGAGGAGCACGACGGCGGATGGCGTCCGGTCTACGCGGAAGGCATCTGCAGAGAGCCGAAGACGCTGACCGAAGAGCAGCGCGAGGCGCGCAGAAAGGCCGGAAGCAAGGGAGGACGCCGCAAGGCGGCCAACCAGAAAGCCAAGCAGACGTCTGGCGACTTGCCGGAAAACAGCCAAGCAAACGAAGAGCAAAACGGTAGCGGGACAGGTAGCGAAACGTCTAGCAAGTTGCTAGAGGACAGCCAAGCAAAAACATGGCATAAAACCGATACCGATACCGATATACCCTCTCCGACCCCTCCCGCCGGCGAACCGAAGCAACCCGCCACGCCGGAATCCGGCTTCGACCGTTTCGCCGAAGCCTATCCCGGATCCGTCGGCGCGAAAGGCCGCAAGACCGAAGCCGAAGCCAGAGCCCTGTACGCGGCCATCGCCGGAAACCCCGTCGAACTCGGCCGACTCCAGACCGCGCTCCGCCGCTACAAGCGCGCCGTCAACGACGGCCAAATCCGCAGCGGCCACATCCCACGGCTCAACACATGGCTCCGCGACCAATGGGAAACCTGGGCACCCGAGCCAATCTCGCCGCCGCCAATCCACAAGCACACCTGGAACTGCGAACACGTCCACCAGCTCATGGACCCACACGAGGACGAATACGACCACACCGGAAGCCTCCGCAACGGCAACCCAAGCGAATGGGGAAGCGGTTGCTAGGCGTGCGCAGACGAACTCAACAACCAAGAAACCAGCAAGGAGAAGCAATGAGCAACTACCAGACCAGCGAAATCAAGCTCATCAACACGAGCCTGATCGACCCACACCCCGACAATCCACGAAAAAACATCGGCGACGTGACCGACCTCGCCGCCAGCATCAAGGCCAACGGCCTCCTCACGCCCCTCAGCGTCGTACCCAACGGCAGCCGCTACCGCGTCATCGCCGGCCACCGCAGACTCGCCGCATGCAAACAGGCCGGAACCGGATCCGTCCCATGCTTCGTGCTTGACCTCGACCCATTGCAGCAGTTGGAGGCCATGGTCACCGAGAACTGCCAGCGCGAACAGCTCACCGTGTTGGAGGAGGCTGACGCCATCCAGGGCATGCTCGCTCTCGGGGCCACCACCGCCGGCGTCGCGCACAGGCTCGGCCGAAGCGCCGACTACGTGCGTGACCGCGCCAAGGCCGCCAGCATCAAGACCGAGGTCAGAGCATCCCGCGACGATTTCGGCCAGATCTCCATCGGCCAGCTCGTGGCCATAGCGCGATACGACGGCCGTCCGGATCTGCAGAAGAAGCTCGCGCAGGCGGCGGGCACCTCGAACTTCGACTACATCCTCCGCAACATCGAACGCGACGACCGCGACCGGCAATGGATCGAATCGGTCGCCGCGCTCCTCGTGGAGCCCGACAGCGGCATCAACTTCATCCCCGACCCCGAAAAGCCCTACAGCGACCCGGAATGGCGCTACCGCGGCTGCATGTTCCCATCCACCGGCACCCCCGAAGAAGCCATCGAGAAGATCCGCGAACAGAACCCGGCCGCCGTATCCATCCACACGGTCTCGCAGCAGGTCTACCTCTGGACCCGCCGTGACAAGACCGCCGACGCCGAAGAGGAAGCCCGACGGGCCGCCGAACAGGCCGAACGCGACGCCCGCAGGCACGCGCTCGAGGAATACGCCGCCGCATCCGCGGACAAGCGCATGGCATGGCTCCACGGCCATCTCCACGGCATCAAACGCGACAAGCTCGTCGAAACCACGGCCCGGCTCGGACTCCTGCAGATCATCGACCCATTCCCAGGCGGCTTCACCGACGCCCTCACCAACTGGAACGACCACACCGGAAGCCGCGAGGAATACGAGAAGATCACCGGCATCACAGCCGAAGACGCCCCGACAGCCGCCCGCATCAGCCTGCAGACCGACGACTGGCCATTGGAAGCAGCATCCATCCTCGCCGCACGTTTCGAATGGTTCATCGATCCGACCGACTGGACCACCGTCAACGACACCAGCAGACGCATCCCCGGCTACTACCAGATCCTCCAAGACCTCGGCTACACGCCCGCCGACGACGAAACCAGCCACCTCGACCAGCTCATCGCCGCCATCACCGAAGCCGACCAAGACGAGGAGAACAACCAATGACCAGGGAACAACTCGACAAACTCGCCCAACTCCTCAC
>OOCZ01000679.1_pt1 | contig 25246 bp, 2 predicted proteins | sample 1671631 | NCBI WGS metagenome assembly OOCZ01 (sample SAMN06348176, study PRJEB24527) | human gut metagenome | reverse complement strand
GAAATTGATAAAGGCATCGGCTCTCGAATGATGCTTTCATCAGACAAATACGAATTTCTTATATTATATCAGCTTTATTCGTTTCAGTCAATCTACGAAGCCAACAAAAAAATTGCCTCCTCTTTGTATGAGGAGGCTTTTGTTTTTCAGGATGTTTCGGCGGGGGACAGAAGCGTCAGGACCTCGTCCACGCTTTTCCCACTTTCCTGAACCGCTGCAATAATGCGGGCGGCATCTGACTTTTCTTTTTCGGCCTTTAGATTTTTGAGTTCTTCCTTCTTGCTGCGGATTCTCTCCTGTAAAGATTCAATCTCAGCACAGGTGGACTGGATACGGTCTTCCACGGATACAATAGTGCGTTTTCCTCGCGGCATATATCATCAACCCCTTTTCTGAGCATAATCATACCATTTGGAAGGAAAGAAAATTGTAGAACAATGCGAGAATGCTTCAGTATCCTCATCTATCTCACCAAAAAGAAGCGAGGGCATCTCAACAGGTCTACCTGACCATGTTCAGATGTCCTCGCAAGGGGTGCTCTTAGCGAAATACAAAGGTAGCTAATTTTTCTTTGCTCTTTTTCAGAGAGGCAGATTCAGCAACCATTTTGTGAACGGGTACTTCCTTATCCAAATCTCGCTTCATGTGTTCAAATGCCTTTTGGTCTTTTATAAAAAACTCTTTTGTAATAGATGTGGTCGCCATACCAGCACCTCCTCAGTAGCATATGATTTGCAGCAAGCTTATTTTAACGCTTTCTTGTATTATTATATCTGAGTTTATTGAAAACATCAATCATAATGTACGATATCATGTGTCAGCTTTTTCAGGATACAATTGCACCATTCGAGAAAAAACATTTTGTAGAACTATTGTAACCGTAAGCAATGGACATATAAAAATTAAAAATGTATAATAAAGGTATACCACATTCGGCATATTGTATATGTGTTGACTATCTCGTATAAATGTGGTATAATATAAACAGAGGGTAAGAGATAGGCCCTCCATAAACACAAAGGAGGTTCGCGCATGGCAAAAAATGTTCGAAACCAAAAATACAATTTACATAAAAAGGAGAAACTCTATGAAGACTATGTCCGTTAAGGTATTTACCCGTATCGCGTGCCTGATTATGGCAGTCGCGATGGCCGTCAGTCTGGTTGGCTGCGGCGTCGATATCACCTCAGTGGGGCTGCCCACCGACATTGTGCTGGAAAAGGGTGAGACCCAGCAGCTCAATATCGAGTATGGCACCGACGACAAGGCCGAGCAGGAAAAGATTGCCGAGGCAGCATCCAAGCTGAATCTCACTTGGACTTCCTCCGACGAAGAGGTCGCCACGGTTGATGAGACTGGTCTGGTCACTGCAGTCGGTGCCGGTGAAGCTGATATCACAGTATCTGTTGCAGATGCCAATATTTCTTCCACGACCCATATCAAGGTCGTGATTCTCCCCACCGGAGTAGAAGTCCCCGAAACTCTGAGTCTGGAACTCAACGGTGAGGCTACCAAGGCGCTGGGTGCTAAGATGACTCCCGAGGACGCCACCGATGTCAAGCTTGCTTACGTGAGCAGCGATGAGTCGGTAGCGACCGTGGATGAGTCCGGTAATGTCACCGCAGTAGGCGTTGGCGAATGCACCATCACCACTACCATCGTGGCAGACACCACTGCTACGGCAGAGGACGCCGGTGTGGACAGCGAGATGCTGGTCGTTCCCGAAAACGCTAAGGCCGAGACCAAGGTCACCGTCGGTAAGGCAATCGAGTCCATTACGCTGGATTCCAATGAAGGCGTTCTGACCGTTGGCAACACGCACACCATCAAAGCAACCGTGTTCCCGGAGGATGCTACGGACAAGGCCGTTACTTGGGAGAGCAGTGATGAATCTATCGCCACCGTGGATGCGGAAGGCAATGTGACCGCCAAGGGCACTGGGAACGTGACCATTATGGCAGTCAATTCTGATGGGGATGTAAGCTCCACTTACGAGCTTACGGTAAAGGCAGTCACCTGCAGCTACTGTGGCCAGACCGGTCACACCAGCAGCAACTGCTCGGTAAAGGCAGCTGACCAGAAGGCCGCTGCGCAGAAGCAGGCTGCTCAGCAGGCTCAGCAGCAGGCAGCCCAGCAGGCTCAGCAACAGGCACAGCAACAGGCAGCCCAGCAAGCACAGCAGCAGGCACAGCAGCAGGCACAGCAGCAGCAGCCGAGCGGTGGGGACAGTGGCAGTTCGAACGACCCGCTTGGCGGGCTGAACCCCAATGACTATTGGGTAAGTCCTGACCAGACTGACTGGACGCAGGGTGCGACTCGTTCGTAATTGAAAAGATTACGCACCGCGAGAAATTGCGGGAGAACTGACAATCCGATAGATAGGGATATCTACCATAAACTCCGACATGCGATATATGGCGAAAGTCAAATCGTGTGAAGCTCGGTAAAGTCGGCAGAAGGTTGACTCATGAAGCCAACTGATATGCCGGTGGTCCATAAAATACCCATGGTGAGTATGGTCGTTTTGGTCTGACGAACCTGCGAAATAAAGGGATACAGTCCATGCAGCGATGCATGTCGATGATGCAGCCAAGTAAGGACTTGCGTACGAAAGGCTGCTAAAGAAGTCATCGGTCCCATAGCAGGCACCTAAAGGTATATGTGATGGATAGGATTGTTGGAACGGGGAAATGTATCGAGCATCAATAGATGTAAACTGACGAAGAACAATAAGCAGTTGAATCGGTGCAGAAAAGTAGAGGCCGAAGTTATGATGGCACTTGTAATGAGTGTCGGAGCAATGGCCTCAAGTCGGTGATAAGTCACCGAGGGAGCGCCGTGTGCGATGAAAGTCGCATGCACGGTGCGGAGTGGGGGAAAACAAAGAAAACCGCATAGCCGACAATGACCATGCGGTACGAATAACATCTGGCACAGAGAGATGTTAGGCGATATTTATATTTTACATGATTATGTGAAAACAGTCAACGATAAAATATCAGATATCGATACATCGCGCGTTATTCGTAGAATTGTTACCTATCACTATACAGTTCTTGTGGAACAAACCAAACAGAGGGAGACTAAAAAATTATAAATAGTTAGGAGTGTTGCAACTATGTAGATTTAAAAAGACCGCTTTTGCGGTTGGCTTCTTAGTGTAGCCTCTACGTGGCGAAGCTAGGCAACGTTGCTTTGCAGCAATGGCAAATACACTATAACAGCTACTTCAGTTTTCAGGTCCGTCTTTTTAGACGGACTTTTTCTTTTATTTTCTTGCGATTTTGATTGACTATTGCGCCCAAATGTGGCATAATATAGATACCGCCAAGTGTGCTGATTATGCGATTTTGCAAATGTATGTGCAGATATGTGAACAAGATTGCGTAAAAGTATAACTTGGCAATATTTTGAAAGGAGAACGCTATGCAAAAAGGCAAAACATGGCAGCGTGTCGCTTCAGCAGTTTTGGCAGTCATGATGACAATGTCTACATTTAGCTCCACAATCGCTTATGCAGCAGAACCCATCACGGCTGACAGTAGTCTTGTTACGGATGCCGTATCCGAAAGCACTTCTACTGAGACTGTTGAAGCGTTAGACTCTGCCAGCTCTTCTTCGTCTGAAGAAGAGATTACCGAACCTGTAGGGACACCCGTCCCCACAGAAATGCCTGATGAAACGGATTCCTCAGAACCGGAGGCGACTCCGGAGCCCACCGAGGTTCCAACATCCACTCCGGAACCAACCGAAACTCCTGATGCTACGGCTACGCCTGAGCCTACAGAAGTTCCGGAAGCAACGGAAACTCCTGACGTTGATGAAAGTGATTTCGTGGCTGTCAGTTTGGCTGACGATGCGACCGAAGGTCAAGTCGATGCTGAGATTGGCGATGAGGTCACTTTCAATGCTCACGTAAATCGTAATGATGTCAATCTCCATTATCAGTGGTACAAGAGGTTCATTGAACCTCAGGATACCGATTACGATATGGATGTGATGGAATACGATTACAACGATGCAGAGCCTACCACATACGGTTATCTGAACGAGGACAAGACTCCTGCCGAAACATTGGCAGACAATCCGGATGCTACTTGGTCCGGTATCGAGTTATATCGTGCAGTTGCCGATGCAATGGCTGCAATCGGAGCAGACGCCAGCAACATCAACATCGAATTCAATACCCGCAACTACGCGCTGGAAGGATTCGAAATCACCGCAGCAAACGTGGACGGCAATATCGTTATTTCTGCTGACAAGGGTAATGAACATGCTTCTGCAACGCTGAATGAAAACAATGAATTTGTTTTTACCGAAAGCACGACAAACAATGTCGCCGTACAGTCGGCAGAAACCGAACAAAGCGAGGAGAGACAGGATACTCTTACGGCCAATGGCTGGGAAGCTATTGAGGGAGCAACTTCTGATACCTACACTCATACTGTCGATGAGTATGACGCTTACACTACTTACCGCTGTGTAATCACTATCGATGATGACAACTATATTGCTGCCGCCAAAGAAGAATTGATTGCAAACGGTGCAGACGAAAGCAAACTCACCGATAATACACTTGACAATGCTATCACAACAGAAATTACTATTCAAATCCCATCCAGAGAGAAAGATGAATCGGAGTCCTACAATGATTTATCTGTAGAAGACCAGCTCAAAGTCCGTCTGGCCCTTTCGGGCATTACAACCTATGCAGCAGGCGTACAGCTTGACAGTCAAACCAATCCTCAGTGGATTACTGGTTTGTCTGCTGGCATGGAATACCTGACAGCTGATATGTATGCCAAGATTTATGGACAAGATGGAAAGGGCGGTTGGCTTGCGGAAGGGAAAATTACACCTCAGCAGGCCGATATGTACTGGTCGAGAATCAGTAGCAAAGGATTCGGCTCGTGCTACACAACAAACGAACTGAATAGTGAAGGATTCCCCACAGGTGGAACAAGAAAATATAGTTCTTTTAATTTGACAGATGGAAAACTTGAAATCAACTCCGAATGGTATGGAAAAACAGTTTACTTCCGATATCACAACTATAACGTTGTAGGCAATACTGCAACGGGTACTGGGGTTTCTATCCCCGCATCTGGTCGCGGCACTTCCTACAAGGATGCTGTTCAGGTTCTGTTTTGCTATACCGTTGAAGAGAATGGTGTGACGCTGCCTCTGACAATCAAGTCTTACGTACAACAGGCTACCAGTAATGGCTACGCTCAGAACGGTATGGCTCACATCACTTTGAATACGGTTTCGTGCAACGTTTTTAACACTGACCCTGACCGTTATTTAAAGGATGCAGAGGGAAATTATCGCGTAGATTCAGTATATTATGGCACTTGCTACTACTCTGAACCGGATTTGTCTGGTAAAGCATATTATGCTTTGAAGAACTATATCGGTAATGGTTACGGCTTTGGTATTGGTCACGATACCATGTACGCCTATGCCGGTGCCTGGTTCGATGCATACGGTGGTGGCGCAGGTTATCCGAACAACGTCTATGACGAAAGAAAGATTGACCCGAACGATACAGCTACCCGCTATTACAATGTAAACAGCTGGACTGTCAGCGGCGGCCACTGGAACATGAATGCTCTGATGGGCGAAAACAATTCCAACACCCTCGTCGGTTCCGGCTATTACTCCGCAAGCGATGAAGAGTATTTCGGCTGGATTGTTGACCCGCTGACTGTGCCTTCCGCTATCATGTCTTCCGGTGGTTCGCATGGACCGTTCTTGAAGACGACAATCTACGGTGGTCGTAGCCTTCGTATCCGCTCTAATGGCGGATTCACGTACGAAGAGGCGATGGTTAATCCCGACATCAAACACCGTACACCGACTAACTGGCCTTATAAGTTCAGTGTTGGGCAAACAATTCCTTCCGCCCTGACACACAGTAATGGTCAGGTCGCATTCGACGATATCTGGGTTCAGTACAACGGCTGCGCATCCGATTTTACAAATGCTGGCCTTGGTAAGCTGTATGAGCCTACCGTCGATGGACGCAGCGGCACCAACAACTTCTATCTGGCTGGTTCCGGCAACTTTGTTATGAACCAGATTGGTCACTTGCCGATTGAAACGATTGGTGGCCATAAGTTGAATGCTGCAACAACCGAAGAGATGCAGCTTTGCGTCAACACTCTGATGTGGATTTCTCAGCGCAAGCAGTGTGAAGTCTGTGCCGCTGACCAAGCCGACCAGCAGATGACGCACTTCGTTCATCGTGTCAATGCAGCAAACGCCAAGAAGATTCTGACAGCTCTCGCTAACGGTGGCAGCTACTGGTATCCTCTGAGCGATTGCTACGAACTGATGGAAGACCTCGACCTGACGAAGCTGGGCTTTGATTCCACGACTTGGAAGCCCATCAAGAACTTCACAGGTCACTGGAACAGCAAATACTTCGATGTAAAAGTCCCCAAAGACGGTGCTCTGTTCGATAACACCACCGGTGATTTGGGTGCATACCGTACCGGAGACGGCAACGACTGGAACCTTGGTACTGACAGACTGAAAGGTTGGGACACTGTCTTTAAAGACAGCGGTAACAGCTCTCCGTCCGTTCGTACCACCGGTATCGCTCGTATCTACGGCAAGCTGAGCGACGCAAAGTTGTTCAACGATGGTCAGATTCACGAGGGATATACCGTTCATATCCGGTACGAGGACAACACTGCGCTGCTGCAGGAAGGCGACGATTTCAGCTGTGTAGTCAACAACGTAGACCAGTATTGTATTTCTAACCTGCCCTGTATCTATGTAGGCGGTAAGACGATTCTTCGTGCCCGCGTATATGATAAGGCTGGCAACGAAGTCACTAAATACGGTCCTATCGTTGCAAAGGTTCCTCCTCATTTCTGGAACGACTGCGAAACGGTTCCTCTGGAACTGCTGACAATCGAAGCAACACCTATTGAGAACTACCGTTACTGGGAAGGCGAGACCACTAAGGTTCTCGAAGGTTCCGGTATCATCTACAATCAGCCCATCAGCAATGAATCCGTAACATGGTATTACCGCGTGGTTGACCTGCGTAATACCAATAATGCTCTGAGCGACTGGGTCAAGATTGGTCATTACGGTCAGTTCACTACCGAAGACGGTGCCGTAACAGGTATCATCAAAACGCCGGTATTCCATGACGGTAATGATGGTGTATACAATTACCCGCACAGTTCCGTGGATGTACAGCTGCAAATGCTGGCATATACAGGAAACGCTATTCAGCTTCGTACAGACTACGAGGTTGAGGGCAAAACTTATTCCACCATCGACCCCGGCGTAATCACTCCGGAAGCTTCCGGTATCATTCAAATCGAAGAGCGCCCCATGTCCATGACGCAGGCACCGAATCAGCGTGTTATGACTCAGGACGAAGCAACCTTCGTGTTTGAAACAGATTACTGGAAGGGCCTTGATGACAAGGGCTACAGCTACGATGTTCAGTACAAAGACCCCTATGATGACGATTGGCAGACTCTTGCCACATCCGTCACATTCGGCGGTACTTATACACTGAATACCGTAGATAATAGTCAGGTAAACAAGGTTGACATTGAAGCACATACGGTCGATACCCTCGCAAAGGGGAAAGAGACCGCAAGTATGATTCATGACAACAAATGGCTGCCTGCTGATTTCTGGCGTCCTGATGGTTTCACTGACCAGCAGTGTGCTCAGAAACACACTACTATCACCCTTACTCTGCACGCGGCAGATTACAACTGGTCCGGATATTATTTCCGTATCGTTGCAAGCTATCGCTTTAACGAAAAGAGAACCAAGGTCGAGAACTCCTACAGCGCAATCGGCGATGCTGACAACGCAGGATTCGATACTTCCCGTTATGGCCTGTTGCAGGTCGATGCACCTTTCGTTTCCGCAACTATGCTGGAAGCCCGTGCATTGATGATGCAGGAGCATAACAGCGAGGGCGATGCGACTGGCGATTTTGGTCAGAATTACTGGTCTGTTGAGACAACGCAGGACCAAGTAGATAACTGGAATGCCAGCAGAGGTGGTTCTAATAACCCGTTGATTTCCGATAAGAACGTGGCCGTTTATACAACGACTATCACATTCTCCCCCGGTAAATTGACGGAATCTGGAAACCGTATTCTTACCCCTGTATTGCAGTGGGGATTCCAAGACGACTTGAATTCGGAATCCACCGACTATAAGCCTGTCATTGCCCCCATCAATATCAACGGGTATGCAAATGGCGGAAACGGATTGACCACCGAAAACTACAAAGACTGGGCAAATATCGTCAAAACCAGATACGACATCAATACAGATGACAGTTCTGTAATGAAGCAGGTTGTTGACGCAATCGAAACCGAGCACTCCGGTTCTCCGTTCGGTAAGTTTACTGCCTACATCACCATTGACGATATCAGACCTGTTGAGGATACGATGCTGGATGGTCAGCCGTTCGACATCAACAGCGCATATGCGAAGTGGAGTATTACCACAAGCCTGCATATCGAATCCGCAACGAACCCGATGGATTTTGGTACTGAGCACTTCTATTTCCAGTGCAAACCATATCTGGAATACATTCGTGGCTACAACAGCACGAAACTGAAGAGTCAGACCATCACAAATACCCTTGCTCATAACTTTGACTATGTGAATGGCGGTATCGATGAAGATAACACCGACACTGGTGCAGAGTTGTGGCTGGATTACAATATCAGTATCCATGCAAACGAGCGCAATCTTGTTAGTTGTGGCGTTGATAAACACTCTATTTTCATGTATCCCGAACTGACAATTGAAGCGCCTAATGGACTTCGGTACATTATGTCCCGCTATCAGATTGTGAATGAGTTCCCGTACGGCAAGCACAGAGACACTTCTCGTACCGTGTTCAGCCAGAGCGACCATCTGAGTGTTAACCTCAATACCCCGTATCAGGGACAAATGACAACCGTTACTCGCTATGACATGAACGGCAATCCTTCTCAGATTGATGTTCAGGGCAAAACGATGGCTGAACTTGGCATTTCTCTCGATGAACGCGGATATCTGGACAAGAACAACGAGGACTATGCACCTTATCTGGACCACGGCTATGCATTATGGTCCGATTATTCTTACCCGAAGGAAATCTGGCAATGGTTCTGGCGCAATGCTATCCAGTATCATTGCTACGACATGGAAGAGTTTGACGGCACCAACGAACAGGTTTTCTTCTACATCGATGAAAAGAATGTTCGTGCGGCCGACAAGTCGTTCAAAGCCAATGACGGAAACAATCCCACTTCTTCTTGGACCGCTCCGTTCGATGCAACCTATCAGATTGACCTGTGGGGTGCTGGCGGCGGCAATGCAAGTATGACAGATGGTATCAGCGGCAACTCCGGCAGCCACACCATTATCACAGCAGACATTAAGGAAGGCACGACCCTCTACTTTGTCGCTGGCGGTGCAGGCGGTGGCGGTTCCGGTGGTGGTTCCGGTGGCGGTTCTACCGGCAGTGGTTCCGGTGGTTCCGGTGGCTATAACGGCGGTGGTTCCGGTGGTGTCGGCGCAGTGTTCTATGACTGCTATAAAGGGGGAGGCGACCCTGACCACAGCTACCACAGCAATTCTCCCATAGGCTTTGGCGGTGGTGGTGGCGCTACCACGGTTGCTTTTGGCCTTATCGGTGACGGACAGCTGAAGAACTACGGTGACGGTTCGTCGATGTTCGGCGTTGCTGGCGGTGGTTCCGGTGCTGCAATAATTTCCGGCAACGGATACACCACGCGCGGTGTCGGCGGTTCTGGTTCAAACAACAGTGGTCAGCGTTATCACTGTGCATTAAAGGAAGACAAGGTCTTCAGCGACGGCTACGAATACCATCATGGCGATATCTGTGGCTGGACTTACAGTGGCACCCACAGCAGTGATATCAAAATGCAGCGAGAAGACGAGGAAGGCTACAACAACACACTGCACGAAAACGGCGGCGGTTCTGGTTGGCAGTCTGCTTCTACCGATGGTGCATTGCGTGGTTCTTCTTATGCCGCTTCTGTTGGTGAAAACCTTGACAACGGCAACATCATCATTAAAGCAAACGTCACTGGTGCAGACCAGCTGAATGACGGTGCCGGTTCCGGTATTGGTCAGGCTGGTCGTGCAAAAATCAAGGTCGTTGACCTGAACAAACGTCTGTATCGTCGCGTTGGTAAGAACGCAATGGATATTGGCTTCGAGGATGCAAACGAATGCACTCCTACTCGTGCCAAGGTCATGCTGACTGTTGCTAACAAGATGTACGACGGCAACCAGTTGACTGTTGCCGCACACGTTGTATGGGACGGCGATACCGATGCAGGTATCGATGAACAGGAAATCCTGCGTGGCGTAAACATCACCTATTCGAACAACGAATCTCCCAACATCACATATCCTACAAACGCTACTACCGATAGCAAGAAGAAGCCTCTCGTTCGTACCGGCTCCTACACTGCTACGGCAACCTACACGGGCAAGTACGAAGTTACTTTCTGCTGGGAGAACACGAAGCCCGGCAAGACTTATGTAGTCCGTGGAGAAAGCACTACACCTGATGAATATGTATCCGGCAACGGTAATGTCGTATACTTCGATATTTATCCGCGCCCGCTGCATCTTTACAGCTATGACAACAATAAGATTTACGACAATATCAGCACCGCAAAGGTATCTGATATTAAAATCAAAGCAGCAACTGCTGATTCCGGTATTGTTCACGGCGATACTGTCGCGCTGAACAGTACACTGGCTTACGGCTATTATTGCGAAAACTATGCTCCTGAGGACTTCGCAAAGACGAGTTTCAGAGAGTCCATCCACACGGGTCTGCACAGTATCAAGACCGTTACGATTCTTGAACTGATTAACAACCCGTTCGACAACTATTATATTGCAAGTGAAGATTTCACTGGTACCATCAATCCTCGTCCTCTGTATGTTCACAGTCAGTATCATGATGTGAACAAATACAAGTGGAACTACGATGGTAACTCCAATGATATCGGAAACGGCAAGTATCTGACAGATACGACTGTCTACGATAATCAGAATGTGACTATCGAGCAGGCATATGAAATGATTCTTGCTGGTAAACAGGAAAACATCGATATTACCCGCTATACCAAGACCGAACAGGATAACTACCAGAACACGGTAGTGAATCCGAACAACATCAAGGTATATGATTCCTACTACAACGCCAATATCGGTGAAGAAGGACAGGGAAATATCTATATTGATAATATCACCAACTATGATTCCGTTGAACTGAATGCTCAGACCTATGTTGGTTCTTATGCTGACAGCAATGCTGGCGAACAGCTGACCGGGTATGATGCAAACGGCGACAATGGTGTCATCAAGGAAGACCGTTACAATGGTCTTTCGATGAATACGATTCGCCATCTGCCGTATTCTGTAAAGTACAGCTACAGCACGACCACCCCGCAGGTTGGTCAGAAGATGACTGTTACGATTGCAGTTACGAACAAGGATACCGGATATGGTCTGGCCGCACAAAACAACTATGTTGCTCCTGTTGCCATCCAGAACCTGCGTCTGAAGAGCAGATTTGCAGGTAATGGTCCCATCACCCTGAAATCCACAAATGGCATTCGTATGAATCAGCAGGGCACAGAGTTCTACATTGACACAATTCCAGTTAGCGGCACAGTAAACATCGTATTCGAGTACACTGTACAGGATATCGATGATACGAACGCACTGGTGCGTGACATTGAACAGAACAATGAAATGTACCTTGTGAACAATAACTACAACGACTACTATATCGCAGACAAGACTTTCAGCGGTGGTATTTACCGTACGACGCTGCGTGCGCAGGTCAAGAGCGTAAGCACCACTTATGGACATGGCTTCAAGAATATCAAACTTCCGTATGCAGACGATGTCTACTACTGGAATAAGGGTTCTGATAGCTGGCTGACCATGGAAGGTCTGGTCGAAGACCATAAGACCGCTTCTTCGGACGACGAAAAACTCGACCTGAAAGCGAAAAAGACAAACAATTATCAGAGTAAATTCGTATACAATGTAGTACCGAGCGAGACGACGGATGCTGGTTCTTACCCTGTATCTTACATTGGTCTGAACGAGTTCAACTATGATGTATTGAAAAACTATGTTGTCACGGAAGACCCCGGTTCTATCGAGGTCAAGCCCCGCAAGATTATGATTTCCGTTGACGAAAGCCAGAAGATTTACGGTACAACGAACCCGTTCTTCAACTCCACATTCAAGGTTCTTGGCACAGATGACCAAGGCAATGAACTGGATGTTTCGGACGAGAACAACTGGACCGTTCTGGGCGATGACGCTACCGTTGATTACAACAACATGCATCTGATTGGTAATGATACCATCGGTAATGTGGTTGAAGTCGTAAACGGTGCTTCTCGCACCGCTCTGGCATTCAAGAACGGCACTTCTAATCTGCCTTATCTGACAACCGCTACACAGAGCAGTGATGTAATCTATCAGACGGATGTTCCCGAAGAAGAATGTGCTTACTGCTTGGAGAAATACAACGAAATGCACAAGGGTCATGAGCATTATCATGACGGCGACCACCCGCATACCCATGTTCCCGTAAATGGATATCCTGTATCCGTGAACGAAAACACCGGTTACGGCAATACTCTTGGCATCAAGACCGTCACGAACAGTGAAGGACAGGTAGTTTCCAACTACGAACTCGTTTATGAGTCCAATGTTCTGAAAGTACATCCTCGTCTGATTCGCATTGCGGCTCTGGATGCAACGAAGGCATACGGCGGCACGGAACCCGCATTGAAGTGGACTGTCGATGGCGAAATCATTAAGCCTACCAGCGAAATGCTCGGCATCAAGGCAGTTCGTGACAGCGGCGAGAATGTCCGTGACGAAGGCTATACCATCCGTATTTCTTACGAAAAGAGCACAGCAAGCAACTATATCGTCGAAACGAACGACGCTAAGATGACCATTACGCCTGTCCCGCTGACAATCGTATTTGGTAATCAGGAGCGTTACTACGGCGAAGATAACAAAAACGACTACACGCTGACCGTTGTTGGTTTGAAGCACGGCGATACTGCTGATGTTGCTTTGAAGAATAACGATGGCGCAACCGCGAAGGTTCTTGAAACCGCAAAGAATGTTCTGAGCGATTACATCAACCTGACTTACAACAAGTACACCGATGTCGGTTCCAATTACTTGTATGGTGATAAGAGCTACTGCGAAGAGCATACGATTCTCGTACCTCGTGAAAACGCAGATGGCGGTTATAACTATACGATTGCGAACTACACGCCCGGTGTTCTGACTATCAAACCTCGTCCGATGCTGCTGGAAGTCACTGGCTGGCAGAAGGAACTGGGCGATGCTGATAAGGTTCAGGATTTCACCCTGACCGATATGATTACCCATAATTCCGTAAATGGTCAGCAGAAGCTCGGCGCAGGCAGCCGCATCACGGATGCAAGCGTTGTTGTGAACCCCGATAAGGTTCCCATCGTCTTCAATCTGGTTCGTGCAGAGGGTGAAGAAGTCGGTTCTTATCCCGTCTACTCCACGCCGCAGGACCGTCAGATTGGAAACCTCGCAGCAAATGACCAGAAACAGCTTGAGCTGGATAACCCGAACTATGACTTTGAATATCGTTACGCAAACGACCTCATTGTCAAGCGTCAGGGTCTGATGATTACCGTGGATGATAAGGTTCGCTATTACGGCGACCGTGTCAACCGCTTCTACGATGGTTCTTCCGATTACACATATCATGTGTTTAAGGTAGAAAACGGCGAGGCTGTTGAAATCACGGCAGAAGAGGCAGGACTCAATACCTCCACCTTCACCTTCACGCATCTGGATACGCAGACCAGTTCCAGCGGAACATACAAGGATTGCATCAGCCTGTCCGGTGTCCACAGCACCATCTATGATGATGACGACATTACGATTACAGCTGGCAACCTGACTATCATTCCTCGCCCCGTTTCCGTTATTGCTGCGGATAACACCAAGGTTTACGGTGACGCTGACCCCGAATTGAAGTACACGCTCCATGACGGTGTCCGTGGCGAAGATGGCAACTACTACATCGAGTACGCAAACGGTCCCGTTCTCACCGAGAAGGAAGGCGCGGATGTGCCTGTCCAGCCCGGCGACCTCGAAGGTACTGGCGTGACTCGTGAACCCGGTGAGGATGTCTGGACTGGCGAGCATTCGTTCGGCAAGGCTTACGCCATCAATGCCAACGATATCAGCCCTGTCAGCAAGGATGGTATCACCAACTACGTTATTACCATGGAGAACGGCAACTTTACGATTACTCCGGCTGAGCTGGTTGTTACCGTAAAGGGTGGCTATTCCAAGACCTATGGCGAAGAGAATCCCGCATTTGATGCCGATATTACCGGCTTCAAGCGTGATGATACGAAGGAAACCGTTCTGAACGGTGAACTTGGCTTCGCTACTCTGTGCTTCGACCTGTCTGACGCTGGTAAGTACATTGTAACTGCTGGCAACAACAATGAGGATGCGGTGAACCCGGATTGCGTTGTTCTGGAAGACGGTGAAGAGCATATCGGCTCCACTTTCGAAGTCAAAAGCAACACAAACTTCGAGAAGAACTATGTTATCCGCTATGTCAATGGCGATATCACTGTTAACCCGAAGGAACTGATTGTTCGCATTGACCATAAGGTCAAGACCTACGGCACCGCTGACCCGGCATTTACCTTCCATTACGAAGACAATGCTGGCAATGTGATTGGCCTGATTGACCCCGAAAACAGCCCGCTGAATGTTGAGTTGTACCGCACCAAGGGTGAGAATGTTGTGCGCGGCGATGTCACTGCAGCAGATTCTCTCAATAAGTGGGGAACTACCCTCTATGATGGTGATTACCTCATTTCCGCAAAGTACGATACAAACAACAAGAACTATGCCGTTACCGTATACGATGGTTCTCTGAAAATCATCCCCGCAACGCTCACTGTTACGGTCGATGGCGGATACAAGACCACCTACGGCGATGAGATTCCCGAATTCACTTATTCCATCACAGGTTTTGTCGGTCGTGACGTTAAGGACGAAACCGGCACTGGTATCAAGGACGATGAATCCAAGGTTTCCGGTACCGCTACGATGTACTGCAACGATAACGCTGGCAATCCCGTAACGAATAAGACGAAAGTTGGTAATTATCCCATCAACTACGATAGACAGCAGTTGGTTGCTGACAACAGCAATTACAAGTTTATCTATGTTGGCGGTGACCTGACGATTGGTAAGAAACCTATCCATGTGAAGGCAGATGACCAGCAGAAGGTTTACGGAGAGAAAGACCCCGACCCGCTGACTTGGACGATTACTGACCCCGAAGAACTGGTCAATCCCGGTGACGAAGACTTCTTCGATATCACCACAAAGCGTCCCGGCGCTGATACTGATGACGGTGAGCAGGTAGGCAAGTATCCCATCACCATTGATGGCACTGACCCGTCCGGCAACTACGAAATCATTACCACTCCCGGAACTCTGACCATTGTTCCTGCAACCATCGTTGTTACAGTTATTGACGACGAAAAGTATTTCGGCGAAGATAACCCGACACCCAACGTAACCATTACCGGCTATAAGCGAGGCGACACCATCGATGATATCGGTGGTAAAGATGCGCTCAAGACCAAGACGGACGCAGAGAAGTGGAGCCCTGTTGGTGAATATCCTGTATCTGCCAAGGATTCTACTTTCCATAACCCGAACTACGATTTCGTTTACATCGATGGTAAGTTGACCGTCAAACCCTTGATTATTAACATCAAGGCGGAGGACGACCGCAAGACCTACGGCGATAACGACCCCGACAAGTTCAATGTTTCCTATACGCTCACGAACGAGAAAGATGAGCCTTACACTCCGGATAAGGACCTGCGCGATTATATCGACCGTGCCCTGAATCTGGATGCGGCTCGTGTTCCGGGTGAGAATGTTCGTACTGAGAACCCCGGCTATTCCATTGTTCCTACCTATACCGAGGTAGATAATATTGAGATTGGCACAGTAACTCCCGGACATTTCTTCATTGACCCGCGTGAGGTAACCATTACTGCAAACTCCGCAGAAAAGGTATATGACGGCACTCCGTTGACGGAACCCGGCTATACCTACGCTCCGGAACTCGTAGATAACGACCTGCTTGGCATTCACGATAAGATGGATTCCGTGACCGTAACCGGTTCTCAGACCGAAGTGGGTTCCAGCAAGAACGTTCCCAGCGATGCAGTTATCATCAACACCGAAGATGGCAGCGGCAGCAATGCCAACTACATCATCAAGTATGTGGATGGTACTCTGACCGTTCGCGATAAGGAAATTGTCTCTATCGAGAAATCTGCTGACCGTGAACGCGCTACGGATTACGATGTGATTCGCTACACGATTACCGTTACGAACGCGACCAGTCATGACCTGCACAACGTCATCGTTAAAGATACCAACAACTTCGTTGGTGTTCCTGTCCTGTCTCAGGCAAACGGTGTGACCTATGATGCAGAGAAGGGCGAGTTCGTTATCGCAGAGATTTCCCATCTGCGCGATGAAACCCATACCAATGCCGTAACGTTCACCTATACCTACACGGTAGACCCGACCGACCACGGCACCAACAACAACGATATCCTCGAAAACAACGCCAAGATTACCGATATGAAGGTAGTCGAGAGCTATACTGAGAACCCTGATGGCAGCACCACTCCGAACTATACCGAGCCTAACAAGGATTGGTTGGTTGAGACTCCTGATGTTGATGTGGAAATCATCCGTCAGAATCTGACCATCGAAAAGAGTGCTGATAAGACTGAGGCTGGCGTAGGTGATGTCGTCACTTACACGCTGAAAGTCACCAATACGGGCAACACGAAGCTTGAAAATGTTGTCGTAAAGGATACGAACAACTTCATGGGCGAGCCTGTCGAGAACACGAAGCTCCACTTCGGCTATCGTGTCAACGATGATGGAACATGGACAATCACCAGCCTTGGCATTGGTAAGTCCGTAACCATCACCTATAAGTACACGGTTGTCGCAGATGACCTCGCAAACGGCAAGCTGGATAACATTGCTACCGCAACGATTCCTGCTCGCGAAGACCCGACTATTCCTGAAAAACCTGTCGATTCCAACGAAGTAATCGTGCCGCTGTACTACAAGCACCTGACGATTGTCAAGTCTGCAGACCGCGACCACGCTTATCCCGGCGAAGTCGTCAAGTATCAGGTCACTGTCACGAACGACGGCACTGTCGATATGACGAATGTTACCGTCTCCGATAACACCAATGCTCTGGGTATGTTTATCGTCTCTACCGGCGATGGATATACCTATAACCCCGAAACCAGATTGTTCACCATTCCTGCTCTGAATGTCGGTGATTCCGTTACTCTGAATTACCTGTATATTGTGCAGAACGGTGACCCCGAAACGATTATCAACGTAGCTACTGCTCACGCTCCCAAGAATCCCAATACTGAGATTCCGGGTGACAAGGACATCGAAGAACCTTCTAAACCTGTTGAGGTTGATGTGCTCCGTGATGAACTGACCATCGTAAAGAACGCTGACAAGAGCTTCGTTGATATGAACGGCAATGACACGACCGTAACCTATACTCTGACCGTTAAGAACAACGGCAATACCAAGCTGACGAATGTTATCGTTACCGATACGTCCAACGGCAACGGCACTGTCGAGTACACTGGCGATTTGATGTATGACGGAAACGGCAAGTGGATGATTCCTGAGCTGAACGTAGGCGATTCCGTTGAAATCACTTATGTCTATACTGCTGTGGCAGAGGACATGAACCTCGATAACGGTAACATCGTGAATACGGCTGTTGCTGAGGGCAAGAACCCCGACAACAAGACTGTTACGAGCGACCCCGATACTGAGACTGTCCATGTAGGCGAAGTGCCTGACCGCGACATTCGCGTTGTGAAGACTTCTCTTGAATCCAGTGTGATGATTGGCGATACCATTCACTACACCATTACCGTTACGAACAACGGTACAATGGCTGCTCAGAATGTAGTTGTGCGCGACTTCAATGATGGCATTGGTGAAATCAATGCTGCAAGTTCCGACAAGTACACCTATGACGCAGCGACTCATTCCTTCACCATCGCAGAAATTGCGGCTGGTGAGGTCATTGAGATTCCTGTCACCTATACCGTACAGGAAGGCGACAAGGGCACCGTAAACAATGCTGCTGTCGAGATTCCGGAAGTTCCCGAAATCGAGAAAAAGGCAGATAAACAGACAGTAGTGGTTGGCGAGGTGGTGACTTACACCATTACCGTTACCAATACGACTAACGAGACCAAGACAAATGTTGAGGTCAAGGATACAAACAACTTCACGGGCGTTATCACGCCTGCCGAAAACACTGATGTTGTAAGCTATATTGGCGACAAGGTCTGGAATATTTCTTCTATCGGCGCTGGTGAGAGCGTAGACATTGTCTACACCTACACGGTAATGAATGAAGATGCTCCCAATACCATGCTTGTCAATAACGCCGAAATGACATATGTGACGGATTCTGGCAAGGTAAAGATTCCTTCCAATGAGGTTGATATCCCTGTCATCCCCGAAACTCCCACGCCGGAACATGTCGGACCCACCGTTGTAAAACAGGCAGACAAGGCCATTGCAAACATCGGCGATACGGTGCATTACACTGTCGTCATGCACAACAATGACACTGTTGACTATGTGAATGCAGCGCTGCATGACAAGAACAACTTCAACGGCGTTATCACGAATGTCAAGAACGGCACTCTGGAATCTGCATCTGCCGGTTCCGCAGTCATCAAGGTCGGCACTATTCCGGCTGGTAAGACTGTCACGGTAGAGTATGATTATATTGTGCTGAACACCGATGCCGGTAAGGGTCAGGATACTTACAACGAGCTGAAGAATGTGGCTACGCTGCATTACTGGTTCGCTGACGAAGACCAGACTCCTGAGAATGAAAAGACGAAGCCTTCTAACGAGGTCACCGTCAAGGTTCCCGGCAGTGATGTACCTGTTCCTGTCAACCCGCCCGAGGGCAAGTTGAAAGTCGAGAAATTCGTAGACAAGAAGAGCGCTTCTGTTGGCGATATGCTGAACTACACCGTTAAGGTGTCTAATGTCGGCGATGGCGAACTGAAGAATGTTCTGATTGAAGACTTCTTCGATGGACACGGTAAACTCAACTACATCCCGGCTGTCGGTGTTGTAGTGAACGGTGATGGCACTTACACCATCAACAAACTGCCTGCCGGTACATTCATGGAGCTCCGCTTCACCTATGTTATCGTGGAAGGCGATGAGCCTGAGGTCCTGAACGCCGCTGTCGTCACGACACCGCCCGTTGACCCGCCGCTCGAACCCACCAAGACGGCTGACAAGAAGTTCGCATTTGTCGATGAAATCGTGACTTACACCATCAGCGTGTATAACCCCGATACCAAGGCAAAGACGAATGTCACTGTCAAGGATACCAATAACTTTGTTGGTAGCATCAATGCCGCCAATACAGACAAGTACACCTATAACGGCGATAATACTTGGACGATTCCGGAAATCGGAGCAGGGGAAACCATCGACATTACCTATACCTACACGGTACAGAGCAATGATGAGAAGCTCCTCGAGAACAAGGCTGATGTGACGTATTCCGAGAACGGCGATACCGTGAAACTTGATACGCCGACTGTTGATGTGGTCGTACCCGATAAGGGCACTGTCTCCATCCACAAGGAAGCGGACAAGAAGATGGCTAAGCCGGGTGAGGTCGTCACCTACAATGTCACCGTTACCAACAACAAGGGCTTCGATGTTCACGATGTTGTAGTAACCGATGCTAATAACTTCGCTGGTGAAATCACTGGCGTTGACGGCGCAGATTACACCTTCGAGAACGGTGAGTTCCATATTGCTGAGATTGCCGCAGGCGCTTCGGTCACTCTGACCTACACCTACACGGTTGAAATTGGTGATGTGCCTACTCAGATTCTGGAGAATATCGCTACGGCTGATGTTCCCGGAACGAATCCCGAAGACCCGAACAACCCCGGTCACGGTAAAGACCCGAACAAGCCTATCGATAACGATGAGAAGATTCCTTCGAATCCTGTCGATGTTGAGGTTCCGGGTTCCGAGACTGAAACCAAGATTCCTGACCTTGTTCTGACAAAGAGTGTGGATAAGAATGAAGCCGTTGTCGGTGATACTCTGAACTACACGATTACTGTCAAGAACAACGGCAAGGGCGATGCTGAGAATGTCACAGTCAAGGACTTCTTCGACGGCAAGGGCACACTGAACTTCGTGGCTATGGATGGCGTCACCGATAACGGTGACAACACCTACACGATTGCAAGCGTCAAGGCTGGCGAGAGCGTAACGCTTAACTTCACCTATGTGGTGGTTGACGGTGACGCACCTGAGGTTCTGAACGCGGCAGTCATCACAACTCCCGAACCGCCCACGGATATTGTGAAGAGCGCAGACAAGCATATCGCCAAGGTCAATGAGATTGTTACATACACCATCACGGTGAAGAACAATTCTAAGGACACGCTGACGAATCTGCTGGTAAGCGATACGAACAACTTCAAGGGCGAAATCGAAGCCAAGGATGGCAAGGGCTACACCTACAACGGTGATAAGACTTGGACCATCGCAACGCTCGAATCCGGCAAGTCCATCGACATTACCTACACCTATACGATGCAGGCAAGCGATGAAACCGTGATTGAAAACACTGCCGATGTGCGTTATAGCCACAACGGTACTGACTACGATATTCCGTCCAACCCGGTTGATGTTGAGAAGCCTAACGATGGTGTCGTTACCATCTTTAAGACTGCCGACAAGACCAAGGCTGAACCGAACGAGGTCGTTACCTATACGGTTACGATTCACAACGGTAAGGATTACGACATCAAGAATGTCCGTCTGACTGACGCGAACAACTTCGCAGGCAAGATTGAAGGCGTAGATGGCGCTGGCTACAAGTTCACCAACGGCGAATTTGTCATTGACAAGATTCCTGCTGGCGGTGACGCAGTGGTCCATTATACCTACACAGTCCAGATTGCCGATGTTCCGACCAAGATTCTTGAGAATGTTGCAACGGCTCATGTCCCCGGCAAGAACCCCGGCGACCCTGATGAGGAGATTCCTTCCAACAAGGTCGATGTTGAGGTTCCCGGTGACGGCACGCATGTTGATGTGCCGGAAGGCAAACTTAAAATCGTTAAGAGTGTAGATAAGGCAGAAGCCAAGGTTGGCGATACGCTGAACTACACGATTACGCTGACGAATGTTGGCGGACAGGCAGTCAAGAACGCTGTCGTCAAGGATTTCTTTGACGGTAACGGTGTCCTGAACTTCGTTCCGATGGACGGTGTGACGGATAACGGTGATTACACCTATACGGTTGCGAATGTGGAGAAGGGTCAGAGCATTACGCTCCGCTTCACTTACACGGTCGTTGCCGGAGATGCGCCGATGGTCCTGAACGCTGCTGTTGTGAAAGACCCGACTCCTCCCGTTGACATCGAGAAGACCGCAGACAAGCATGTAGCAATGGTCGATGAAGTCGTCAACTACACCATCACGGTGAAGAACACGACCGATAAGGCCGTTACCGACCTGCTGGTCAGCGACACCAACAACTTTACAGGTGCAATCGCCTCTAAAGACAACGCCAAGTACACCTACAATGGCAACCATACTTGGACTATCCCCAGCATCAAGGCTGGTGAGAGCATCGATATTCTCTACACCTATACGGTGAAGACTACCGACCCCTCTACGCTGGTCAACGAAGCTGATGTTCGCTACACGACCGATGACGGCGAGTATGTCATCAAGGCAGACCCCGTTGAAGTCGTTGTTCCGAAGGATGGCGAAGTTACGATTGTCAAGAGCGGTGACAAGAAGATTGCAGAGCCCGGTGAGGTCGTGACCTACACGGTTACGATTCACAACGGCAAGGCGCATGACATCACCAATGTGGTCGTAAGCGATTCCAACAACTTTGCTGGAACGATTACCGGCACGAATGGTGTCGGCTACAAGTTCGTTGACGGACACTTTGTAATCGATAAGATTGCTGCTGGTGCAGACGCTGTTCTGACTTACACCTACACGGTGCAGATTGCAGATGTACCCACTCACATTCTGGAAAATGTTGCCACGGCACATGTGCCCGGCACGAATCCGGAAGACCCTGAGAATCCCGGACACGGCAAGGACCCGGATAAACCTATTGACCCCGATACGGACATTCCGTCCAATAAGGTCGAAGTGGAAGTCCCCGGTTCCGAAGTTGAGACCGAGATTCCGGAAATCTCTATTACCAAGTCTGTAGATAAGCCTACTGCCAAGATTGGTGATACGCTAAACTACACCGTCACTGTCAAGAACGGCGGTAACGCGGATGCTGAGAATATCCTGATTAAGGATTTCTTTGACGGAAACGGAACGCTGAACTTCAAGGCCATGGATGGTGTGACAGATAACGGAGACAACACCTACACTATTTCTACGGTCAAGGCAGGGGAGAGCGTAAAGCTTCGTTTCAGCTATGTTGTAGTTGAAGGAGACGAACCTCTCGTACTGAACGCCGCAGTAATCAAAGACCCGACACCGCCTATTGATGTCGAGAAGGAAGCCGACAAGCACATTGCAAAGGTAGATGAGGTTGTAACCTACACGATTTCCGTGAAGAACACCACTTCTGAGCCTGTTGACAATGTAACTGTCACCGATACTAACAACTTCAAGGGCGAAATCAAGGCTGAAAACGCTGACAAGTACACTTACAATGGCAATAAGACGTGGACTATCCCGACTATTGCCGCTGGCGAGACCATCTATATCACCTACACCTATACGATGCAGGCTGAGGATGCCACCGTCATCGAAAACATTGCAAATGTGACTTACAGCAAAGATGGCACAGATTACAATATCCCCTCTAACCCCGTCGATGTCGAAAAGCCCGATGATGGTGTTGTCACCATCCGCAAGGCTGCAGATAAGACAAAGGCTGAGCCGGGTGAGGTTGTAACCTATACCGTCACGGTTCATAACGGAAAGAATCACGACATCGAAAACGCTCGTCTGACCGACACCAACAACTTTGCTGGCGAAATCGTAAGCGTTGACGGTGCAGATTACACCTTCGAGAACGGCGAATTCACAATCAATAAGATTCCCGCAGGCGGTGATGTGGTTATCCACTACACCTATACGGTTGAAATTGCTGATGTGCCCACGCAGATTCTCGAAAACATTGCAACAATCCATGTTCCCGGCACGAATCCCGAAGACCCGAATAATCCGGGTCACGGTAAAGACCCCGAGAAGCCCATTGACCCCGATACGGAGATTCCGTCCAACAAGGTTGATGTGGAAGTTCCCGGCTCTGAAACCGAAACAGAGATTCCTGTAATCGAAATCACCAAGTCCGTTGATAAGGCAGAAGCTAAGGTTGGCGATACGCTCAACTATACGGTTACTGTCGCCAACAAGGGCAAGGCTGATGCGGAAAATGTTGTGGTCGAAGACTTCTTCGATGGCAACGGAACGCTCAACTTTGTGCCCATGGATGGCGTTGCGGATAACGGCGACAACTCCTATACCATCAGCACTGTAAAGGCTGGCGAGAGCGTAACGCTTAACTTTACCTATGTGGTAGTTACCGCTGATGCTCCTAAGGTCCTGAACGCTGCTGTTGTGAAAGACCCGACACCGCCTATCGATGTTGAAAAGGATGCCGATAAGTATATTGCCAAGGTAACGGATGTTGTGACCTACACCATTACGGTGAAGAATACGACAGACGAAACCGTAAACGATATCACTGTCGCAGACCATAACAACTTTGCGGGTGATGTTACGGCTGAGAGTTCTAACCGCTATACCTATAACGGAGACGGTACTTGGACTATCGGTTATCTGGATGCCGGTGAGGCTCTTGATATCGTTTATACCTATACGGTAGAGACGACCGATGAGAGCGTTATGGAAAATACCGCAACCATCAAGTACACGCACGATGGTGAGCAGTATAATATCCCGTCCAATACAGTCGATGTGAAGAAGCCTGATGATGGCGTTGTCACCATCTGGAAGTCTGCAAACAAGACTGTCGCAAAGCCGGGTGAGACTGTCACCTATACCGTAACGGTACACAATGGCAAAAACCACGATATTCAGAATGCTACTCTGACTGACGAGAATAACTTCTCCGGAAGCATCTTCGCAGTGGATGGCGCTGGCTATCACTATGAGAATGGTGTATTCACCATCGATACGATTCCTGCTGGCGGCGATGTGGTCATCCACTATGCTTATACTGTCGGTATCGCCGATGTGACTACGCACATCCTTGAAAACGTAGCGACAATTCATGTTCCCGGTACGAACCCCGAAGACCCGGAGAATCCGGGACAGGGCAAAGACCCGTCCAAGCCGATTGACCATGATACGGATATTCCGTCCAACAAGGTCGATGTGGAAGTTCCGGGCTCCGGTACGGAAACTGATATCCCGCTCGAGAAGAGCCTCACGATTGTGAAGAGTGCTGACAAGACGAAAGTCAATATCGGTGAAACCATCAATTATCGTGTGGTAGTAACCAATACCGGTGAGGTAGACCTTGTCAATGTAACCGTAAAGGACAACAATGACGGCGCAAGCCATATTGAGGCCAAGAACGGTGATGGATATACTTACGATAGCGCAACGACAACGTTCACTATTGCTCGTATCCCCGTTGGCGAATCCTTCACTCTGACCTATTCTTATGTTGCCGTTGACGCGGATGCCGGACACGATGTCATTAACGTGGCTGTCGCTAAGGCTCCGGGTCAGAATCCCGAAGACCCCGAGAATCCGGGTCATGGCAAGGACCCGTCCAAGCCGATTGATGAAGATGTAGAAAAACCTTCCAACGAGGTGAAAGTCCCTGTTGTGAAGCCCTCTACTCCCACAACGCCTGACGAGCCCAAGCCGACTCCGACTCCCGACAATCCGAAACCCACTCCGACTCCTGTTCCTACCGAGAAGCCCAAGAACCCGCCGATTGGCTGGCTCGATATCCTCAAGGTAGATGGTAAGCCCTTCTCCCTCTTCTCTATCTTCACAA
>OOCZ01000668.1_pt1 | contig 25559 bp, 18 predicted proteins | sample 1671631 | NCBI WGS metagenome assembly OOCZ01 (sample SAMN06348176, study PRJEB24527) | human gut metagenome | reverse complement strand
TATAATGAATTTTATAAAAGATGACAGATGGCACTACATTGCAGACGGACTTAAGGTTACATTAATTGTAACCTTTTGTGCTGTCCTGATCGGTGTAGTTCTCGGATTCCTTCTGGCAATTGTCCGTTCCACATACGATAAGACCGGCAAGCTGAAGCTCCTGAATCTGATCTGCCAGATTTACATCACGGTCATCCGTGGTACACCGGTTGTTGTACAGCTGCTTATCATTTACTTTGTAATTTTTGCAAGTGTGGATGTCAGTAAGACGATCGTAGCGATTCTGGCATTTGGTATGAACTCCAGTGCTTATGTTGCTGAGATTTTCCGTTCCGGTATTATGGCAGTTGATAACGGACAGTTTGAGGCAGGACGAAGCCTTGGATTTAATTATCGTCAGACAATGATCTATATTATCATGCCACAGGCGTTTAAAAATGTCCTTCCGGCACTTGGAAACGAATTTATCGTTCTCTTAAAAGAGACTTCTGTTGCCGGATATATTGCCCTTCAGGATCTGACAAAGGGCGGAGATATCATCCGAAGCAGAACCTACGATGCGCTTATGCCGCTGATGGCAGTTGCGATCATTTACCTGGTTATGGTTATGATCTTCAGTAAACTGGTAAGTATGCTGGAAAGGAGGCTAAGGAACAGTGACCACTAATGGAGATGTATTGATCCGTGTAGAAAATCTGCAGAAAGCATTTGGCGATTTTCATGCACTGAATGGAATTACAGAAGAGATCCACAAAGGAGAAGTTGTGGTAATCATCGGACCGTCAGGATCCGGAAAATCTACATTCCTCCGTTCCCTGAACCTTCTGGAGGTGCCGACCGGAGGTCATATTTATTTTGAAGGTGTGGATATTACAGATGCAAAGGTAGATATCGACAAACATCGTCAGAAGATGGGAATGGTGTTCCAGCACTTTAATTTATTCCCACATAAGACGATCAAGGAAAATATCACACTTGCTCCGATCAAGCTTCTTGGAAAGAGTAAGGAAGAGGCAGATAAAAGAGCAATGGAACTTCTGGAACGAGTAGGACTTGCCGAAAAGGCAGATTCGTATCCATCGCAGTTATCCGGCGGTCAGAAGCAGAGAATTGCAATTGTCCGTTCGCTGGCAATGGATCCGGATGTGATCCTGTTTGACGAGCCGACATCGGCACTCGATCCGGAGCTGACCGCCGAGATCTTAAAGGTATTAAAGGAACTCGCCGCCGAGAAGATGACAATGGTGATCGTAACCCATGAGATCGGTTTCGCCCGGAGCGTATCTGACCGCGTGATCTTCATGGATGGTGGTGTAATCGTCGAGGAAGGAAAGCCGGAGGATGTCATTGACAATCCAAAGACCGATCGCGCCAAGGCATTCCTCAAGAAAATGCAAGAGATGTAGAGAAAAATCCCCCGCAGAGCGTGTCTGCAGGGGATTTCTATTTTTGTACGCTGTGCGTCCGTTTAAGAAGATTACATCTTCTCCGGCTCGTCATACTCGACACCCTTCGTGTCGACGGTAACGGTCTTGATACGCTGGGCTTCAAGCGGGCGGTCCATGTAGTCGGTTGGAACATCTGCAATCTTATTCACGATATCCAGGCCATCCACGATCTTGCCGAAAGCAGCATAGCTTCCGTCGAGATGCGGACTATTCTTGTGCATGATGAAAAACTGCGAACCGGCGGAGTTCGGCATCATGGTACGTGCCATAGAAAGAACACCCGGTTCGTGCTTCAGATCATTCGCAAAACCATTCTGTGCGAACTCTCCGCGGATTGAATATCCAGGACCTCCGGTACCATTTCCGTCCGGGCAGCCACCCTGGATCATAAAACCATTGATGACACGATGGAAGATCAATCCATCGTAAAACCCTTTCTTAATCAGAGAGATAAAATTCTTTACTGTGTTTGGTGCGATATCCGGATACAGTTCAAATGTCATAACATCGCCGGATTCCATAGTCATTGTAACAATTGGATTACTCAAATTTATCATCCTTTCTTGTAATTTTATCTAAAAGATGATAGTATAATACCATTATTGTAAAATTACATCAAGTGTGTAATTTTTTAAAAAGTTATGTAAACTAAAATGCAAAGAAGAGGTACGAAAAGTGGGAAAAACGGTGATTCGAGTCGTGAAGGGAATCATATTGTTGGTGGCGATTGTCACACTTGCCAATATGACCTATAAACATATACGAACCTATTACGATGATTATATGGACGAATACAAGGGAACGGAGTCGACACAGGGCGAAGATGTAACTGTTACGATTCCGGAAGGCGCATCTGTCAAGGAAATCGCGCAGATCCTGAAGGACAATGGATTGATCAATTATCCGCGTGCATTTACAAAGCGTCTGCAGGACTCTGAGTACCGTGGCAAGCTGCATGGTGGTACATACACCTTGAATACTGGTATGACAACCTTGCAGATGATGGCAGCCATGAGCCCGACATTCGAGGAGGATCAGCCAGTCGATTATCTGGTTGTGCCAGAGGGCTTTACGGTAGAGATGATAGCAGCGCGGTGCGAAGATCAGGGAATCTGTTCTGCAACTGAATTTTTAAATGCATGCAAATCGGTTACGAAATCTGATTTTGCATATCTGGCAGACATACCGGCAGGTGCCAATGTCAATTATAAGGTACAGGGCTTCCTGTTCCCGGCAACTTACGATATTTATGAGTCGACGACAGCGGAATCATTAGTCGATTATATGTTGAGAACGTTCGACAACTACTATACACAGGAACTGCAGGATCGTGCGGCAGAGCTTGGATACAGTGCATTTGAACTTGTGACGAGAGCTTCCATTGTAGAACGTGAGGCAAAGGTGGATTCAGAACGTGCGACGATTGCAGGTGTTATCAACAACCGTCTGAAAGCAGAAATGCCTTTGCAGATGTGTCCGACTGTCTTATATCCATTGACCGATGGAATGTATGACAAGAGTCAGGTTCTGTACGAGGATCTGGAACTGGATTCTCCATACAACACCTATAAGAATGCCGGACTTCCGGTAGGACCGATCTGTAATCCGGGACTGGCATGTATCCAGGCCGTATTGTATCCGGAAGAGCATAATTACCTGTATTACCATGTTGGCGACGAAGATGCAGGTACACATATCTTTACAGAAAACTATGAAGATCACATAGATACACAGATTATTGGTGGACCAAACGGCGTGACACCGGATGGAGAAGCATCCACCGAGGAATCGACAACCGAAGAATCACAATAGGAATAAATAATGTATTAGGAGGGACGTTATGAGAACTTTTAATTTTAGGGCGCGAAACATTGGCGAAGAAAAATATCTGTCATACACAATGGGCGAGGATTGTGAGTTAGATGAGGATGTTTTGGATTACTGTCAGGATAATGCGCCGGAAGAACTGATAGAGATTATCTATGAAGAAGATGACGATTACGATTATCTGACCTACCAGATCACGGGCAAGACATCTCTGGAGGAGTACATTGCGCAGGAGCATGATTGCGAGAGCGTACTGCTCATCCTGCGGAATGTTGCACAGGAGATGATTTCCTTGAAGGAGCAGGCGATTCCACTTTCGTATGTATTGCTGAATCGTGGATTTATCTACGTGGATGCTGAGAAGAAGACAGTACAGTTCCTGTGCCTGCCAATCGAAAGCAAGGGCGCACTTTCTGTAGAATTCAAGAGCTTTGTACGCCAGCTGCTTGCGAACATGAAATACGATGTGGAAGAGGATCTGAATTATGTTGGTAAGCTCCTCACGTATATCAATGGAGATAACTTCAATCTGCGTGGCTTGATCGGACTTGCAGAGGCGTTGATGGAAGAGGAAGGAATCAGCTTCGAGGAGGCTGGCGCCATTGATGCAGACGGTGTAGAAGTTGTAAGTGCAGAGGAAGAAGCACCGGCAGAAAATATCAGCGACATCATGAATAGCCTGCAGGAAGAGGATGATACACCACTTCCGGAGATCGGCGACGATGAAGAAGACGAAGAGGAAGAAGCAGAGGAGCCTGCAAAGGAAGAGGAAGAACTGGAAAGTATCCTTCCAGCTGGCATGCAGGTAAAGGAAGAAGAAACACCGGTAGAGGAGAAGGTGGCAGAACCGACAGAGGCTGTCAAGGAGACACCAGCACCTGTCGAGGAAGCACCGGCACCAGAGCCAGTGATGGAAAAGCAGGAAGCACCAGAACCGGAACCAGTAGCAGAAAAACCAGAGGTTCCCCCAGCTGCAGAGCAGATCCTGTCACAGGTGAAGCCAGAGGGGGCAACAAATGGTGGCGAGAAGCTGCAGTTAAAGACAAACAAGAAGGAATCCGATATCAACCTGATCAAGGATCGGATCAAGGAGCTGGTTGGAGAAGTTCCATCTGCAAAGCCGACAGCACAGCCAACCAAGAATATCCAGACATTGGAAGATCTGGATCATTTCTTAGACAAGCCACCTGTGGTTAAGCGGAATGTGGTAAAGGTAAACCGTGCGGCAATCATCCAGCAGACAGAGGCTGAGATGGAGGCAGCTGAGGCAGAAGCAGCAGCTGAGACAGCAGAGTCTGCTGAACCGGAAACAACCGTACAAAACGAAGAACCGACAAGCGGACAGACAGAAAACATCAAGGTGCCTGTAATCGAGGATATCTACGATGACATGAACATTGAGAAGAAAAAGGACGATGAAAAGGACAAGAAGCCAAAGAGTACATCTATTTTGAATAAATCTGTAACAGAGCTTGTAAAAGATGCCGTTGGTGCTGTGAGTGCAGCGACTGTAGCAGCCAATTCGCCGAAAGCATTGCCATATCTGATCCGTGTAAGTACGGAAGAGCGTATCATGCTGAACAAGGCGATCTTCAAGATCGGAAAGGCAACCAGAGGTGTGGACTATACCGTTGGCGGAAACGGAGCGATCAGCCGTCAGCATGCATTTATCATTCAAAAAGATGGGGTATGTTATATCAAAGATAACAAGTCTACGAATCATACATATGTGAATGGAAAGCGTGTAGAGGATGGGGTAGAAGAAATTCTGACACATGATTCTCTCGTAAGACTTGCAGATGAAGAGTTTACATTTAAGATTCGCTAATTAGGATGATCATATCATGAGGAGGTAGCAAATGAAGGGGTTAGAGTTGAATGTAACAAAACAAAACGGAATGACATTGGTGGAGTATCAGCTTGGAGCAGCAGATGTCTATGACGACAGAGTGTCAGACAAGGTTGCACAGCTCGGAAATATTATTCCGTTCCAGTACAAGGACGAGGATGGAAAGAGAAGTATTGTCTCTTATGTGCATCATGACACTTCTCTGGAAGTGATGCTGCGTCAGACATTGAAGAAGGCAGATGTACTTGCAATCCTGAAGGGACTGTTGTGTGCATTTGAGATTGGTGCAGCAGGTGTGCAGATCTGTTATCTGGTACGCGATCTGAATTATATCTATGTAGATCCTGAGAGCAAGGCAGTAAAGTGCATTATGGTTCCTGTAAAGCAGGATCCGTTGGGACAGTCTGATATCCCGGATTTCTTCCGAAATATTGTGTCACATATGCGCTTTGATGAAGCAGACAAGGATGATTATGTAGCAAGAATCCTGACCTTGATCAATACGGATCATTATTCCAATATGAAATTAAAAGGACTTGTAGATGCGGAGATGGAGAAACTTGGTCTCTTCTATACAAGAGACGAGGGACTTAAGAAGGAAGCAGATACAACCGCAGCTCCGGAAGTACAGAACCAGAATGTAAAAGTAAATCGTGTCGGCGTGATGAACAACATGCGTCCACAGGGTATGCCAGCGATGGGACAGCCAATGGGACAGCCGGTACCACCGATGGGCAGACAGCCGATGGGGCAGCCAGTACCACCGATGGGCAGACAGCCAATGGGGCAGCCAGTACCACCGATGGGGCAGATGCCGAAGCCAGAAATGCCAAAACCACAGGCACCAGCACCGGAGGCACCAAAGCCAGAGATGCCGAAGCCAGAAATGCCAAAGCCACAGGCACCAGCACCGGAGGCACCGAAGCCAGAGATACCAAAACCGGAAATGCCAAAGCCACAGATGCCACCAATGGGACAGCGTCCAGCGATGGGCGGACAGCCGATGATGGGGCAGACAGTACCACCGATGGGTGGACAGCGTCCTCCGATGGGACAACCAATGATGGGGCAGCCGATGATGGGACAGATGCCAAGACCACAGGCGCCACAGATGCAGAACGGCAACCTGATGGGACAGCTTGGCGGTGCACGCCCGATTCCACACTTTGTGCGTAAATCAACTGGTGAGATCATCAATATTACAAAACCAGAATTTATCATCGGTAAGTCAAAGACGAAAGCCGATTATGCAATAGAGAACAACAGCGCAATCAGCCGGGAGCATTGTATTGTAATCCAGCGCGATGGCGTGAACTATATTAAGGATAACAATTCTACAAACCATACCTATGTAAACGGGGTAGAGTTGCAGCCGGGTAAGGAAGTGCTTCTGAAGCATAAGACAGAAGTTCGATTGGGAGATGAGGAATTCACATTCCTTCTGAGAAAAGGAGAGTAATATGGAGTACATTGCAACATATCACACCGATGTAGGTACAAGAAAAGAAACGAATCAGGACTCTCTTGCAATCAAGGTTGTGAACACAAAAGAGGGAAATGTTGCATTTGCAATCGTGTGTGATGGCATGGGAGGACTCGCAAAAGGCGAGGTTGCCAGCAAAGAGGTAATCGAAGCATTTTGTACATGGTTTGATGACACGCTGGTGGATGAAATTCAGAATGGAACATTCACAGAGCAGAATCTTGTATCACAGTGGGATGATATTATCCAAACTCAGAATCGCCGGCTTGGCGCATATGGAGAGGAAAATCATTTGCAGCTTGGTACGACGGTATCTGCAATCCTGTTGTACAAGGATCAGTATTATATTGTGCATGTGGGCGACAGCCGCGTGTATGAGCTTACAAAGACAGCGAAGCAGCTGACAAACGACCAGACATTTATCGCAAGAGAACTGGCAGCGGGACGTATGACACCGGAACAGGCAAAAATCGATCCGAGACGAAGCGTACTGTTGCAGTGTGTCGGCGCATCGCCGGTTGTTGAGCCGGAATTTACAAAGGGAACTGCAACAAGAAATGCAGTTTATATGCTCTGCTCAGACGGATTCCGTCATGTGATCACACCGGAGGAAATCATCGAGAAGATCGGACCGGGTGAGGCGACGGACGAGGAAAAAATGAAATATGGAGCAATATATCTGACAGAGTTAGTAAAGAACCGTGGGGAACGTGATAATATCACAGTAGCAATGGTTCGCACGATTTGATTTAGAGAGGGTTTGCCATGACGAAGGAAGGAACCGTACTAGACGGAAAATATGAAATTTTGGCAGAAGTTGGTCGAGGTGGTATGTCCATCGTGTACCTTGCCCGTGATAAGCGTTTGAACAAGCAGTGGGCGGTCAAGGAGATCAAGAATGATGGAAAGAAATCCGCAAAGACGTTGCTTAAGGGATTGGAACGAGAAGCGAATATTCTGAAGAACGTAGATCATCCGGTGTTGCCGCGAATCGTAGATATCATCAATCAGGATGGAACGATCTACGTTGTTATGGATTATATCGAGGGTGATACGATTCAGGATCGATTGAAGAAGGAAGGCGCACAGCCACAGGAGTTGGTGGTAGAGTGGGGCTTGCAGCTTGCAAGTGCATTGAATTATCTGCACAACATGAATCCACCGATTATCTACCGGGATATGAAGCCTTCGAATGTCATGATCAAGCCGGAGGGCGGCGTAAAGCTGATCGACTTCGGTACAGCAAAAGAGTACGAGATAGAGAACAATGCAGATACAACCGCACTTGGTACGCGAGGCTATGCGGCACCGGAACAGTTCGGTGATTCCAAGGGACGTGGTATCTATAATACAGATGCAAGAACAGATATCTATAATCTGGGCGCAACCCTGTACCATATCGTAACAGGAAAGAACCCATGTGAGCCACCGTATGAGATCAAGCCGATCCGCGAGTGGAATCCGATGTTGTCCTCTGGATTGGAGAAGATCATCTTAAAATGTACACAGGCAGATCCGAACGACCGTTATCAGAACTGTACGGAGCTGATGTATGCATTGGAGCATTACGATGAGCTTGACGACAGCTACCGGAAGAAGAACAAGAAGAAGCTCGGGCTTTTTGCAGCAACCGTGGCATTGGCAGTTGTATCCGGTATCACAGCCGGAATCGGATATTCCGGTATGCAGCGGATCAAGCTGAACAACTACAACCAGTATATCGAAAATGGTATGAACTACTGCCGGGAAGAGAATTACGAAGCCGGAACGGCAGAATTCAAGAAAGCAATCGAACTGGACGGCTCGGAGGAAAAAGCTTACGAACAGTACATACAGGCATACATTGATGCTACGAACAAGGCGGAGGAAGCCGGAACGGAATCTACGCTGAATCTGGATGACGCGTTGACGTTGGTTTCCAATCGAATCAGCAGTAAACATGGTGGTGTTGAGAAAAACAGCGCAGTGCTTTACAAGCTGGCACTTACTTATTTTGAGGAAGAGCGTTCTTACAGTCAGGCAGCCAAATATTTCGGCATGATTGACGAGAAGGACGAGGAATATGGAAAGCTTGCAGGCTTTTACAAATCCATTTCCGAGCTGCGATCTGACAGTACGTCGGATGCATCAGAGCTGATGCAGGCGGTAAATGATTTCGCAACCTACAACGAGAACAACTTTACGAACCAGGAAGCAACGAAGTTCGTAAACTATCGTATTATCGGCGAGATTTACAGTACAAACGTCAGCAAGGATGCGGAGACAAGCATCGCAGAACAGGCAAGTACGGTGATGGAACAGGCGGTTGCAGATCTGGACGAGTACACAGGCAATGATCTGGACGAAGAAGCAGTTATGGATATGAATTATCGTTACGACGATAACCTGATCATGATCTATGAGCAGCTTGCCAAGGAAAATGCAGATAATGAAACAGTTGCCAATGGATATTATTCGATTGCAATCAGTTATTGTGAAGTCTATATTGGAATCCTGAAGATGAAGGTAGACAGCGATCCGGGCATTTCGCTGGGTGGTTCCTCTGTCAACGCGTATAACCAGTCTTATTACAATAAGATGATGACGGAAGCACGTTGTTATGACGCACAGGGCAAGACAGATGATGCACTCAAGATATACGAAGCCGCAGAAAAGGTATTCGGTACAAAGAACGAGTGGAGCGACAACGTATATGCAGAGCATCTGGATTATCTGTATCGTCTGTGTGAGGCACAGGAGCAGGATCCGAAGCTTTGGACGACGAAGATTCCAGATCTGACAAAGAAGCTGATTCAGGTATTTGATGATGGTGGTAACGTGCTTGGCATCGACAGCAATAAAACATGGTACAAACGAAAAGATACGTTGCAGATGTTGAAGGACGGTAGCTATGATATCAGCGAAGAAGAAGCGACGCAGGCACCGGATGCAAATTCCGATGATTCGCAGTCAGCAGAGATGGGAGAGTGATCAGCATGCAAAACGTATATGAGATATGTTTCTATGGCGGCCTGGTACTGGCGATTCTCCTTCTGATTGCGGCGATCGTGTTATTCATTGTATTGAAGATACCGAAGGTAATTGGAGAATTGACCGGAAGTGCTGCGAAAAAGGCAATGAAAGAAATGCAGGATGGTACAGCGAGTCCGGGCAGCGTAGCGAAGAAAGAACAGGAAAAATACTACAACATGGGAAGTGGAAAGATCACTGCGAAAGAAGCGGTTTCTACGCGGGAGGATCGTAAGGCTAATGGTAACGATTCCACCGAACTGTTGGAGAAATCAAAGGAGAAAGAAAAGAAGTTTGAAGAGACCGACATCCTTCGTCCGGGCATCAATGATTATGATACACCGGATGATGGCGAGACAGAAGTACTCGGTTCAGGTGCGGATGATGAGGCAACAGATGTGCTTCGGGATACATCGGCAGGAGATGACGGAGCAACGGATGTACTTCGAAACGACGAAGGAGATGACGGAGCAACGGATGTACTTCGAAATGACGAAGGCGATGACGGGGCAACGGATGTACTTCGGAATGACGAAGGAGATGACGGAGCAACCGATGTACTTCGGGGAGACGATGCAGACGATGAGGATGCAACCGACGTTCTGCGGATGGACGATGATGACAGTGATGCAACCGATGTATTGCGTGCCGACGATGACGACAGTGATGCAACTGATGTTTTACGTGCAGATGATGACGAGGAAGGTACAAGCGTGCTGACAACCGGAACATTAGCGAAGAAGGTAAAAGTAATTTACAATATAGTAGTTGTTCATTCAGATGAAAGTATAGAGTCGGGTAGGTGAAAAAAGGATGAAAAGAAAAGAAACAAAATCAAACAATTCAAAACACCCGGTAAAGAAGCTCATAGCATTATGGGTTGTCTTTGCTCTGCTGATTGTACCATTTGCAAACCATGTCGGTGATAAGAATGGCGCGAAAGCAGAAGGGGGAAGTACAACTGGAGTAAAAACTGGCAATCTACAGATTGTGTCGGAAGAACCGAATGGGTTGAGTATTGAAGTGGATGATACTGGTGTAGTGGTTCCGCATACTGGTGAGACATATGAGAAAAGCGTAACTTTGATCAAGGATGCGCAGAAGGTAGGTAAGTTACAATTACCAGAATGCAAGACAGATGGTGGTGATGCGGTTGCGTTAGGTGCCGGATTTATGACCTTGGATAAGCAAATACAGTCAACACTTTCTGCTGGCGAAAATTTATTTCCTTTAACAGAAAATGTTGAGAATGATTTAGCAGCTAATGCAATTACTGAAGATCGAAAAATTGCAATTTATGCAAGAATAGACAGTGCGGCAGATTGGCAATTACAGTATGTTCTTACTGTTAATTTTGTGGATTCTGCATTTACAACAGGTGCCGGACTGTATGCTGGAAGCATAAGTCTGACATCGGATTCATATGTCAGTGAAGCAACATTAAAGGCTCCAACCACAGTAGCTTCTATTGAGGGCGCGACAGTAAAATATTATGTAAAAATTGGATCAGCAGCAGATGAGTCTGAAAAAAAGGATATAAACAGTTATACATTTATTGGAGATACAATCAGTACTACTGAGAACAACCGTGGAAAACAGGTTTATGCATATGCGGCGCTGGTATCCAATGAGACACCTGCACAAGTGTTGGAGTACATCGAACTTGGCTCGACTCATATGAGTAACGATACACAAGCACCAAATATTAGCTGTGAGGCTTCGGCTGTATCTTATCTGGATGAAGAGACTTCTGCTTATGCAACGATACAGAATAGGTTTATAGATGAAAATAGTGTTTATTATGGCGTGGGCGACAAATACAAGTATGCAGTTACCGTTGAAGATCCAACAAAGGATGGCGAAGATACATCTGGAATTAAGAATGTAACAGCTACATTAAATGGTACATCTTTGACCGTGACATCTCCAGCTTCTGGTTCAAATGTATACACAATCGAACTTACAAAGGAGCAGGCAACCGGAGATGTTGTAACTGTAACTGCAGTTGACAACAAGGGAAATTCTAAAGATTATAAGTGTCCAATCAAGATCCAGCAGGCGACAGAGGGAACAAAGGTAACCGGTGTTACATTTGTAGATGATGATAGCTGGGATGGTTTAACAGAGGGCAAGATACTTTCACACTTGGCTGCAAAGAAGCAGATTAAGGTAACATTAGATTCAAATAAGAAAATTACAAATGTTAAACTTTCTGATGGTACGAAAGAATTTAATGCAGACGAGGTCGTATGTTCGGAACCTAGTACAACACGTGTATACACAGTTACAGCGAATATTTCAATTCCAACAGATTTGGAAGTTTCAGAGCTGTTAAATGCATTAGAGGTAAAGGCATATGCTGGTGATTCGGAGATTACGATTACCGGCACAAAGCAGATTAAGAATATTTCATACGACGCAAAAGCACCAGTGATCAGTAATCCAAAACTTGAAAAAAGTATAGATAACGGAACAACATGGGTAGAGGTTGGTTCTGCAGCTGGAGATTTAGATAGTATCGTGACAGAACTAAATACGATTTACCGGTATGTGGTTACTGTTGCAGATGCAACTGGAGAAAGTGGTGTACAGGATGTGTATGTAACACCAACGGACAAGTTTACTTATACTACGGGAAATACATATGTATATAATATTCCATCTGATCAGTTGAAGGTAGATATCTCATATTTCGTTGCGGTTACAGCATCGGATGTAGCCGGAAATGTATCAGATTCTCTGACACTTCGTGGAGTTACAAAGATTGATGATACCCTGCGCGTAGATAACTGTGTGATTATAGATGCAGCTGGAAACGATGTAACAAGCGATGTTCTAGCAGGAAAGAATACAAATGAAAAATATCAGCTGGAAGTGACAGCAAGCTCTGCATATGTCATTCAGAAGTTTGAACTGATTGCAGGCGGTACGAATGACCAGACAAAGGATGTAGCTGCCTCTGCAAATCAACAAGATACAAACAGTCATCGTTACAGCACAACGGTGAAATTTGAATTGCCTGCTAAGACGAATATAAATGCACAGCTGGATAGTATGTATCTGAATGTGATAGATGGAAATGCACAGAAGATTCGTTACCCACAGGATGCATCTAAAACGCTTGGTACAATTTTATATGACCGTACCAATCCAACTGTATCGGTGAATGTGGCAAACGACAGCACATGGTATAAGGAATATACAATCAACTATACGATTACTTCTGGTGATAATGGCGTGGAATCACCACTTGCAAATGCCGGTTATTCTCTGGCAGGAAGCAAGGCAAATGTAACAGACAAGGAAATCGCATTGAATGGAACACAGACTTCTGTGAACGGAACGATTGCGATTCCGGAGTCAGCAGGAATTACAGGTACATCTCTTGTGTTTAATGCACAGGATGCAAGTGAGAACCTGCTTCCAAACAATCTGTATAAGATCAAGGTCGATAAGACAAATCCTAAGGCTGAATTGACAGTCAATGGAAAGACAAACATTACACAGCCATTGGATGGCGAGGTACTGATCAAGACAACGGTATCGGATAATCTGACAATCAATCAGGCGACGATCACAGTGAAGGGACCAGACACCGATGTGACAACAAATCTGAGTGGAGCAAAGGAACTGGTAAATGTCAGCCAGGAAAACAGCTTCACATTGAATAACCTGATCGGCAAGAAAGCCGCGGATGGTGACTACACCGTGACAGTCAATGTGTCAGACAAGGCAGGAAACATTGATTCCAAGACGATGAAGTTCCGCGTGGATAACACAATCCCGGTTGTCACAGCAAAGATTTCCGGGGGTACAACTGCTGGCAAGCAGCCAGGAAAGAACTTCGATGGAACCGTTTGCGATTACTTCTATCGTTCTAATGTAACGGTAGAGCTTACTTATGAGGATGAGAATATCTCAGCTTCCGGAGTAAGAGTAACAGATAATAACAACGTGGTAAATGTAACATGGCAGCGAATCGGTACATCTAACAAGTACCGGGCAAGCTATGTTTCAACCGGTATTGGTGCACATGTAATCAAGATCAATGCACAGGATAATGCAGGGCTTTGCGCATCGCTTGTAAATGAGCAGATCTTATCGAATACGAAGATTGTGGATCTGTCCGCGGATTTCCGTATCAAGGATGTAGCGACGTATGAGAAATGGTACAACTTAGAGCACAAGAGTCCACAGTTTATCGAAGAGGCAGTATATGGACTGTGTGAGATCAATCGTGAGGATATCAAGAAGGCACGTCTGATCGCGAATCCGGGCTGTTATACAACCTGCTCGATTCTTTCTCTGTATCCACTCGTAAAGGAGCGTCTGGTTGATGTCGATACGATCATCGTGGATGCGAAATCCGGAACATCCGGAGCGGGACGTGGCGCCAAGGTTGCAAACCTCTACTGTGAGGTCAATGAGAGCATCAAGGCGTACGGCGTGACAACACACCGACATACTCCGGAGATCGAAGAGCAGCTTGGTTATGCTTATGATGGTACACCGCTTACAATCAACTTCACACCACATCTCGTACCGATGAACCGCGGTATTTTAGTAACAGCATATGCAAAGCTTGTGAAGGATGTCTCTTACGAGGATATCAAGGCAGTGTATGATAAATATTATGGCAAGGAGCGCTTCGTGCGTGTGCTTGAAAAGGGCGTCTGCCCGGAGACTCGCTGGGTAGAAGGCAGCAACTATGTGGATGTGAATTTTGTGATTGACCCTAGAACGAAACGTGTCGTTGTGATGGGTGCGATGGATAATCTGGTGAAGGGTGCTGCCGGACAGGCAGTCCAGAACATGAACCTGATCATGGGCTTACCGGAAGAAGAAGGACTTCTGATGCCACCAATGTTCCCATAACAAGGTAAGGTTTAGCAACAACGATTTATACAAAAAGAATTTGTGATTAATATGTGGATAGAGACGGATGCAATTACGAATTCTAAAGCAGACCATTGAAGCACGTTGGTACTTAATGAACGGCAAACTTGTTTGACGTGAATTTAGTACCACTACGTGATGAAGTGAGCGGGAGCGCGTCTGCGTAGAATCGTAATTGTATCCGTCTCGATACAAATAATAAGGAGGAAATCGAGATGAAGCAGATCGAGGGCGGCGTAACCGCCGCAAAGGGATATACAACCGCCGGCACAAGAGCCGGAATCAAAAAAGGAAAGACGAATAAGGATATGGCAATGATCTTCTCAGAGAAGCCGGCGGTCACCGCAGGTACCTTCACGAAGAATCTTGTCAAGGCAGCTCCGGTACTCTGGGACAAGAAGGTCACAGATGCTGGTGTGGCACAGGCAGTTGTAATAAATACCGGTATTGCAAATGCATGTACCGGACAGGCAGGCTATGAGAATGCAGCAGAGACAGCAAAGCTTGCGGGCGAGGCATTGAATATTTCATCCGATACGGTGCTGGTTGCATCGACCGGTGTCATCGGATTTACATTGCCGATGGACGTGATTGCAGATGGTGTGAAGAAGCTTTCCGGTATGCTGAAAAGTGATGTACAGTCTGCACAGGATGCCGCAGAGGCAATCCTTACAACCGATACGCATCCGAAACAGATTGCCTATGAGACAACAATCGGTGGAAAGACAGTCACATTTGGAGCAATGTGCAAAGGTTCCGGTATGATCCATCCGAACATGGGAACGATGCTTGGGTTCATCATGACAGATGCAGCAATCTCGAAGAATCTGCTGGACAAGGCGCTGAAGGGTTCTATCGAGGATACATTTAACATGGTATCGGTGGACGGCGATACATCAACGAACGATACCGTATTAGTGATGGCAAATGGTATGGCAGGTAACCCGGAGATTACCGAGGAGAACGAAGATTACGAGGCATTCAAGGAGGCACTGCTCGCAGTCAATACTTATCTTGCAAAGCAGATCGCCGGTGACGGAGAGGGGGCAAGCCGTCTGTTCGAGGTGCAGGTGAAACACGCGAAGGATAAGCAGACAGCAAAGGTGCTTGCAAAGTCTATCATCACTTCCAACCTGACGAAATGTGCAATCTTTGGAAAAGACGCAAACTGGGGACGAATTCTGTGTGCAATGGGATATTCTGGCGCACAGTTTGATCCACTCAAGGTCGATATCGTGATGGCATCTGAAAAAGGCGAGATCGCACTGGTAGAAAATGGTGTGGCAACTGCCTTTGATGAGGAGAAGGCAGCAGAGATCCTGTCGCCGGATGTCGTGATTGCAAAGGTCGATGTCCGTGATGGCGATGCGGAAGCAACTGCATGGGGCTGTGACCTCACCTATGATTACGTGAAAATCAATGCGGACTATCGTTCCTAGGATGAATGAAAATGGAGGAAAACAAGATGGTAAATAATGATTCAATGGATATGATACTTGCGAAAGCGCAGACACTGATCGAGGCGCTTCCTTACATACAGAAATTCAACGGCAAGCGTGTCGTTGTCAAATACGGTGGAAGTGCAATGGTTGATGAGAACTTAAAATACAATGTCATCAAGGATGTTGCCCTGCTGAAGTTGATCGGTATGGAGCCGATCATTGTACATGGCGGCGGCAAGGAGATCAGCGCATGGTTAAAGAAAATCGGTAAAGAATCCGAGTTCGTAAATGGTCTGCGTGTGACTGACGAGGAGACACTCGATGTCGCAGAGATGGTACTTTCCAAGGTCAACAAGAGCCTAGTATCTATGATGCAGAAGCTTGGATTAAAAGCAGTTGGTATCAGCGGTAAGGATTCCGGACTTCTGAAGGTACAGAAGAAGCTTTCCGGCGGCAAGGATATCGGCTATGTCGGAGAGGTTGTATCCGCAGATCCTACGATTATTGACACACTGATTGCAAATGATTTCATCCCGGTTATCGCTCCGATTGGTATTGGCATCGACGATTATCATGGCTATAACATCAATGCAGATGATGCAGCATGTGCGATCGCAACAGCCATCAGCGCAGAGAAGCTTGTATTCCTGACCGATATCGAAGGTGTATTCGTAGATCCAACGGACAAGTCAACTTTGATTTCCGAGATGGATATTAACGAAGCACAGGAATTTATCGACAGCGGCGTTGTCGGCGGCGGTATGCTTCCGAAGCTTACAAACTGTATCGAGGCAATGAAGAACGGTGTTGCACGTGTCCATATGCTCGATGGTCGTGTAGAGCATTGCCTGCTTCTGGAGTTCTTTACAGAAAAGGGTATTGGTACTGCGATTTTGAAGGAGCCATTATTCTAAGTTGTCCGAATGAAAATGAAATAATTAACACAAACTACCTCTATATACATTTTGTCTATGGAGGTAGTTTTTTATGTGGGGAATAATAGTCGCATTGATATCCGGTGCGTTGATGAGTGTGCAGGGTGTATTTAATACAGGCGTGACAAAGCAGACGTCTACGTGGCTTGCGTCTGCGTGGGTGGCATTTTCCGGATTTGTTGTTGCGATTGCCCTGTGGGCGATCTTTGAGCGGAATCAGGCAGGGATATTCTCGCTTGCGCAGGTCGATCACAAATATATGCTGTTAGGCGGTGTGATCGGTGCCTTTATTACATGGACCGTCATTACAGCGATGGCAGGATTGGGACCGGCGAAGGCAGTGCTGCTGATTGTGATTTCGCAGCTATTGATTGCATACCTGATTGAGCTTTTTGGCTGGTTCGGTGTCGAGAAAGCAGATTTTCAGTGGACGAAGCTGGTTGGTATCGTTGTGTCCGTAGTGGGATTTATCATTTTTCAGTGGGAGAAGTAACTTTTTTTCGTGAAATCCGCCTATTGTAATTCCGTGGGAAGTTCTGTACAATGGGTGTATGTCTTGAATATGCAATATGGAATACCAGACTTTTTTAGAAGGGAGCTATTTCATTTTGCAGTACATAAAATTTATAATTGCTGGCTGTGTGTTGGCAGTGGCTTTGTGTGGCTGTGGCAGACAGGTAAAGCTGCTTACGAGTGAGACACAGACAGAAACGCAGATGATGGATGACGCTGGTGGAGAAGAAACAGTGGTTTCATCGGCAGAGGCGTTTGCAACGACGACAACCGAAGCGGAAACACCGGAGCAGGAACAGTCAGACGATGTGGCTGTGTATGTGTGTGGTGCGGTACGACAGCCGGGTGTCTATTATGTTGCAGGTTCTGCAATCAGAGAGACAGCGGTTCAAATGGCAGGTGGATTTACGGACGATGCGGATGTTACCTATGTGAATCTGGCGCAGACCGTCGTGGCGGGAGAACAGATCTACATTCCGACGATGGAGGAGACAAACGGGATTTCCTTATCAGAGCGGGATACGGATGGAACACCGGTGCAGGATGCACCAGCCGGTACAAATGTGGAAACGGACGGGAAGATCAACATCAATACCGCCGGAAAAGACGCACTGATGACATTGCCGGGAATTGGCGAGAGCAAAGCGGATGCGATTATCGCATATCGGGAAGCCCAGGGGAAATTTCAGAACACGGAGGAGCTTATGAATATCCGTGGAATCAAAGAGGGCATATATAATAAAATCAAGGACTTAATTATTGTGGGATGAGGTGTATAGAATGAAGAAAATTTTGGTGGTAGATGATGAAAAGTCAATCGTAAAGGGCATCAAGTTCAGCTTAGAGCAGGACGATATGAAAGTCGAAGTTGCTTACGATGGTGAAACCGCACTGGAGCTTGCAAAGGCAAATCATTACGATATGATTTTACTTGACATCATGCTGCCGGGATTTAGCGGACTGGAAGTGTGTCAGATGATCCGCGAGTTTTCGGATGTGCCAATCATTATGCTGACAGCTAAGGGCGATGATATGGACAAGATACTGGGACTGGAATATGGCGCAGACGATTACATAACAAAGCCGTTTAATATATTGGAAGTAAAGGCGAGAATCAAGGCGATTTTCCGTCGGAATAACCGGAATGTGCCGGAACAGGAAAATCAGAAGGTGATTGAGACAAAGGGACTGAAGATTGATGTGGACAGCCGCCGGGTATATATTGATGACAAGGAAGTCAACCTGACAGCCAAGGAGTTTGAACTTGTATATCTGCTGGTATCAAACCCGAACAAGGTATATTCCAGAGAGCAGTTGCTCAAAACTATCTGGGGACCATCTTATCCGGGCGATGCCAGAACCGTGGATGTGCATGTGCGTCGACTTCGTGAGAAGATCGAGGCAACACCAGCCGATCCAAAATACATTCATACAAAATGGGGCGTGGGATATTATTTCCACGAGTAATCTGCACACAGCGAAAAAAGTTCGCTATGGCAGAAGATACAGTAATTGATGCTTGACAGAGTCAGAGGCAAAGGAGATTTCCACACTGTTTTTATACAGTGTCCGGAGATCTTCTTTTTCTATGTGGAGCTTTTCAAGGGCAAAGGTATATTCGTCAGTCAGCGTTGTGTGGCTCACGGTACGGTTGTCGGTGTTGATTGTTGCAAGCAGTCCAAAATCCAGAAACGCACGGAGTGGATACGCGTCCAGTTCAGTCGCTGCTTTTGTCTGGAAATTCGAGGTTGGACAAAGCTCAAAACCGATGTGTGCGTTGCGACAGGCTTCCAGCAGAGCAGGATCTTTGATGGCTGCAATGCCATGTCCGATCCGGCGTGCTCCATATTGGAGGGCGAGCGCGACATTTCTGGCACTGCCACATTCGCCGGAATGAATTGTGACAGGCACCTCCAACCGTCTTGCTTCTTCAAACAAGGCTTCGAATTCCTCGTTTGGATGTCCGGCTTCATCACCGGCAAGGTCTAACGCACAGACGCCATTTCCTAAGAATTCTCTGGCACAGCGGACAACCAGATGATTTTGCTGTGGGGAGTGATGGCGCATCGCACATAAGATCAGATTGGTGAATACTCCATACCGGTCAAATGCTTTCTGGCATCCATAGACAGCCGCCTGCACGACATTTTCCAGATCCAGATGACTGTTGACGCTCAGCATAGGTGCAAACCGGATTTCCATATAGCGGACATTTTCTGCGGCTGCCTGTCGCACGACATCAACGACGGCATCCCGGATATGCTCTTTTTCCTGCAGTGCGGATACCGGAAGGTCAAAGCAGGTCAGATATTCGGCAAGTGACTGACAGTTGGCAGGTGCCTGTATTGTATGCATGTCCAGTGTCGAAAGCTGTAAGGTCTGCATCAGGAATTCTTTGCTCAAAGAACCGTCCAGATGGCAGTGCAGTTCAACCTTTGGCATGGAAACAGGATCAAAATTCATAAGTGTATCCCCCTTTCGGTGTTGTACTTGTATCATAGCAATTTCGCATGGATTGTACAAGTGCCTTGAAGCAAAACGGACGGTGTGATATAGTAGTGGTATTCTGGAAAAGGACGGAATGAAACAACGTGAAAGACGAAATAAAAGAAGAAAAAAAGGATGAAAAATTAGAACGTAAAAAGCTGAAACGCCGGGAACGGGCGGAGAAGCGCCAGCATAAGCATATGGGCATCAGCCTCCGATGGTTTGTGACGTTTCTGATCATCGTGCTGTGTGCAGGGATTATGCTTGTGTATTCGCTGATGTCAAGCCGTCTGTATGTGCAGCGATATCAGGAACAGCTTGAAAAAAATGTGATGGCGCAGGCGGAATATCTGAAGAATAATCTGCTTGAGAATCATATGACGCTCGATGATCCACAGGATTTAAATCTTCGTATCGAGGGTGTCGCGACGGCTTTTTACGGCAGGGTGCTTGTGATAAACCGGGAGTACCGGGTGATCAAGGATACTTATGGAAACCATGAAAATGCACAGATTGTAAATCCGGATATTATGGCTGTAATGCGCGGACAGGCGAGTGAGAAGATATCGAAGAAGGATGGATATCTTGAATATATCACAGCTGTGAAGCAGGAACAGGATGTACAGGGCGTGCTTGTGATTCAGGCATCGACGGACAGCCTGAAGGTAATTGAACGCCGGGTAGAACGACGAAACTGGCTGTCATTTGCACTTATCATGGCAATCTGCATTGGTGCAGCATGGGCAATCGGCAATGCAAGCTCACGTGGGATCAAGCGTATCAATCAGCAGATGGAAATCGCGGGAGAAGGACAGCTGGAGACACAGATTCCAGTGCGTGGATTCAAGGAGTTTAAACAGCTGACGGAACGTTACAATGCGACGATATCCAAGCTGATGGTCATTGACTCCACACGACAGGAGTTTGTATCGAATGTGTCACATGAATTAAAGACGCCGATCACGTCGATGAAGGTGTTGGCAGATTCTCTGATACAGAACGAATCTGCGGATCTTGCGATGTACAAGGAATTTATGACTGATATCGTGGATGAGATTGACAGAGAAAGTAAAATTATTACCGATCTGCTGACACTTGTAAAAATGGATAAAAAATCAGCCGCGATGAATATCGAGGAGATAAAGATCAATGATCTGTTGGAGGTGATATTGAAGCGCGTAACGCCAATCGCCAAAAGCCGTGGAATCCAGATTACTTACGAGAGCTACCGTGATGTGACGGCATGGGTGGATGAGGTCAAACTGAGTCTGGCTCTGACGAATATTATAGAGAATGCGGTGAAGTACAATGTTGACAATGGCTGGGTGAAAGTGACGCTCAATGCAGACCACCGCAACTTCTATGTGAAGGTTGCAGATTCCGGTGTTGGAATCCCGGATGACTGCAAGGAGCATGTATTTGAACGTTTCTACCGGGTAGATAAAGCGCGAAGCCGGGATACCGGTGGTACAGGACTTGGACTTGCTATCACGAAAAGTGTTATTCAGATGCACAAGGGTTCCATCAAATTGTACAGCGAGTCTGGAGAGGGCACTACATTTACCATTCGCATTCCGATGAAATCGGATGCCTCCGTGGTTACAACACGAAAGGAGGGCGATGCAGAATGAGAAAGAAGAATTGGAAAAACGGATGCGTGATCGCGACACTGCTTTGCCTGACAGCCTGCGGGAAAGCACAGACTGGAGAGATTACGCCGCTTGCAGATAATATGATTCATCTGTATCTGGCAGAGGATAACACAGTTGTGCGTGCCGATGCAGATTACCAGTTGAAAACACCGGATGCAATCGCATCCTGCGTGGAGGATGCAATGACGGCACTCACAGCAATGGAAACATCGAAGATCGAAGCTTACAGTTATATGATGGGCGAGGATAACAGTTTGCAGATGGATATCACACTTGTGGAAGGCAGTTACGAGCAGGAAGATATATTGCTGATCATGGCAGCCACAACGAAGACATTGTTCCAGATGGATGATATTTCCAGCATTGCACTGACCGTAAAGGGGCATGACGAAAAAGTGTATGCAGAGCAGTTGTTCCTGCGGGATTCTGTTTATTATTATGGTACCGACGAACCGAGTCTGGCAGAGGAATCAATTACCATGTATGCACCAAATGCGCAGGGAACTGCACTGGAATCCTATGGAATCAAAGTACAGTCGGAGCCACAGACGTCCGATCAGGAGTATATCGTACGGGAGCTGGTACAGAAAAAAGTGCTTTCTCCGGACACAAAGGTGAACCAGGTGTCGGTCCATGATTCGGTCTGCTATCTGGATCTGTCAGAGGAATTTACAAATGCCGTGGGAACGATTTCACCAGAGCTTGCGTTGTATGCAGTCGTGAATTCGGTAATTGCACAGACAGACGTGGATACGGTACAGATTCTGATTGATGGAAAAATCGTGCCAATGTACCGGAATGTGGTTGCAATAGACAAACCATTACCATTTAATGCAAATGTAGTACAAGAATAAAAGAATATAGGAGACGTATGAAACGACCAGTATTTTGTGTGGCTTTGGCGTATGCACTTGGAGAGGTGATTGGCCTGTACACAAGAACGGTGGGCGAGATAGGCATAGTGAGTGCTATGCTTGTTTGCGTTGGGATTTTCATGCGGAAGAAAAAACAGGGAAAAAGCGCATGCGTTCTTGGACTGGGAATTGGTCTTGGAATGCTTGGCGCTTTTTTGCGTATTCCGCAGGATCTACGGGAAAAGCCGGATATCCGGCAGGAAAACGGTTACGATATTATAACCTATGCAACGGGAGGGGAGACGCAGGGGAAGACTGCCATTTGTGCCGGGATTCTGACTGACCGGCAAGGAGAGACGTGGACAATGCGGGTACTGGACGGAGCTGACGTGCATGGAGATATTCTGCTCCGTGGTGTGGAAGGAGAGCATGCGATTGCGGAGATTGTACAGGTAACAGGTACTTATGATACATTCGAGCATGTGAGAAATCCGGGTGGGTTCCAGTCACGCAGCTATTATCTTGCCCGGAATATCAGCGGATATTACTATGCACCGCAGGTGACGACGATTACCGTTGATCAGCGGAAAATACTTGGGTTGCCAAGGTATTTGTATTATCAGGAAAAACGTATATTATATGAATTGCGTGTATGGGTAGACTGCCGGATTGCAAAGCTTCTTCCAGAAGAACAGGCATCACTTGTGTCTGGAATCCTGCTTGGAGAAAAATCAGGGATAGATGCAGAACTCAAGACATTATATCAGATGGGCGGGATTGCGCATATTCTGGCGATATCAGGACTTCATATTTCCCTGCTTGGAGGACTGCTCTTTCGATTGATGCGGCGGGCTCGTGTGCCGATTCCGGCAGCAGGAATTATCACGATAGCAGGACTTTTGTTGTACGGCATGATGACCGGAATGAGTCTGGCAACGATGCGCGCGATCTGGATGATGGTGATATTTCTTGTGGCGCAGATGTTCGGGAAATCCTATGATATGCCGACTGCGATGGGAATTGCCTTGTTCTTTATGCTTCTATGCAACCCGGTTCGCATCTTAGATGCCGGGATGCAGTTAAGCTATATGGCGATTGCGGGGGTATCACTTGGAAACTATGGGATGAAGCGCTTGCATAAAAAAACTGGATTTCGGCGGTTCCAGAAACGATATCCGCTTCGGTTCCGTGTGGTGCAGAGCCTGTTTTATTCTGTAACATTGCAGGGGATGATGCTTCCTGTGGTGGCAAAAACCTATTACGAGATACCAGTCTATGCAGGATTGCTGAATCTGATCGTTGTACCGGGGATGACGGTTGTGGTAGCAGGAAGCTGGTTCGGCTTGCTTGTATCCATTGGCACGATTTCGCTTGGCAGGTTCGTCATGCTGCCGGTTGGGTGGATGTTACAGGGATATACATGGCTTTGCGAAAGGACACTGGAACTGCCGTGGAATACACTTGTTACAGGAGAGATACGAGGCTGGCAGATTGGCATGTGGTATGGCGGGATTGCATGCACGCTGGTATTGCTTCGCACAAAAACAAGAAATAAGCTGCGGGACTTTGTATATAAACATACCGGTAGGTTCTGGCGTAAAAGAGAGGTCGTGCGCTACACTGTATGCACGATCCTTATAAGTATGCTGTTACAGGGGGCAGGACAGGCGTTATGCGTGTGGCAGCAACGCACAGAAGCAATCTGTTTCTTGGATGTTGGACAAGGCGATGGAATCCTGATACGATCCCCGGACGGAAGAAATATCGTGATTGACGGCGGCTCGACGTCACAGTCAAAATGTGGGACATACACACTGCTTCCGGCGCTGCGATCGCAAGGCATGACGGAGATTGACTGTTGGTTTGTGACACATACCGATGAGGATCATATCAGTGGATTGAAAGAACTTTTATCGCAGGGAAAACTGACGCAGATCAAGGTGCGGACGATCGTTTTTTCAGCCTATGTGTTTCAGGATGCGGCATTGGCAGAGTTAGAAACAATGATTCGGGCTGCCGGAATCACAATCGTGTGGATGAGGGAGGGCGACGTGATCGGTGATGATACATTTACGCTTACCTGTCTGCATCCGACTGCAGAATATCGCGCAAAGGATAAGAATGCAGCGAGTCTGGCACTGGCATATCATTCTGATACATTTGACATGTTATTTACTGGAGACATGGATGCAGATGCCGTCGCAGATATGGATATACAACAGGATTATGATTGTATCAAGCTTCCGCATCATGGCTCGAAGTACTCGTATGTGGAGGGGGTCTATGCGCATGCGGACTATGGTTTGATTTCCTGTGGATACAATAACCGTTATGGACATCCGCACGCGGAAGTGTTACAAGGGTTAGCGCAGGAAGGGACGAAGGTACTTCGGACGGATGAGATGGGCGCAGTTGTTTTTCGGGGGAGATAAAAAGCTTGGAGGATACAATAATATTTAATAGGGACGAAGTGGTAATGAAATAGATTGTGTCAGAAAATTGATAGAAGAAGAAAGATGTGATACAATGTATTCGTTGAAAACAACGAGGTATTCAAACGAAACAAAAGGTGAACATACCGAATAATAAGAGGAGTTAGTGTTCTATATCGGAGTCAACATGGCAAAAAAAGAAAAAGCAAATGGCATGGCCATTTTAAATGAACAAATCAATAAGAAAGAATTCAGTCGTGTGTATCTGCTTGGTGGAACGGAACCATATCTGATCTATCAGTATCGGGACAAACTGATCGCGGCGATGATCAATCCAAACGATACAATGAATTTTATCACCTACAAGGGAGAGAATTCCAAACCAGAGGACATCATTGAATTTGCAGATACCATGCCATTTTTTACAGAACGCAGAGTGCTGGTTGAGAACAGCAATTTCTTCAAGAACGGCTGTGAAAAGCTGGAAGAAGCCTTAGATGGACTGCCAGATACGACAGTGCTGATCTTCGTGGAGAAGAATATTGACAACCGGAAGAAACTAAGCAAGCTTGTCGCACAGCTTGGTACGGTAGCAATGTTTGATGCACCGGACAGTGAGATGTTAGCTGTCTGGTTAAATGGAATGTTTGTAGAGGATCAGATTGCGATCAGCGGTGCGACATTGCGATATCTGATCGATCGAGTTGGAACGAGTATGAATCTCCTTAAAAA
>OOCZ01000661.1_pt1 | contig 25787 bp, 19 predicted proteins | sample 1671631 | NCBI WGS metagenome assembly OOCZ01 (sample SAMN06348176, study PRJEB24527) | human gut metagenome | reverse complement strand
AAAAGGATGGAACGGTGCATCTGACCATCATTCCGGGTAAGGTAAAGACCATCAACCTTTGAAGGGCCTTGAAGAGAACAGAAAATGAAACGGAACAATGATCCGGAAGTAAGATAATATATTGAAAAAAAGAGAAGCTGTCTCAAACTTGAATTACAAGATGAGACAGCTTCTTTTTTATTGTTTCATTTCACGCAACGCTTTACATAATTGATCCGGGCAGGAGGTGGAGCGGTTTCCGCATTTTACACCTTCCAGTTTCTGTAAGACCTCTTCCACTTTCATTCCTTTCACCAATCGGCTGATACCTTGTAAGTTTCCATTGCATCCGCCCCAAAAGAAAACTTGTTGAATAACGTCATCTTCTACTTCCACTTCGATGTGGCTGCTGCAAGTGCCTTGCGTCTTATAGGTTATTTTCATTTTATTCTTCCTCTTCAGATGCAGGTTTCATGTTTGTATAAACGGTCTGAACATCATCAAATTCTTCCAGACGCTCTACCATCTTGTCTAGAGTTTCACGTTGTTCAGGAGTCACATCTTTTAAGTCATTGGGAATATATGTGAAATCACCACCCACTTCTTCGAAACCACATTCTTCCAAGTGTTTCTGAATTGCTGCGTAGCTCTTCGGATCACCATAGATGGTGATAGTTCCTTCTTCTTCATCTTCGTCGAACTCATCCTCTACATTATAGTCAATCAAATCCAGGATCAGTTCTTCCATATCCATTCCTTCTTTCTTCTTGAAAGTAAATACACATTTATGGTCGAACAAGAAAGCTAAGGAACCGGTAGTACCCAAGTTTCCACCGAATTTGTTGAATACTGAACGCACATCTGCTACGGTACGGGTAGTGTTGTCTGTCAATGTATCAACAAATACAGCTACTCCGTGAGGACCATATCCTTCGTAAGTCATACCTTTGTAGTCACTGGTATCTTTACCCATTGCATTCTTAATGGCGCGTTCAATGTTATCCTTCGGCATGTTTTCACGCTTACAAGTAGCGATCACACCACGTAGGGTCGGGTTATTTTCGGGTTCCGGACCACCTGCTTTTACAGCTATAGCGATTTGTTTACCCAGTCTTGTAAATGTTTTGGCCATGTGGCCCCATCTTTTCAGCTTTGTAGCTTTTCTATATTCAAATGCTCTTCCCATTGGATTGTAGTTTTATAATGGTTATTTTTATTATTATCTTAGTTTTGCACCTAGTTTGTTTTCCAGGTTAGCAATCAGTTTGGACATGATCTTGTCAATCTGTTTGTCGTTCAGTGTTGCGCTTTCATCCTGTAACAAGAAGCTCACTGCATAACTTTTTTTACCCGGTTCCAGATTCTTGCCTTCATAAACATCAAACAATTCTACTTCTTTCAGCAGTTTCTTTTCAGTCTCATAGGCTATTTTTTCGATTTCTGTAAACTGTATGTTCTTGTCAATCAACAAAGCCAAGTCACGTTTCACAGCCGGGAACTTGGAAAGTTCTTTAAAGTTGACTTTAGCCGACTTGATGGCTTTCATCAGTTCTTTCCAGTTGATTTCTGCATAATATACCTCATTGTCTATATCGAATGCTTTTTGAATCTTCTTGCTGATGATGCCGAAGGTGGCCAATAACTTGCCGCCACGTGTGTGTACGCTGATGGCTGTTGAATAGATATCGTTGGTCAGGTTGCCGAATACCACGTTGCCGAAATTCAATCCCAAACGGGTAAAGATGTTCAGCACGTATGCTTTTAATTCGTAAACACTGCTGTTTTCATCGGGATGGGCCCATGAATTGCTGACGCGTTTGCCGGTTACCCACAATCCTAAATGATATTCTTCAGCATAAGCCGCAAGCACTTTTTCCGGGTTTTTCTTTTCTGCATTATAAAAATAGCAGTTACCGAATTCAAAGAATTTCAAATCGGCGTTCTTACGATTGGCATTGTGCTGGATACTTTCCAAACCACCGAATAACAAAGTTTGACGCATCACGTTCAAATCGTTACTCAATGGGTTCATCAAGTAAACCAAATTTTCGTTCTTGTATGTTTCCGACCCTTCGTAATAGGAAGCGGCGGTCAGTGAATTGTTCAGTATTTCATTGAAACCACAACCTACCAGTTGCTCTGAAATCAGATTTTGTAATTTCTGGGAGTAATCCACTTCACCTTTGGTGGTCAGGCTGGATTTCAAGGTAGTAGGAATCTCCACATTATTATATCCGTAGATACGGAGAATGTCTTCTACTACATCGCAATCACGTTGCACATCCACACGATAGGGGGGAACTTGTAAAGTCAAGCCTTCGGGTGTTTCGTTTACAATCTTCATTTCAAGACTGGTGACAATGCTCTTTATGGTTTCCACCGGTATGGTTTTTCCTATCAGTGAGTGGACTTTCTCATAATTCAGCTCTACTGTAAAATCGGCTATCGGGGCAGGGTAGTTGTCTTTAATTTCAGAAGAAATAGTACCTCCTGCCAGTTCTTGAACCAGTAAAGCCGCTTCTTTCAATGCATAAATAGTTCCGTTGGGGTCAATACCACGTTCGAAACGGAAAGAAGAGTCTGTGCTCAATCCATGGCGACGGGCTGTTTTACGTACCCAAGTCGGGTTGAAATAAGCGCTTTCCAAAAATACATCTACTGTCTGCTCGGTTGTTCCCGAATCCAGACCACCGAATACGCCGGCAATGCACATCGGTTCTTCTGTGTTGCATATCATCAGGTCCTTGTCGGATAATTTGCGTTCCACTTCGTCCAAAGTAACGAATGTAGTACCTTCGGCAACAGTCTTCACTACAATCTTACCACCTTTAATCTTATCTGCATCAAAACAGTGCAGGGGCTGGCCGTATGCGTGAAGGATGTAGTTGGTGATATCCACGATATTATTGATAGGACGTACTCCAATCAGGCGTAATTTGTTTTGCAGCCATTCGGGACTCTCTTTTACAGTTACCCCTTTTATGGAAACTCCGGCATAACGCGGACATGCTTCTGTATTCTCTACTTCAATGGCGATGTCCATATCATGGTTATCCACTTTAAACGCTTCTACAGACGGACGTTTTAAAGTGGCTTGTTTGCCGTTTTGAATCAGGTAGGCATACAGATCTCGGGCCACGCCGTAATGTGAGCAGGCGTCCGCACGGTTCGGGGTGATATCCACTTCCAGTACGTATTCGCTTTTGATATTGAAATAATCTTTAGCGGGAGTACCCGGAACAGCATCCGCCGGCAATACGATGATACCTTCGTGGCTGTTTCCGATACCGATTTCGTCTTCGGCACAGATCATACCCATAGATTCAATTCCGCGGAGCTTTGATTTCTTGATGGTAAAACATTCTTCGCCATCGTATAGCTTGGTGCCCAATGTGGCAACCACCACTTTCTGTCCGGCAGCTACGTTAGCGGCTCCACAGACAATCTGTACCGGTTCGCCTTGTCCCAAATTCACAGTAGTAACATGCATGTGGTCTGAATTGGGATGAGGTTCGCAAGTCAGCACTTCGCCGATGACAATACCTTCCAGACCACCTTTAATTGTTTGGACTTCTTCTACGCCTCCGGTTTCCAAACCGATGGAAGTCAGCGCCTCGGCCACTTCATCCGGTGTCAAATCGAAGTTGACGTATTCTTTCAGCCAATTATAAGAGATATTCATATATGATATTTTTTATGTATTTCCAAATGACCTGCAAATTTAGTAATTATTTTCTTTTATCCTGTTATTTATCCATCACAGATTACTCAGATTAACACAGATTTTTCTTTGAGGGAAATAATCCGTGTTAATTCTGTGAGGGATAAATAAATGTCAGAACGGTAAAGGTCCTTCGGGAATAGGGGCTCCGAACGGATTATTGTCGGCAGGTGCGGCATCAGGAGATGGGGGAGGTACACTGTTGCCGCCACCGTTCATTTTGGAACGGATAATACCCGGTGCCTCACCCGGCATAGGCACGATGACATCATCGTCCGGATTCTGGAAGCGGGCGAATTCGCCACGGAAACGCAGCAGTACATCACCTACGGCACCGTTACGGTGCTTGGCGATAATGATTTCTGCCATACCGTGCAAGTCGTTCCCTTTTTCATCCGAGTAGATTTTATAGTATTCCGGGCGGTGGATAAAGCATACCATATCGGCATCCTGCTCAATAGCTCCGGATTCACGGAGGTCACTGAGCTGGGGACGTTTTCCGTCAATACCCTCACGACTTTCCACACCACGGTTCAGCTGGCTCAGTGCGATGATGGGGATGTTCAGTTCTTTGGCTAACCCCTTCAGTGAACGTGAAATGGTACTGACCTCTTCCTGACGGCTACCGAATGACATTCCGCTGGCATTCATTAACTGAAGGTAGTCAATGATAATGATTTTTACTCCATGCTCGCGTACAAGCCGTCGTGCTTTGGTGCGTAATTCAAAGACGGACAAGGATGGTGTGTCATCCACATACATCGGAGCATCGTATAATTCTTTTATTTTATAATCCAGTTGTCCCCATTCATACGGAGCCAACTGACCACTCTTGATTTTCTCACCCGGAATTTCGCACACGTTGACAATCATACGGTTGACCAACTGTACGTTGGACATTTCAAGAGAGAACAAAGCCACAGGGATTTTCGCATTTACCGCCATGTTCTTTGCCATGGAAAGCACAAAAGCCGTTTTACCCATAGCGGGGCGGGCGGCAATAATCACCAGGTCGGAATTTTGCCAGCCCGAGGTCATTTTGTCCAATGCATGGAAACCGCTTTCCAGACCACTCAGCCCGTCCGTTCGTGCCGCCGCTTTTTGAAGCATCTCATACGCTTCCTGGATGACAGGGTTGATTTGCGTATAATCCTTCTTCATGTTCTGCTGCGAGATTTCGAACAGTTTTCCTTCCGCTTCCTGCATCAGGTCGTCCACGTCTTGGGTTTCGTCGAAAGCCTTTGTCTGGATGTTGCTGGTAAAGGTAATCAGTTCGCGTGCAAGAAACTTCTGCGCGATGATACGTGCGTGATATTCTATGTGTGCGGAAGAGGCTACCTTGCCGCTTAGCTGTGTTATGTAAAAAGGACCGCCTGCATCTTCCAGTTCACCGGTGCTGCGTAATTGTTCGGCCACAGTCAAGATATCGACTGGTTGCTGGCGTAAAGCCAAAGAGGTAATAGCCGAATAAATAAGTTGGTGACGGCGTTCATAAAAAGATTCGGGACGAAGAATCTCACTTACTAATGAGTAAGCATCTTTTTCTATCATTAAGGCTCCCAATACAGCTTCCTCCAGCTCAGGTGCCTGGGGCTGTAAATGTCCGTATTCGTCAACAGGCTTTGCTTTCGAAGTTTTGGGAGTACGTGTCATTTTTCTCGTTTCTGCCATTGTCGTCTGTTTAAAGTAGGGCAAAGATAGAACTTTTTGCTGAGTTGGACACTCGTCCATTCCCAAAAATAATAAAAGAAATATGAACCTGAATCTACGGAGAAATGAACAATCTGGACAGTAAATGGTTTTTTTATATGGTAAAATGAAAAGTTTGTTCTATATTTGGCGCTCTGTCCGGATAAAAGGTGGCGTGCATCTTTGTAGAACGGGCAACAATCTAACGAAACACACTAAAAATAACTATTTAAAGAACAGAATATGATTACATTTCCTAATGCAAAGATTAATTTGGGACTTAATATTGTAGAAAAGCGCCCGGATGGATACCACAATCTGGAAACCATATTTTATCCGATAAACCTGCAAGACGCTCTGGAAGTGACGCGGCGGGAAAACAATGACAAAGAATACACTTTACACATAAGCGGATCTCCTTTGGAGGGTGAACCCGAAGATAATCTGGTAGTACAAGCCTACAAGTTATTAAAAAAAGACTATCCCGGACTGTTGCCGGTAGATATACACATGTACAAGCATATACCGGCGGGTGCCGGACTGGGTGGCGGATCATCAGATGCCGCTTGTATGATAAAGCTTCTGAATGATAAATTTTCATTGGGACTCAGTACGGAACGGATGGAGGAATATGCGGTAAAACTAGGGGCAGACTGTGCTTTTTTCATTCGGAACAAACCTGTTTTCGCTACCGGAATAGGGAATCTGTTCGAGCCTGTGGAATTGTCATTAAAGGGATACCACATAATTTTGATTAAACCTGATATCTTTGTGTCCACCCGGGATGCGTTTGCCGAAATAAAGCCTGTGCGTCCGGCTGTTTCTTTGAAAGAAATTGTAAAGCAACCTATGGAAACATGGAAACACAGTATGAAGAATGATTTTGAAGATAGTGTCTTCAAAAAGTTCCCTGAGATTGCTGCTATAAAAGATGAATTGTATGATTTGGGGGCAGTGTATGCCGCCATGAGTGGCTCGGGGTCTTCCGTCTATGGTATTTTCAAAGCACCGATAGAGAATGTGGAAGATAAATTCTGTGGATGCTTTTGCAGACAGAGAGCGTTGGAATAGTGTGGCAGATCAGTGGTTAGTGATTAGTGGACTGCGCTGTCATGCCGCAGGTATTAACCACTAACCACTATAGTCTATCTTTTACATAGTGCCTTGAAATCACAATAGGTACATTTTTCTATGATTTCTGTTTGGGCAAATGATTTTTCCGGATTAAATATTTCTTCTAATAATCCTTGAAGTCGTTCACGGTATTCTTTTTCATATTTACTGAAATCTTCCACAGCCTCTTTAGGCTTTCGTGGCTCGCCCATTTGTATAACGGGAGAATAGGTTTCTGTAGCGGCCCGATGAATATAGAGAAGGGCCGGAGCTATCTTCATCGTTGGTTGCTTGCGGCACATGATGGCGGCATACAGGAACGTCTGGAATACATAGTTGGAACGTTTCTTGTCCGGAATAAACAGAGATTCCACATGGGGTGGGGTGTCTGCATCACCGCCTGTCTTGTAGTCCACAATACGGAGTGTGCCATCCTTGCTGTCCATACGGTCAATAATTCCCCCGATACGTGATTTTATGACTCCTTTGGGTGTTTGTATGTCGATGGGTTCATCCACTTCCATTTCCGATGCAATAAAAGTGAAGGGAGCGTAACGTAAATCATTTTGTAAAAGTTGTTTTAAATATCTTGCAATAACGGCAGAGTTGATAAGTTGTACGCCGTTATATTCCGGTTTCTCGTTTTGCGGAACATTAAAGAATAATTTCTTGAATGCTGTATCCACATAATCTTGCAGCTTCACTTCATTGCGTAGCAACGTTTCCAATGCTTCCTTATTAATGACTTTGCCATGAGTGGTCAGGTCTTTATAAATATGCTCGGCGGCGTAATGGAAAATACTCCCGAATGTGGCAGAGTCTATTTCCGCACTCACTTCATCGGGGGCGGAGAGACCGGCTACGTACCTATAATAAAATTTTAAAGGACAATCCAGGTAATAGTTCAAGGCTGATGGAGAAAATTTTGCTTTGGGATTGGCACGGACATCAAACAGGCTTTGCATCCGGCGCATGACATCCGGGGTCTTTTCTACAGTGATAGGCGAGGTGCCTTGGGGGGACTGTCCGGCCTCCAGAAACTGACGTGTGATGGGGTGAGGCCATTCAATCAGGAATTGCAGCATGAAACGGCTCCATTCGCCGCGGTTCAGTCCGTCCGAACTGGTATTGTACATCAAGGTAATCCTTTCTGCCCGTTGCAGCAGACGATAGAAATAGTATGCATATACGGCAATCTTATGCTCTATGGTGGTCATTCCGAAAGCTTTGCGCAGGTTGTAAGGAATAAAGGAAGAGTCTCCTCCCGATTTGGGAAGCTGCCCTTCGTTGACCGATAGTAATACCAAGTGGCGGAAATCCAGGTTGCGTGTTTCCAATACCCCCATGACCTGCATACCAATGGCCGGTTCGCCATGGAATGGAATATTGGTCGCTGACAAGACCTTGACCAGCAATCGCCGGAATGTTTCGCTCTGTACGGTTAATTCATCTTCTTCTATCAGTGTGCGGAACCGGTTGATGGTGGTATAGGCTTTGAAAAGCGACTCCCGGTAAAGTTGGTTGAATGCATCTGTGTCTTCGGTACCGGAAGTGTTTGCCTGGTAAATGCCTGCCACTTGCTGCAAAGTTTCGGACAGGCGTATGCACAGATTCAGGTTTCCGGAAAGCGGAGTGAAAAGCCGGGTAAGGAATTCATCTTTACCCAATTCGCCGGGTAACGGATAGAAACGGTTGTTCCGGGTCAGTTCTTTTTCCAACAATTCGGCTTGACCGGTGAGTTGCCGGGTATAGGGGTGTTTTAACAGTGTAACAACCGATTGAAACGTGTAGCGGCCGCTTTTGAAATTAAATCCGTGGGTATGCAACTCCAGTAAGGCGATGAGGAAACTATATACAGGAGTTTGCGATAACGGAAATCCCATGGTGATATTGACATGTTTTACTTCTGCCGGCAATGAATGGAGGACCGGCTGAAGCAATGCTTCGTTACACAATACGACTGCGGTTTCCTTTTCCGGTGTAGTCAGATTGTTTCGTATCCATTGAGGCAGGTAACGGGCTTGTGCATTTTCAGTAGAAGATGCGATGTAGTGTACCTCTTTAGGTTTCGAGAGATTTTTGAATAACTCACCGGACAAAGGAGAAGGAAAGTCGCGTAAGTTCCGGCGGATAAACTCTCCGGCTTCATGGGTGACGGCTTGTCTGTTTTCCTTCATATAAAATTCGTCGTAATCCCAATAAAAAACAGCTTTCCCGACATCTTTCAATTGGGTGAACAACGTATGTTCTACTTTGTTCAGTACATTAAATCCTACAAAAACATATTTCTCGTATGGAAGTTTGTCCACATCCAGGTGCTCTATGACGTGGCGGTACATCATTCCTTCGTAGGCAATGTTTTGAGAAGCTAAGGATTCACGGAACCCTTTGTAGATGTTTCCCAATACGTCCCATAAAGAGATAAACCGTTCTTTCAGCGCTGTTCTCCGTTCGATGGAGAAGTTCTGGAAGAACTGCCGGATAGCTTCTTCCTGCTCATCGTCAATGAAGGTGTAGTCGTCCATTATGTTGCGCAGATCCTGTAAATTGGAAAACAGTTTGTCGGTATCCACTTTATTTTTGTCGGCATCGTCAAAATCACTGATCAGCATTTCTCCCCAAAAATAGAAATCATCCAGTGTTTCCGTACTTTGAGTTTCCCGTCGGAATATCTTATAAAGTTCGCATACCAGTTTTACCGGATCACCCACTTCCCACGGAGAAAGGCTACGGAACAATTCGCTGATGCTGACGTATGCGGGCGACCAAATAGGTGACTCCGACTCTTGGGCGAGATACTCATTAAAGAAAAGTCCGGCACGTTTGTTAGGAAAAACCACGGCTGTATGTGCCAGGTTTCCTTCCGTATGTTTATATAAATCGGCTGCTACCAGTTTCAAAAAGCTTTCCATTATTCTATTTCCTCCAGTTCGTTGTTAAATACATACCATAAATAGCCACGGATATGCTCATATCCCATATCCGATAATAAATCCATATATTCTTTCACCTGCTTGTTGTAAGCTTTCCGCTTTTTACCGAATTTAAAGTCCACCACAATCACCTCTCCGTCTTTCATCATCACGCGGTCCGGACGGCGGGTTTGCAGCACTCCTTTTTCCCGATAAATAATGGCACACTCATTGTATAGTTCCCAGCGGCCCGAATACCATTCTTTGACCAGCGGATGCCTCAAAGCCCATTCGGTGAGTTTTCGTATCTGTTCCTCCTGTTGTACCGACTCTATGATTCCTTCGAAACGCAGGCGTTCTATGGCGGGAGGCACATCGTCCGTGGTACGGATTACGGAGAACAGATTATGCAACAACTGTCCTTGCCGGATGTATTTGTCTTCCGTCTCCTCTTCTCCCCGGATAAATTCGGCAGAACGGTTGGACTGTTTGAATTCGATGTTGGTTTCCAGCGTTTCCAGATGGATAGGCAAACGTCGGGCTACAGTCAGCAGCTTGTTGCCGGACACTTGTTTTTCCTCTTCGTGAGATGAGAGATAGAGCGTTCCCAGTTCGTATATTTCTTCTCCGGTGGCATAGCTCTTTCCGGTCATGTCGGATAAGGCACTTCCCAACAATTCGGATACCGTTCCTTTCTGTTCCGCCTTTCCATATATAATCAAGTTCTTTTTGGCACGGGTAAATGCCACATAAAGCAGGTTCAGATTATCCACCCATAATTGCAAGCGTTCATTCAGGAACTCTTCCCGATAAATGGATTGCTGCATGGCTGTGGAATAGTTAATGGGAACAATGTCAAGATCGCTAAACGGAGCTTGCCGGGGAGCACACCATACCAGATGATTGTAAGTCTCATTCTCCATTTTCCAGTCGCAGAAGGGTAGCAGTACGGTATGGTATTCCAATCCTTTGGACTTGTGGATGGAGAGAATGCGAATTCCTTCCACCTCGCCGGAAGGGATGGTCTTGCTGCCTAGTTTTTCTTCCCAGTAGGTGATAAAAGCGGATAATTCGGAAGAATTGCTTTGCAGATATTCCGTCACGGCATCAAAGAAGGCGCACAGATAGGCATCCTGTTGTTCGATGCAGGACATCTGGAACAGATTGAAAAGTTTTTCCATCAGCTCATACAGTGGCATGAGGCGAAGTTGCTCCGCTTCTTTTATGAAATCGAATGGCAGATAATCATCTATCTCGTTCAGCAATAGAGTGTTGAGGTCTATTCCTTTATGTAATACTTCATTCTGATAGGCAGTAGCCAGTTGTGCCTTGGCAATCCGGTTTTCGGGTTGTGACAAGTAGCGCAGGCCATCCATTATCATACATACCGCCAGTGAGGCATCCAGTCGGAATGCCTCATCGGATACGATTTTGTAAGAGGTGTTCTTGTCGAAGTAATCGGCTATTAAAGGAATGCTTCTGTTCTTGCGCACCAGGATGGCAATATCTTTCAGTTGCACGCCCTGCGCCACAAGCAGCTCCACTTCTTCTCCTAGGTGGTGCAGGGTGTTTTCCATATAGGTCATGTCTTCCGTATCCGATAGAAATTCCACTTTGACATACCCTTTTCCGGGATCTTTGTATGTTTCCTGACACACGTCGTTGTAGGCTTCCTTCAGTTCCTTGCATTCCTTTTTTTGTTCTTCCTTGTAAATGTTGTTCAACACCTCGCAGGCGGCTGTAAACACTTCGTTGTTGAAGTGAATGATGTTTGCGGCACTCCGGCGATTGGTGGTCAGTGTCTTTACTTTGACGGGAAAGGCTTCGATGTTTGTTTTCAATCCGTTCAGTATGCCCCAGTCACCGTTTCTCCAGCGGTAGATGGATTGTTTCACGTCTCCTACAATCAAGCTGTCTGCTCCCTGAGACAAACCTTCGAGCAGCAACAGACGGAAATTGTCCCATTGCATACGCGAAGTGTCCTGAAATTCATCGATCATTACGTTGCGTATGGTTGTTCCTATCTTTTCGAATACAAACGAGGAATCTCCTTCTTTTACCAGGTTATGAAGCAACGCGTTGGTATCCGACAGCAGGAAGCGGTTGTTTTCATGGTTCAATTCGCGTACCTCTTCGTCTATATTGGCCAGCAGACGGATATTGTTTACGTGGCGCAGGGAGAGTTGGCAGGAATTGGCCAGCATATTGTTCCGGCTTCTGTATTTTTCCGATTCATTCAGCAGAGGAATCAGTTCTTTTTCTGCCAGACCTTGGATAGCGTTGCGTATGGGGGAGTTTTTTTTCACCCATTCGTCGGGGCAGTCCAGACATTTTTCCACTGTTACATTGCGGACACTGTCATCCAGTTTACCCGATTGTAATTTATTAAAATAGCTGGCTATACCTCGGGAGCCGTTTTTCAAATCTTCTACTTTCACCCCGTTTGTATCCAATATTCCGAAGAATTGGTCGGCAAATCCTTTCATTTGTTCCTGCACCTCTTCCAAAATGGCTTGCAGCGTTTCGCGGTAATTCTTGATACAGTCTTTGTCCCGTAATTTTTCCCGTAGTCCGTTTCCTTTTTCTATATATCCTTCATCGAAGATATTTCGTCCGAAATTCTTTATCTCACCGGAAACATTCCATCTCTTGTCATCGGCTATTCTTTCTTCTATGTATTCCAACAGCCAATAGAGTACGGGAGATTGTCGGTCCAGCTTTTCTATCATGGAGTCCACGGCATCACTCAGTACCTCCATATTGTTCAGTTCGATATTCAGATTGGCACCCAATTCCAGCTCCCGTGCCAAATTGCGCATCACCGACTGGAAGAATGAGTCAATGGTTTCCACCCGGAAGCGGCTGTAATCGTGTATCATGTAGTGCAGTGCCGTACCGGCGGCTGTCCTTATGTCTTCTTGGGGCATTTCCAGTTCTTCTGTGATTTTCTGTAAATAGGGATCAGAATCCTTATCCTTTATCCATATTCCGTATAGCTGACTCAGAATCCGCTCTTTCATTTCGGTAGTGGCCTTGTTGGTAAAAGTCACAGCCAGTATATTACGGTATGCCCGTGGGTTCTGTATCAGCAACTTTATATATTCCACGGCCAGTGTGAATGTTTTTCCCGAACCGGCAGAGGCTTTATAAACTAATAATTCAGGAGAATGTTTCATTTTAAATAATTTGCTAATTTGCTAATGGCTGCTCTGTGTACCGGATGGTAATTGGCTGACACATTAGTACATTTTTATTTTTAATTAAAAACCAGCACAAAAACAGTGGCCTGTCCCTTTTCCTTGTAAGGCAGCAGGGTCAGTGTGCCACCGCTCAGTCTCATGATTTGTTTGCTCAGGCTCAGTCCGATGCCGCTTCCTTCCTCTTTGGTCGTGAAGAAAGGTACAAAAATTTGTCCGGCTGCATCGGGAGGAATGGCGGGACCGTTGTTGGCTATCTCTATACGGATACTTTCTTGCGGATCACAATAAGCTTTCAAGGTGATCTTTCCGTCGGGAGCATTACCTATGGCTTGAATCGCATTTTTCAGCAGATTCGTAACCACTTGGGCTATCAGGTTCTCGTCGGCAAAGACTATCAGGTCTTCCCGGGCTTCGAGGATGGAAAGGGTGATGTTGGGGCATGGATGCTGGTGCTGTGCCAGTCGGATCATCCGTTCCAGGAAAGGACGGACATAGAACAGCGATGGTTCAGGTGATGGCAGTCGTGTCAGTTTGCGATAAGACATGACAAAATTTATCAATCCTTTACCTGTAGAGTGAATCGTTTCCAGCCCTTGTTTCATTTCTTCATTTTCTGCTCCGGGAAGAGCCAGCAGTGTTTCGCTGAGGGAAGTCACCGGGGTCAGGGAATTCATAATTTCGTGTGTCAGCACGCGGGTAAGGCGTATCCATGAATCTATTTCCCGTTCATCCAATTCCCGATTGATATCACTCAAGGCAATAATGCGGAGTTCCTCGTCTTTGATACGGATGCCGGACACCCGTAAGGCAAGATGCACCGTTCCCCGTTCCGTATTGAACTGAATTTGCAGCTTGTCACCCGGAACTGCTTTTTCCAAAGCAGTCATCAGTTCATCCGAGATGCGGGAGAGTTGTTTGACATGAGTCAGAACATCCAGCCCCAACAGATTCATGGCCTCTTTGTTCTTTTGATAAACGGAGCCTTTGCTGTTCAGTACCACTATGCCGGTTTCTACAAAGTCCATGATGAGCTCATAATACTTCTCGCGTTGTGCCGTTTCCTGTTTTACATTGTACAAAATACGTGCGATACGGTTCAGCATGACATTGACCATGGAAGAATCGCCAGGGGAGGCATGTTCGTAAAAACGAACAGCGGGGTCGTCGTTTTCGATGGCGTCGAGCAGAAAGGCTATCTTCCGGGTATTAAAAGTGTACAGGCGGTAAAACCAGCCTATGGAAACGAGGAATGAAGGTACGATTACGCATAGCCACAACCAGTTGCGCTGCTGAATCAGCAGGGTGCAGGCAATGGCTAGAACCAGTACGGTAAATAGGCGGAAGAAGAATTGTTTCACAGCTTAATTATTTATTATTTCGTTTGAATGTTCCTTTAGTTCCTGTTTAAAAATAGATTATTGTTATTTGTTTTGTCATCCTGAACCATCGTGAAGAATGAGATGAGATAATAGGTCATAATCCGAATTTTTTCATCTTATTATAAAGCGTCTGCCGGGTAATTCCCAACTGTGCCGCTACAGCCGAGAGGTTTCCGTTGCATTTCTCTATCGCTTTCTGAATCATTTGCAATTCCATCTCCTCCAGAGTTGAGACACTTGTTTCTGTCGTAGGAGCCGCTATTTTTCGGGGAAAATGAAAATGTTCCTCACTCAATATACCATCTTCATTGATAATGACCGCTTTCTCTACGGCATGTTCCAGTTCGCGTATGTTTCCATACCACGGATATGTCCGTAACTTTTCTTGCGCACCGGTAGAAAGAAGGATATTTCCTTTGTCATATTGTTTGCAGAACCGGTCTATAAAGCGTTCGGCCAAAGGGATAATATCTTCTTTGCGTTCCCGCAGAGGGGGAATCTCGATGTGGATGGTATTGATGCGGTAAAGCAAATCTTCGCGGAATTTGCCTTTGGCCACCATCTCTTCCAAATCACAATTGGTGGCGCAAATCAAACGTATGTTGACAGGTATCGGTTCGTTGCTTCCTACTCGCACCACGCTCCGGCTCTGAATGGCGGTGAGTAGTTTGGATTGCAGGTGATAGGGCAGGTTGCCTATTTCGTCCAGAAACAAAGTCCCTTCATGGGCGGCTTCAAATTTACCAGCACGGTCGGTATGGGCATCGGTAAACGAGCCTTTTTTATGGCCGAACAGTTCGCTTTCGAACAGGGATTCGGTGATGGCACCCATGTCCACCGTTATCATATCCCGCCGGTATCGGTTGGACAAGGCGTGTATTTCCCGCGCCAGCATTTCTTTTCCTGTGCCGTTCTCTCCTGTAATCAGAATATTGGCATCCGTTTGCGCCACTTTCTCTATCAGCGTCCGCAGTTGCTTCATGGCATTGCTTTCTCCCCAATACATAGAAGATACGGTTTTAGGGATTTCCGCTCTCTTCTTGTTCTTGGAGGAATTGCGGCAGGCAGACAGCAAGGTTTCTATCAGCCGGGCATTGTCCCAGGGTTTGACGATGAAGTCTGTCGCTCCTTCCTTGATGCCGCGCACTGCCAGGTCTATGTCAGCATAGGCTGTGAAAAGTACTACGGGCAGGGAGGGGTGTATTTTCTTTATCTCGTGTAACCAGTACAGACCTTCATTCCCGGTATTCAGTCCGCTGCTGAAATTCATATCCAGCAGCACCACTTGCGCATTTTCTTCACGTAACGCAGCGGGCAGTGTGATGGGTGAGGGCAGTGTGACGATATGTTCGAAATGATTTTTCAGCAATAGCTTTACTGCCGACAGCACTCCTTTGTTATCATCTATCACAATGATGGTTCCTTGTTTGCTCATAAGTCGTTGTAGCTTCTTTTTCCTTTAAAGATATCTTTAGTTGTGCGTTTCATGCAAAGGTACTATCTCTTCACACACTCTCATTTCCATTCCTTTATAGACCACTACTATTTTGTGTAGCTGTGTGGTGCCCACAGCATTCTTCACCCGGTCGGAATCAGCATAACGATTTGCCTGAGCGATCCCTTCCAGCCTCAGTTCTTCCACACGACTTTCAGAATCTTTGTATTTGGCATATTTCAACTCTATGATATAACTGTGCTTCATGTCCGGATAGATTTCCAGCAAAGGACACAGGAAAAGATCAGCGTATCCTTCTTGTGTATCCGCTTCGGAAATAGGACGGTAGAAGCGGTTTTGCGCTGTCATGGCCAGTGTGAATCCATGTACGAAAAACTCTCCTTTCTGTTTGTCGCGTTGTGAGGCGTAGCGTTTCAGACAGTCGGCTATGTAACCGAAGTAGGCCTGCCAGTTACCATCGTATGCCAAAGCCGAGGCCAGTTCGTCTTTCTCATAACTGCTGAAACTAAGGTCGGCCTCATTGTATGTATTCAGCAAATAGGTGTATAGTTGCTCTTCCACTACCTGATTGGGAATGGTGAGTTTGTTTTTTCCTTTATGCATTCCACTGATGGTAAGCATGCCGAAATAATAGAGCAGACTCACGAAATTGTCCGGATCGACAATATTCGCAGCCGGAAAGCTATCCTTCAGTTCTCCGGTGATATATCCTTGACTTACCAGGGTTTGTATGATGGAGGCATCATGAGCAAACTCCTTGTCCTTGCGAATCAGCATCCGGAGTTTTTCGTAGTCTATGCGTATGTTGCTTTCTATCATTTTCTGTGGTGCTTTGCCACGCAGAATATAGTTCTTGACAAAATAGAGAACCATGTTGGAATTGTACAGGGTAGTTTCTCCGTAGCATTCCGGTGCGAAGCAGTAGTTGTCATACCACGGCTTCATGATATCTATCAGTTGGCCGACGGTATGGTTGAACGGACTGTTTGTGGAATAATACGTCAGCATCTCACGCACCTCCTTTTCCGTGAACCCTGTCATTTCGTTGAACTCCGGTGAGAGGGAGTAATTGGTACCTATATTGAATCCGCTGGTGAGATCATCCATGGTTACGGGGCTTACTCCGGTAATGAAGCAACGCTTGATGCAGGAATCAGTTCCGGCTTTCACTTTGTTGAAGAATGCGCGCAGGTAACCCTCTTTGTGTGTCTCTTCAGTGTATCGGTGCAGGCTTTCGGCATCGGAGAGAATGGCATTGGTAAAGTGGTCATACTCATCGATAAAAAGATAAATTTTCTGCTCAGTCTTGTTGCACTCCGTAAACAGATATTCCAATTGTTCTACCGCTCCTGATTTTTCATCCAGCTTCTTCTTGATACCTTGTGGGAGATAGTCGGCATAGATATCGCAGAAATAGTCGAACATGGTCTGGCAATGTGCGTCCAGCCCTTGACGGTAGTTGTGCAATTCCCCGCTGATACCGGAAAAATTGAGTTTCAGCACCAGATAGGTGTTGCGGTCAGGCGTGGGGTGCTTTCCTATGTAGAGGTCTCCGAACAGGGCGTCAAACTTATCGCGGGTGCGTACATCATAATAATGTTGCAGCATGCTCAAGGTCAGACTTTTGCCAAATCGCCGGGGACGGATGAAGAAGAAAAACCGGTCCGACTGTTCTATCAGTGGGATGAAGGCGGTTTTGTCCACATAATAATAATTGTCGAAACGGATGTCTGCAAAGTTCATCATACCGTATGGCAATCGTTTCCTGTTTGAAGGTGCATATTCCATTAGTTATATTGTTTTTTTATGAATAAACTCTGGTAAAAGAGATATGTATAGCATACAAAGATACTTTCTTTTCCCTGCTTCTCCAAAAAACAAAGGTTCTTTCTTTTTGGTAACATGGAGGAAGCTGTCCGATAGGTATCCGCCAATCTTTTCTTTCAGAGAAAACTTTTCAATTTCATGAATTGTTCTATTATAAAATAGCATTTCAAATGAAAACATTTATATTAAGCATAATTGTAACCATGATTACATCGGTAGCTGGTGCACAGCAAAAAAGTTTTTATGACTTTACGGTCAAGACTATTGACGGGAAGGACTTGCCACTTTCCACGTTCAAGGGTAAGAAAGTATTGGTAGTCAATGTGGCATCTAAATGCGGTTTCACTCCCCAATACGCCAAGTTGGAGGAGTTGTATGAGAAATATGGAAAAGATGATTTTGTCGTTATCGGATTTCCTGCCAATAATTTCCTGCATCAGGAACCCGGAACGAATGAAGAAATCAAGGAGTTTTGTACGTTGAATTATGGAGTGACTTTTCCTATGATGGCTAAAATATCTGTAAAGGGGAAAGATATAGCTCCCCTTTATCAATGGCTTACGCATAAAAGTGAAAACGGGGTTTCGGATGCTAAGATAGGGTGGAACTTTCATAAGTTTCTGATTGATGAAAATGGTAGATGGGTTGCCTCAATCGGCTCTACTACCAGTCCGCTTTCACAGGAAATTGTAGGATGGATTGAAGAATAAAATGACCAGAAGATAAATAATGCCCTATTGTTATTGCACCAGCTTTCCGTTTTTCAGTTCCGACATCAGCAGGTCATAGACGTATGCCGGGCTTTCGATATACAGGCCGGTGGAGAAGTCTTCCAGTTTGACGAATGTCTCCGAATTGTGGAATGTGGAGATGGCTTCCTGCAAATCCATATCATTACGTTCCACCAAGTAACGGACTACATCGGCGGATATTCCTTCAAAGAGGAATTTTGCGGTATTCGTGTTCATAGTCGTTTCAGCATTTTAATCGCTGCCTCTGAGTGAAAGAAATATTGTGAAGTCACTTTCGAAAATGTCAGTTCGTGCAATAGTTGTTCTTCGTTAATAAAATTCTCGGTGTATAAACGTAGCAAGCGCGCAATGGTATCATCGGCAACAGGGCCAATTACGATATCGTAATCGTGGCAAGGCTGAGTAGTGTTTATATCGCGGTTCGACATGACAAAACGTGCCCATTCCCAGTCTGGCTCCTTGAAAACCTTGACTTTCAATTCGCTCGACTGCGCTTCTTCGAGGTCAAACTCAAACATAGTCAGAGTGGGGTTTCCGCTGAACATCCGCGCTGTTCTTGCGGCCATCCTTTGGGCCTGTTCCCTAATGTCGGTCAGGTAAAATCCTCTGCCGAAATCCTTATAGGGGCGGCATCTGTTGAGGTCGATGCCGTCGATTGCCGTATTTGAACCGTGGTAAAGTATCATCGCAATGTTCCTCCATTGTTTTGGCAGACGATGGTCAGGTCATCCACACAGTCGTTAAAAGAAAGTGTGTGTTCCACATCGTAAAATTCGGTGAGAAAATCAATGCCTTTGAAACGTCTGATATAATTGCTTGCCTCCCGGATTGTCAAATCGTGACGGCGCGCAAATTCGACAATGACCGTCATCACATAATCGATTAGGTTCTTGTCCGCTTTCTTTTTGGACTTGAGCGCCACTATCGGTTCGACACCCAACGCCTCCGCTATGCGGTTGACAGTGCCAAAATTAACACACAGACCGTTTTCCACTTTGGAAACCATTGCTTTTTGGACGCCAATCATCACCCCGACTTCTTCTTGTGTCAATCCTTTGTTTTTTCGGCATTGGGCCAAAAGTTCTCCTATTTTTTGCAAATTCGTATTCATACCACAAAAATAGATAAAGTTTCTTGTGTGGGAAACTTTTTAACTACAAATATATTCTTTAGATAATTATTATCTTTCCAATTAAATGGCAGCTCTGCTCTGACACGCAAGAACCCGTGTGCCGGATGATGATTGTTAGGAAAACAGGAGGGAAATCAGTTCCTTTGTACATCATAGGTTATGGAACGGTGGTTCGAAAAGAGTTGTCGCTATTTTTTTGCTTATTTATTTGTGGGGATAAATATTTATCCCTATATTGTATTAGTAAAATTAAAAATATCATGGAGAATGATTATTAAAACTGAAAGTTATGGATACAATAAAAGACATTTGGTTTGATGCTAACCGCATTTATATGAAAACGGATGGTGGAGAAACTTTCAGCCGTCCCTTAGAGGCATTCCCTTTGCTGAAGGATGCAAGTGACAGAGAGCGCCTTGATTTCAAGATAGGAAAGTTTGGTGACGATGTTCGTTGGGAATCATTGGATGAGGATATTCATATATCCAGTTTTTTCGATACAGCGGAGCCGGATTATGAAAATGAGATAGCAATGATATTTAAACGTTTCCCTCAACTAAATGTGTCAGAGGTTGCACGTAGTATGGGAATAAACAAGAGTCTTCTTTCCAAGTATATCTATGGTATTAAAAAGCCGAGTGATATAAGGAAGATGCAGATTAAAGAGGCTCTCCATCTTTTGGGAAAAGAATTACTTGCCGTTTGATTAATCTCTTAATAATAGTTTAGGTGTGATTCCATTTGGTTTCACGCCTTTTTTATGTTAATTTTTCCACAATCATAGTTTCAACAGAAAGATAATTAAATATAAGGAAGATATGGCTAGAATAAACAAATACGGCTATGTTGCTGCGTGACGTTTTTGCATCCGTCAGGGAGATGCGGTGAACAAGCCAAACTCATACCAAGAACCGGGCAAGCATATGATGCAGGCAGGGTAGGCGTGTACCGAGTACCAGGTAGCCTTGTTTGCTGTATCTTATATCTTACCATCTGGGCGATGATGCGTCCGGAAGAATTTGCATCAAGGTAAGTATACCGATAATCTGTTTCTTGTTTGTTTTTTGAGTAATCAAGAAACATCACTAAAAATAGCGGAATATATTTTCGTCCTATTTATTAAATTGCTATCTTTGTCACGTTTTCCACGCCGGTACTTCCGCAAGGAAGTTAGGGAGGTGGGAAATATACATATATAGAAAAGACGTTTACTTGACGTTTTGTTCTTGACGCTTCGAAAATTTGCACCTTTTGAAATTGCTGTCAGAGACAAAGCAACAGTGGATGTCTGCGGGGTATGTTTATATCCTTGGTGCGCTTTTGTTGGTCAAAGGTGTATTCAAGTGTTGTTATACATATCGGCGTGGGCTTCTGCGTTGCTCGTTCAGACAGCAATGGGCAGTGCAAAGCCTTCGAAGTGTGGGACGAGTAACAGGTACAGATTCCCGCGCTTTTTTTATATATAGGTATTACAAATTTCTGATTTAACATATATGAACCGTCCGGTTCGGGAATCTGCGGAAGGTTATCGGTTGACCCGACAGGCTGCATCTACATCGTGCGGATTTCCATCCTCCATTTGTTGAAATAGCTTTTCCAGTCAACTTAATCACAAGAGGCCGATTCCTCTTGTATTTTACGAAACTTCTCGTAATTGATTGAATTGCAGATAGATATCTGTGCTTCAAAGCTCCATAACTATGCTTTCAAGTGAAAAAATGCAATGGTTTGCCATGCGTGCCACTTATCGCCGGGGGATGCAGATCAAGGCTTTGTTGGATAAAGAAGGAATCAACAATTTCATTCCCATGCGTTACGAAGTTCGTATAAGGAACGGGCGCAAGAGGCGTGAGCTGGTTCCCGTTATCAGTGATCTGATATTTGTTCATTCCGTCCAGTCCGAACTTCAGAAGGTGAAGTTCAAACTTCCGTATTTTCAATATATGATTGATATCCGCAACGGGCAGAAAATCATTGTGCCCGATGATCAGATGAGGCAGTTTATCGCTGTGGCTGGAACGTATGACGAGCATCTTATTTTTTTCAGTCCCGACGAGGTGAACTTACGGCGCGGTACGAAAGTCCGCATCACAGGTGGTGATTTCGAGGGCTACGAGGGGGTATTTGTAAAGGTAAAAGGTGCTAGAGACCGTCGTGTGGTTATCAGTCTGCAAGGGGTGATAGCCATGGCCATGGCGACGCTTTCGCCGGACTTGATAGAAGTGATAGAAGAGCCGAAGAAGAAATAACTTCATTTGCTACGTTAAACATTGTTATTCCCTGATTAACGGGAAAGTGAACGATCTGATAATATAAATCTTATATATAAATGTGTAGAACCACATCCATGCCGTCAGGCATCCGGCTCCAGCAGTTGATTCAGAATCGGTATAAGGAAATTTTAGCCAGGGAAAAGAATAATGATAAATTCATTCATCTGTATGACATTGGCGCGTATTGGGTGGCTTTCGAGCGTTCCGCCTGTAGGTTGAGCGGTTTGTTTTCTAAAAGTGAGCTGACTTTGTTTCGTGTCCCGGATTGTGTGGAATATGTGGTGATGGTTTCTGTTCCTGCCGATGAGGCGGAGGGCTGTTTGGGTGAGTACATTATTTTGCACGATGGAATTTACCGGAAAGTGTGGTCGGAGCATGTTTTGCCGATGGGGGATTATCGTCATTGGCATGAGATGGCTGTGAGGTCTGTTTTGTTGTAAAGAAAAGTATGCGGACTTCGTGGACCAAGTAAGTGGTGTTACTTTGCTTACGAAGATATCTTACTTTTTTCAATGGAATATGGTCATCCGTCATGCTCTATAGGGAATACCCTGAAAAATCCTTCAAAAGCTTCAGCCTGCTCGCAAACGCCCTACCCGTGGGCATTCCGGCTGAAGGATTGGGCTCAGGAATCCTTCAGCTGGGGGTTGGAATGTTTCAGCCGAACTGATCTTCCTCCGATTCTTAGGGAATCGTTTTTCCTGAAGGATATTTTCCGGCTGAAACATTTCACAATGCATATCCTTCAGCCGGAATGCCGACAGGCAGGGTGTTTGCGGAGTGGCTGAAAGATCTGAAGGAAAAATAAGGCGTTTCGGCATGTAGATGCCGTTATGGAAAAAACAACAGGTCAAATTTTAAAAAGCTCTTGTTCTTTCAATGAAAACGTCCTGTTCTTTTTTTTAAAGACCTTGTTCTTTTCGGAAAAGAACAGGATCTTTTAAGGGTTAGTAACGTGTATGCCGGAAGGTTAGTAACGTGCCACCCCACACGTTACTAATGTGTGGGGTGTAAGCTTAGTAATGTTGCAGGTGGAAGATATATATCTTTCAAGTGATTTGAATATATTAATAGAATTAGGATACATATTACGGGACTTGTCTATTATAGACATAATATTTTAATGTGCTTTTTTATAATTGAAAATGTCTGCTTTATCTCAGCAAAATAATAAAAGAATAGCTAAAAATACTCTATTACTTTATTTTCGTATGCTTTTCAGTATGGGAATAGGTTTGTTTACAAGTCGTATTGTACTTGAAAGTTTGGGAATAGAGGATTATGGCATATACAATCTTGTTGGTGGTATTGTTACAATATTTGCTTTCTTAAATTCGGCTATGATTGCAACTTCACAACGTTTTATTTCATATGAGTTAGGAAAGGGAAATTTACATAAACTTAAAGATGTTTTTTGTACGACTTTAACTATACACATAGCTATTGCGTTTATTATTGTTGTTTTATCGGAAGTAATAGGAGTTTGGTTCCTCAATACCAAACTGAATATTCCATCAGATAGAATGATGGCTGCCAATTGGACACTCCAATTATCTATATTCGTATTTGCTGTGAATGTAATCAGTGTTCCTTATAATGCTTCTATTGTGGCACACGAAAAAATGAGCGCATTTGCATATATTAGTATCTTCGAAGTTAGTTTGAAGTTAGCAATAGCCTATTTGCTGTTATTTATATCTTATGATAAATTGATTGTATATTCAATTTTGGTATTTTGCGTTGCATTGCTTTTACGTTCCTTATATTGCTTTTATTGTAAAAGGCATTTTGAGGAGTGTCATTATACTTTTAGCTTTAATATTGAACAATTTAGGGAAATGTTTGCCTTTGCTGGTTGGAGTTTGGTTGGGAATTTAGGATTTTCTTTTAAAGATCAATTATCTAATATTCTCTTGAATCTATTTTTTGGTACAGTTGTTAATGCTGCACGCGGAATATCAGTTCAGGTAGGTTCGCTAATAAATAGTTTTTCTGCTAATTTTATGATGGCGATGAATCCACAAATAACAAAATCGTATGCAGTAGGAGACTTATACAGATCTAAAGAGTTAGTATATGCAGGTTGTAGATTTTCATTTTATTTGTTAGCTGTCATTTCCCTGCCTATAATGATTAATATTACCTATATATTAAATTTATGGTTGGTAGAAGTTCCACAATATACGGATATTTTTCTGATATTAACGATTGTATGCAATCTTTTGTATGCTATATCTAGTCCATTAACAACAGCCATGCAAGCCACGGGAAGAATCAAATGGTTTCAAGTAATAATTTGTATTGTTATGCTGACAGAATTACCGATAGCTTATTTATTGTTATCAATTGGATATCCGCCATATTCAGTTCTCTATGCATCATTATTTGTTACATTATTGGGGGTACTTATTCGGATAGTTTTAATAAGTAGAATCTTGCCCATCTATGAAATTAGATACTATGTGACACATATTTTTAGCAAAAATATACTTATTGTGTTTATCACCTATTGTATAGCTTATATCTTACATAAAAAGATGGAACAGGATAGTTTTTTTACAGCTGTTCTTTCAAGTTTTATATTAGAACTTATTTTATTTTCTCTTGCCTATTTATGCGGTCTTTCATCAACAGAAAGATATGTGGTAAACCAAAAGTTAGTGACCATTTTAGAATCAAAGCGGAGAAAAAATAAACAAAAAAAATGATTTAATATTTAGTTTGTATTAGTGCGTATGGAAATAGAAATTAATTATTCTTTTATAATACCTCATAGGAATGTACCACATCTTCTTCAACGATGTATTGATTCAATTCCCAAACGTGATGATATCCAAATAATTATAGTTGATGATAATAGTGATCCTAAGATCGTGAATTTTGAGTGTTTTCCAGGCTTAAATGAAAAATGTGTTGAGGTTTATTTTACAAAAGAAGGGAAGGGAGCGGGATATGCCAGGAATATAGGATTGACTTATGCAAAGGGAAAATGGTTTTTGTTTCCTGATGCAGATGATCATTATACAACAGATTTAATGAACGTTTTGGATAAATATGTGAATAGTAATTATGATATAATTTATTTTGCCTGTGATCATATCATAGAAAAGACCATGGAACATTGTGATAACATTATCTCTATACAAATAAAATCTTATCTAGAAGGACATAAAGACATGATAAATAATATACGGTATTATTTATGGGCTCCATGGAATAAAATGATAAAAAAGGAACTTATTTGTGAGGATGTAGAATTTGAGGAAATTGAAAAGGGAAATACGATCGTAAATGATGTCATTGCATCTTTGGATAACGCGGTAGAGCGTGTTCGTATTGCAAACGGAATGATTCAGGAGACAGCACAGGTGGCAGATGTACAGATGAAGAGTATCGACCAGATCCGTGACGGCATCAGGGATATGTCACAGGTGGTTTCTGATAACTTTGCTATGGCAGAGGAGACTTCAGCAACAAGTGAGGAGCTGGCAGCACAGTCAGTTACATTAAATGAATTTGTACAGAAATTCGAATTAGAATAATATTTGTGGTTCTAAAATAAAAAATTCCGGCATCTATTTAGTAATTGAATAGATGACCGGAGTTTTTTTATTTATGGCGGATTGCAGGGAACAGGTATATTCTGACGAATTTTTTGATTTTATTGTATCTTATGAGGAAACGAATGAACAGACGATCGCAGGGGCGTGTATCCAGAGAATTGATGAAGGGTATGATATTTTTTATTATCCAAGGGAGGGACTGCCTCCGCTTAGTGTAGGCAGTTATTCTTATTCGGAGATTCCAAAGTGTTATGGATTGCTGGATCAGACGGCACTTGAGGTGTCCGGTATTTTAAAAATGCAGAACCAGCCCGTTCTCGCCTTAAAGGGAAGAGGTGTATTGATAGGTTTTATTGATGCCATTATTGATTATACAAATCCGGCATTTCGATACAGTGACGGGAGCAGCCGGATCGTCCGTATCTGGGATCAGACCATACAGGATGGAACGCCGCCTGTTGGTATTTTGTATGGAGCAGATTATACAAGAGAACAGATCAATGCGGCATTGCTTTCGGAAAATCCGTATGATGTGGTGCCGTCGCGTGATATGAACGGACATGGCACATTTCTTGCAGGAGTGGCATGTGGAAGTGAGAGTGAAAACGGTGACTTTATCGGGGCGGCGCCGCAGTCTGAGATCATCATGGTAAAGTTAAAGGAGGCAAAACAGTATCTTCGGGATTTCTTTTTTGTGAAAGACGGCGTTCCGGCATATCAGGAAATCGATATTGTGATGGCGGTTTCCTATTTAAATGGAGTTGCAAATATTTTAAATCGTCCGCTTGTCA
>OOCZ01000658.1_pt1 | contig 25885 bp, 31 predicted proteins | sample 1671631 | NCBI WGS metagenome assembly OOCZ01 (sample SAMN06348176, study PRJEB24527) | human gut metagenome | reverse complement strand
TATACTTTTATATATAACAGATACAGTAACAGAATCAGTATCAGTAACAGATGCTTATATGGGGTATATGGAATTATTGTAAATATTGATATAAATTAACATTCTACAATTTTAGACAATAGCAGATACAGAAAAAGAGGGTAGCATCAACGCCAATCAAATGCCACCCTCTTTCAGAACTTGAAGTGTCTCACGAGACACTTACATATTAACTTTTCTCAATCATACTTGCAATCTTTTTCGACCGCAAGTTTTGACATTATTTTTCACTTCTTCCTTCGTAATAGACCTCAACATGGTCAAATTGCGAATAACAATTCAGTTCACCAGAAAGTGTTTCTCCTGGTTTTAATTCTCCATTTGCGTCCGTAATGTAGGTCATATCAAAATCAACAACATTATCTGAGGAATCAAAGAATATAGCATATGCAACTACAAATTTTGCCGAATTTTCACCACGATTTGTCGCAGTAACAACTACATTTTCATTGTTTACAGTGTTTACAGTTTCGAGATTGCACACTGCCGGATTGTAATACGTTTTTGCACTGTACTTCAATGAACAATCTACAGTTACTATCTCGCTTGAATTGTCAAAAACAAAATAGCCAAGAGATGTTTCTCCTGCACCTATGATTTCAATACTCATGTCCGCAGCTCCAATAGAATTTCCATTAGCATCCTTTGCTGTTGCGTTTCCGGAGACAGACGCATTTACAGACGAAGTGTTTTTAATTACTACAATGTAGTAGCAAGAGCCATACTCATTTTTGTAAAGATAGCTCTTTGTTTCAAAATCGCTCTCAGAAACTTCGCTCGATGATTTGTTATGCACATTTGAAGAACTTCCCTTTCCAGTGCTGTTTTCATTTTCTTTTGAGTTGTGACCAATAATTGTTACAAACAGAAAACACAGGATAATAAAAGTTACAAGTATTCCTTTTATGTGGCTCTGTTTTTTTCTGCAATTCGGGCATATTTTTGCACCTTTTGGAATTTCTGACTTACAATATTTGCAAGTTTTTGTTTCACTTTCTTTACTTTTCATTCTATTCCTCCTATTTTCTAAATTTTTAAACTATTGTACAATATTTTGTATGTTTTGTCAAATAAACAAAAAAATAAAGGGAAGCACCGAAGCACTTCCCATAAACACATGATTATGATTTTATTAATTTTCCGCTTTTCAACAGACTGAGAAGTTTTGAATTTTGGTCAGCACTACCTTTATAGTTAGAAATGCCATTGTGAGCCGCAATTTTGCCCCTATTTGCGAACGAACCATCATAACCCATACTATTTAAGGCATCCGCAATACTACCCGAATTACCGCTATATTTAGGGTAATAAACCGGCTCGTTATAACGTCCAATAATATCGCCGTCATTACAGTACACTCCGGTACTCATCTGATACTTTGCCTGTCCATTCACGATTGCTATAATTTTTCCATTGCCACATCCGCCAGTAGCAGCCTCATAACCACAAGGAAGTGTTGGATCTGGATAAGATGTTCCGTAGCTGACTACATCTCCGACATTCCATTTGTTGTTATAAGAAATTGTGCTTTGAGAAGAAATCCCCAGTCCTTTTGCGATTGCTTCTGCACACTTTCCGGCATCCCACCTGTTAGCATCGTCCTTATCGTCCACAAAACAGCACTCAATCAAAATTGCCTGGGAACGTGTATGTTTCAGTACATAAAGGCCAGTATTTGTTTTAAACCCACGATTTCTAATCCCAAGTGCATTTGAAATTTCAGAACAAATCTTATTGCCAATAGCTGATGTTTTCGTATCATATCCATAAACTTCCACACCACCTGTAGAGCCATCTCCGGAAGTATCATTCCTACCGGAATTGAGATGAATGGAAATGTCCAGATCTACAGAATGAGAGTTACATTTTGCTACAATAGATGCAAGATTGTCTCCCTGCGTCTTTCCTACGTCATCTGTACAGTCATAAACTGTGTGTCCTGCCGCCTGTAATAATTCAATTAATTTGTTTTTTACTTTTCGATCTTCGGTCACTTCATTGATAATACCTACTGCTCCAATGCAATAAAGTGAGTGACCACCGTGTACATTATAAATTGCCATGATTATTCCTCCTCATCATTAATCATAAATTCAATGCTTTTAAATTCTTCAATCGTCATGTTTCCGGACGTTTCAAGGTCATGGATTGAGATTTTGTGAATGTTTACATCTTCGTTATCAATCTCAAGAAGTTCATTTAGCTTTACGGCTGTTTCTTCTTTTTCTGCATCCGATTTGTTGTCGAAATCATCCATGATTTTCTTTCTCTCCGGCTCATAAGCCTCATAAAATCTCATGAGTTCTCTCATGTTCTTACTGATTGCGTAATTAACACGAACCGGGAATTGTTTTCCCGATTCAGCTAACTTATTAAGTCCGTTAATATTTGCGATAATTTCTGAATTTTTCATCTTTAACCTCCTAGATTACCTGCGCCCATGCGATATCTTCAAATTCCTGCATATCCTTGTCTACTTCTGTTTTGTGTTTCAGATAAAGGTCTTTGTTCTGAATGGACTTACTTACATTAGGTGTACCATCTTCCGGTATGGATGCGGAAAGATATGCGACTGTCTCCTTCTGTGTTCCCATTTCTGTGACTGTCTCAACCTCAACTGTACCTGTAAAAGTTGTGCTTTTTGTGTAGTTTAACATGATAAAATACCTCCATTTTATAATATTGCAATATTAAATATCGTAGTAGAATTAACTATGGTTCATAGCAATTCCGATCAGATGTGTTACCATATTGTCTAAATTTTTTATTTTCTTATCCTGCATCTGCACCTTTTTAATCAGAAGGGGGATAAAACGTGTATAATCTACTGCATCCGGCTCACCATTCCGGTAAAGGACTGCATTTTTATGCACCTGCTCTACTTCCTCCGCAATTACGCCATACATATCTTTGTTTCCATAATCTTTTTTATAGTCAAAATGATATGTCTTTATCTTTAACAATCGGTCTGCAACGGATTCTGTTAGTTCCGTTATGTTTTCCTTGTACCGCCTGGAAGAATTACTTCCCCATGCGGTTGCGTAAAACGTTCCTGTATTGGCATCCAGGCTGGCGGAATTTCCAAGTTCAAATCCTCCCGAATCTGTTGAAGGAAGAAACCACAGCCTTGCTCCGGAATATCTTATGTAGCAATATTTTGCGTAGTCATCATGCAAAATGATGTTTGATGCATTTCCACTGGTCGCTAATTCTAACGTGCCTTTGGCTGACAAAGTTCCCTCTGCGGATAAATTCCCCCTTGAGGTAATAGTGCCTCCCAAAATACTCCCACTTGCACTTACATTTGGAACGAATAAGTATTTGGTGTCAGAGTCGAACTGAAAAACAGAGCTCCCACCCTTATCGTACACTTGAATTGTGGCATTACTATCAGAGGCACTCGCATAAAATCTAGTTTTGCCGTCTATAATATCAATAGTGCTTCCATTCCCTCCGGAAGCCAAACGAATGTATTTTTTGTCACTGTATTTTGCTCTAAAATATGCTGTTTTCGCACTATGAACGTCAGAAACGGAAGATGCGTTCAAATCTATTTTTCCACCCGTAACTGTAACATCCGATGTATATAATGCACCCGCTTTCGTTACACCAAATGCATTACCTGCGGTAAAACACCATCCAGATATCGTCCCGGAACCGCCGATAGGTTTTGCCCCATCTGTGCCGGTACACATCATAACACTTCCGGATGTTCCCCATGTTCCACTTGCAATGTTATTGCCACCAATTGTAAAACCGCCGATTTTTGCTGAAATGGCTTGCAGGCTGTCCACTTTAATTTTGTCTGCTGTAATCGTGTTCGCTTTAATTGCCCCACCGTTAATAACCGTACTTGTACCATTTGAAGCAGAATTTTTAAATGTTGTTAATGCGTCGATGTCAAATTTTGCTGATAACAAACTTGCAACCCTATCTGTGAGGGTAAAATCAGTTGCTGACGTTCCGGATTTGACAATCCACTGAAATTTGTTTGCTGTCTGATTTGCGATTGTTGCAACACTTTCAATACTGCTGTCCACATCTTCCGGTGCTGGCGACCAGTCTGTGGCTTTGTTACCTTTTTCAAGCTTCAGATTTTTGAAACATACTGTCCCAACCTTGTTGAATCCATTTATATAAACAAATTGATTGCTTTTATCTAATGTCAATGCATTGGTTCTAAGTGTTACAGACTTATGCACCCATTTTGCGCCAGCATCCACATGAAATGCCACCGCATTTGCTAACATATCTGTTGCATCCGGCTGACATATTCTTACCGATGCCGCAACCGTATTGCTGCTTATCAGATCAAAGCTCAACACATATTCCATATTTGGTTCTAACAGATTCACTTGTTTTTGTTCAAATGCGTACAATATTACCGCATACCCGGTTGATGCCACTGTACAGTTTATCTTCACACCGATAGTTTCATATGATTCAATACTTACTGTCCCATTCTGCTTATTAAAACTCCAGTACGTCTTACCCTGATTTGTTTTTGTTAGTAGATTTCTTCCACCAACCTGCAAATTATTAAATTCTGTCTTTGTTGAGTAAGTACTGCTAACAGTAGTTTTAAATCCGTTCAAATCAGCTGTTAAAGCTGTCATATTCGACTGTAAAGCCGTAACTGTACTTCCATCTGCTTTCTTGCTTATTGCTGTTGTATTGCTATTTACTGTTGCTGTAAGGCTGGTAAGCGACTGATTAAGTGATGTATACTGATTGCTTATAGTTGTTACCTTATTATCTACAGCACTTATAGAACTATCTACATCTTCTGGTGCTGGCGACCAATCTGTTGCCTTATTTCCTTTTTCCAGCTTTACTGCTGCAATATAGTAAGTTGCATTTATATTATTAACGCTAAAAGAAAGTGTCCCTGAATCACTCGTTGCTGTTGAGCGAATAGTTCCAGTATATCTTTTCCACGTAGTTGTTAGTGTAACTGCACTTGCGCTATCAGCCATACTACGGCTTGGAGTAATTGTAGTATTTGCAACAGAAGCTTTAGCATAAAACGAAACAGTATAGATTTCATTAGCAACCCATACATTCCGAGTATTTGCAAGAACACGTAAGTAACCACCAGTAGGTTTAAAAACTAATACATTACCAATTACACTATTATCTGATATAATTGTACCTGTACCTGTATCATATGCCCAATAAGCATCCTTCTGAAAAAAATTACTATTACGAATTAAGTTTGTTCCACCAATCTGAATATCATTAACCGCAGTAGTTATGTCCTGCTTCCAAACCTTACTTGAAATCTGTCCTTGCACAGCAGTGAGCTGTGTTCCCTGCGTCGTCACTGTATTCTGCAAATTCGTAACATTCGTAGTCATGTTCTTAAACGCAACATCAAGCGTCTGTTTGTTCGCATCCACATAAATTTTACTGCTTTTTAACGTGTGGCTGCCATCTTCGTTAATAACATTAAAAAGGCTTTCTATATCCAGCTTACTTGCATTAATATTTGCATCTTCCTTTATCATGTCATTACGGATTATCTCACGTTTTACGCCGTTTTCGGTTAAACCTAAAGCATCAAACATCAAGTTGCCGGATTTATCCCAGACGTATATATTGTAGTCCGAATTAGCATCTTTACCTATCTGAACTCTTATTCTGTCAGTATCTTTAATGATAATTGTGTTATCTTGCCAGTAAGACATTCCGTTTTCACTGTGAACCTTAAACTTAGTTGTATTAAGGTCAAGTGCTGTGATTTTGCTTGCATCAAGGCTTTCAATCATTGCACTTTTTATTTGTGCGTTTCCAATAAGTGATACTACACTGTTGGAAAATTCAGTGCTTAAACTACCACCAGATGCATTGCCAAAAAGAAGTGTATTGATATCTGCGACACTTGATTTCAATGTGGTTATAACCGCACTGTTTGCAGTTAATGAATTTGTTTCAAGTGTTGAAATTCTTCCTATCGCAACATTCAGATTTTCGACTGTTGCATAATTTGCTTTTATATATTCAATCGTAGCAAATTTGCCCTGGAGATTCGTGATTACTGCATTTTCGATAGTTGCCTGCACCGCATCCAATTCTTTTGTTTTTACATAGTTTGCATCGACGTAATCGGCAGTAACTCTGTCTGCAATCAGCTTATTAACAACTAAAAGCTGTGCGTACGTTCTCTCCATTGCCTTTGTTAATGGTCCGGAAAACGCATCAGAAACATCCGAATTGCTATTGGAAAAAGATTCTACAGTTGTTGTTAATCCTCCATCTACACTGTGGGAAATTGACATGACCGGGATTTTGTAAGTCCTTTCGGCTAAATCCTCCACACTTATAATATCCCAAGGGTCAATCCGGCAGTCTCCCAAAAACTTAACAGTTCCTTTCCGGAAAGTAAATCCTCCGATTTTTTGATAAATGGCATCCACGATTGACTGTGTGGCAAACGGATTGCTACAAGAAATCCCATTCACTCCACTTCCGGCTTTAAAAGTTGTCTCCTGATTCTGTAACACGATTAACTGGTCAATAGAGTAATCCTGCTCATCTTTGGCAAAAGAGTAAGTTTTACTAAGTTTCACATCGTAGTCAGAATCTTCATACCATCTAAATTCAAGCTGTCCTAAACGGTTAAATATAGCAAATTTCCCATAAAGTCCAGCGATGTACCCGATTGCTTCACGAATGGTATATCCGGCAAATGCAGAATTGCTTGCACCCTCATCTGACGATGGATTGTTTATTGTAATGCTTTCAATCTCTGTTGCAAAGGAAACACCTATTGCATTGCAAATTTCTTTCATGACGGCAGTTGTGGTAGTTGGATATGTAAGCTGTGAATTGTACGTTCTTTCAGCCAATACCATGTTATCGTAAGCCGTTAAATTAATTTCATAATCTGTTGTTTCTGGCTTTTCTGCGTTAAATTTGCCCATAGGAATAAATTCATAGCTGCCATCTTCACAAAGGATTCCTAAATTAAAAGAAAAATTTTGTTTTGTAAGCAAGTGAGGTACTTTATCCATTTTAATTTCCAAGGTAGCAGAAACAGCTGAACCGATTGTGATATTATCTTCTCCATTACTTCCGCCATTATAGTTCAAAGAATGAATTTCAGTTTCTAACTCAAATCCATCAAAGATAAGTTTTGGACGAAATGTTCTTCCACCATTCTTTTCTATTGCTGTCGAAAATTTTTCACTGGATTTATACATTTCAAATTCCTCCTACTGCTCCACAAAGCTAACTGAAATGCTTTTGTATCTTGCGTTATCGATAACGTAGCTGTAAATTTCCCAACTAGGTTCATCGCTATAAACTGTAATGCTTTCCAATCTACCATCTTCACTGTTTGGATTAATAAATTGGACATTAAAAAAAGTGCTGGATTCAATTACTTTCGTAAATGCGGCACTTTCTTTCTGATTCATTGGTTTTGTTGTAAGGACTAACTTCCATTTTCTTGTAACAATGTCTCCCACAAAATTTCCACTTAACGTTCTTCCTGCATTGGTTGACCATACTGGATTATGAGTTATTGTTTCAGAAGCAATGTATCTGGACATATCTACTCCATTTATTTTAAAAAACAAAGTTATCCCTCCTTTTATGCAACAAAAAAGACACGATTAATCGTGTCTTTTGTTACAAATTTATTTTTTAAATATTAAAATTATTATTCCAACAATTATTACTATTGGAAGAATTGCCCACATTGATGAAACAAATGTTAAAAAATTTAAAACAGTTTTTTCTGTAGCATGTGAACTTGCAAACAAGAAAAACAAAATTAAAGCAAATAAAAGCAATCCAAATTCAAGTAAATGCATCATTGCTCTATCATGCTTTCTCTTTTCCTCGCGAAGTCTTTCTTCTCGTTCTCTTACAAATTTTAGCGAATATCCGCATTTCGGGCAACTATCCGCATTTTCGGAAATCATATTGCCACAATCAGGGCATTGTATCAAAGCCATACAAATTACCTCTCTTTCGTTTTCTTTTAATTCTACAATAAATTAAGTAATCTGTCAATTTTAAAAAACAAATGCCGATTCTCCAGTTCTTCTGGTGTAATTATCAGCTTCTTTCTGTACTGCCTTAAACAATCCGGCTGTATTCGCTTCCAGGCTGATGTTTACACTCTGTTTTCCGTTACTTTCAGCTAATGCACGTTTCATTCCGTTGTAAGCCGCACGCTCAATTCCCGCGGTAATTTGGTCATTATTTGCAACTGCTGTCTTACCGTTGCTAAACTGACCAACTAATTCATTGTGATTTGCAAAAAACATACCATCTTCCGGAAATCCACCAGTTGCGTATTGAGGAATTAAAGACAATCCTAATAGAGTTTCTGTTGGAGTTGTGTCTCCTTTTAATAATTTCATATTAAAATCAATTTTACTTAATCCGTCTTTTACACCGCCAATAAATTTATTGACTGCGTACATTGCATCTGATGTATCCATTTGAAGCACTGTAGTTTTTATTCCAGCCAATGAATTGTTGGCGTAATTAACAACATTATAAACAGAATTTGAAAAATTAGAAGTATTCACCGACAATGATGGAGAAAAAATACTTGTTCTTAACAAATCATTTGTACTGTTCACGGCATTTGCTGAATTTTGAACAAATGGTGCAGTGTTCACATTCAATGATGGTGTTAATAAATTTGAAAAGTTTGCATTGGTATTATTAACAGCCGCTGCTGAATCTGATACCATTTTATTAGTTGTATCACTGAAACTTTTACTTATCCCTCCATGAATTTGGCTTGTTCTTTGATATGTTTTTTCAGAATCTTTTATAAGTTGTTCTGCTGTTTCCGAAGATTCTCTTTTTTCATTTTCAAATGTTTTTGTTGCACTTTTCGAATACTCCTCAATCGATTTACTTTGATTCTGATATGCATCCGTTACTTCTTGTTCCCAATAATCGATGTCAGCTATAGATTCTTCATATTTTTTTAATACTTCATCATGAGAATCTATAAGTGCTTCAGATTCTTTTTTGGCAGTGGCATATGCCTCGTAAGCTTTGTCAGAAGCTTCTTTTGCTTTACTATATGTACCGGTTGCAAATCCCCCTATGCTATCAAAAACTCTCGAAAAAACAGTTCCACTTTCTTCATATACTGAAAGAGATTTTTTGTAGGCATCTCTCAATTCATTTTCTTTTTTTACACTTTCATTAACTTTTGACGTGTATTCATCCAACTGTTTCTTTAATTTTGCTTGTGTTTTATATGCCTCGACCAAATATTCTTTTGTAGCTTCCAATTTATAATATTCTTTAGTTTTATCAATTATTGCATTTAATTCTTCTTTGCTTCCAGTAAAAGCATTTGTCTGTTCGTTTATGTAGCCATTGATTTCAGGTAATGCTTTTTGTAATTCGCTTGAATAAAACGATAATAATTCTTTTTCCGATTCTGTCAAATTATCATAATTTGAAGATAATTCAAAATATTTATTAGCAATAGTTTCTATTCCAGAATATTCAGAATCAACATCTTCGAGTTTAGAACTAAAATTTTCTTTTACCTCATCATATTTTTCGATTGCTTTCTGCATATCGTCTAATGCCTCTTGAACATTAGCAGAAATTTCTATGTCAACATGTTTATTTTCCCTTATAAGGTTTGCCAGAGCAGATGCTATTCCAAAGATAATACTTGCAGCAAGCAATATTCCACTTCCAGTTGTAAAAATTAAAGAAAATTTTTTAAAAGCATCCACCCATCCCATGACAAGCGTCGCAACAAATTGAAGTGATTTATACAAAACTAATCCTGTAAAGATTCCACTCAAAGCAGTAGCTAATACTTCGCCTGCTTTTTTTACATTTTCTCCTCCAAAATTAATTAAAATTTTTCCAACTCCACCGATTGCATCTCCAGCTAAATTAATAACGGTAGCACCAATATTGGTAATCCCCTTAAAAAATTTAATCAATCCATCTCCAAATCCCTCAACAAATGGCTCAATTCCTTTCCAAAAATTATCAAGATTTTTTCTTAATTTGTTCCATTTTATCTTGTTTAAAAAATCATTCAAAGCATCGATCAGTTTAGGGATGCCTGTACCTAACGTCCATTTTCCAACTGGGACAAGAAAATCTTTATAAAAATCATTTAATGCTCCACCGGAAAAGTTTGTTAATTTTTTAAGTCCATCATTCCATAAATTCTGTAATGCTTTCTTTGTTGGAGTTGCCGCATCAGCTATTCTTGAGAATACCTTAGTTATTTTGTTTGCAATGTCTGTGGATTTTTGCTCCATATTGGCAAAAGCTTCATCCCATGCTTTCTGATAAGCACTAGCCGCATCCTGGAATGCTTTATCGAGTGCTGCACTGCCGGCGGCATCTAATCCACTTCCTGTTTTTGTAGAAGATGTGCTTTCTGTAGGCTCGGTAAGCTTGTCAACTTCATCAAATGACATTAATTGATTTTTTAATTCCTTTGCGGAATCTGTTGCATTATCCAAAGCATCTGATGTATTGTCTGCCTCATCGTAAATGTTTGAGATTGAATCACTGGCACCTTTTGTACCACCAAGACCGCCCCAATCAAAATCTTTAAATCCCAACATTTTCACAATGTTTTCAGCCACTCTTTGAAGTGCTATTGCTAAACCATTCAAGTATGGCAAGACATTGGCAACTATTGGTAAAAAGATATTGCCGATTGTTCTTGCAAGATTGCTGAAATTTGATCGAAGTAATCTCAACTGGTTTGCTGGCTGATTGATTGTGTCTGACAAATCGCCCCATGCGTACTTAGTGCTATCAAGCAATATTATGGTACGCAGTAATGCTTTCTCATTTTGGTTTAAAGCTGTGATATTTGCCTGTATTCCTAACTCATTTAACTTCGTCTGTAAATTGACGTTACGGATATTAACACCATATTTATCCAGTGTTCTTGACATACCGGCAAGACCAGATGCCATATCTTCCCACACTTTGTTGAAATCCATGTTTTTAACAGATGCCAAATCCGCACCGATTTCTGTTAAAACATTAGATAGTGTCAGTGCGTTTTCAGATGCGATGCCCATAGAAGATGACATCTGTCCGAACATTGCCTGATAATTCATCAATTCTGATGGATTAATACCCATGTTCTTCGTTCCTGTTGCGGTCAGCATACCGCTTTCAGAAACAGAGTAGCCAGTCATCTTCTGGGTCAGCTGTTCCGCTCTCTTTGTAAAAGAATCATAATAAGCTTCCGCACTATCATATCCAGCTTCTTTCCATTGTCCAACGGCATTTTCCGCAACTTGTCCAAATGCTGCATTGAAGTAGTTCAATACTTCAACGTAATTCATAGAAGATTCTATGGATTTCCAAAACTGCTTTACCCCTCTTACAGCAAGGAAGAACCTTGCGTAAAACATTCCAATTTGAGAGACAAGTCCCTTTGAGCTTTTTGCTGCTTTCGTAGCACTTGAATGATAGGAATTTAAGCTTCCAGAAAGACTTCTTACCGCAGACCCACTTTTACTTCCTGTTGACGCAAGTTTTGCAAGAGAGTTAGTCATGTTTATGACGTTTTGATTCACTGCTGGTACTTTCGCAAGAGCATTAAACAAATTTGCCAACTCTTTGGTTAGTAAAGGAAGATTTACAATGGATTGTGTAACATTTTTTCCACCTAATCTTGATATAGCATTTGCCAGATTCAATAATGTTGATGTGTCAAATGTAGATGAACCAATGTTATTCATCTGGCGAACAAAATTTTGCAACTGTGCAGACATTGTTGGGAGATTTTTTGTTGCCTGAGTTGTGCTTTTTAATCCAAGTCTTGAAATGCTTGAAATTAAATTTGAAAGTCCCGCGGTATTGAAGTTTAAATTTCCGATACTGTTCATTCCTTGGACAAATTTCACAAGGTCATCCTTAACAGTAATCAGATTTTTTGCCCCCTGCGTTGCATTCTTTCCGCCTAATTTGGATATGGATGATATTAAATTTGTCATTCCAGTTACATTAACACTTCCAATGCTTCCAATTCCGCTAGACAAATTTTTCATTGCCGAAGAAATGCCATACAAAGATGTTGTGTCAATATTCGAAAACTTTTTTAAAGCATTTGCAAGTGATGTGATTTCGCTTGCTTTTCCGCTTTTACCTTTAAATCCTGCTGATGCATCGGATATGCTTTTGATTCCGGATGCAATATTGTTAAGCTTTCCAGTGTCAACACTTCCAAGATTTGTCGAAAGTGTAAGCAATTTTTTGATGAGATTGTTGATTGACCTGTTTGCCTGTGCCGCATTTGCATCAATTTTAATTTGTAACCTATCTAACTCCAAAATCTCACCAACTTTCTATTCTTCCAAATGATGACTAATGTCCCAGTTTGCTTTCATCGCTCGCATTCTCATGACAAATGCTCTTCTTTGTTCTTCTATGGATTGTTCTTTGCTAATCCTTTCCGGTTTTGAAGTTACGGGTTTCTTTGGATATTCTGTCTTTCCATTTCCGAAGATCTTACTTGCACCAATCGCTACCGCCGGGATTATATAATTCCCAACAATTTCCCAAACTTCATCATCACGCATTTTCTGCCTTAATTTGTAGCCTTTAACACAATAACCAAGTTCCTTTGGGGTCATGTGTTTAAATTCTTCCATAGAGATTCCTATTGCAAATGCCATAGGGAAGTATTCTTCCCAGATAATTTTATGAAAATCAACTTTTTCTACTTCTTCAGACTGATTGCTTCCTCTGCGTTCGTTGTCATTTCTTCCACCATCTCGTTGATTCCCGACAGGTCGAAAAAACCATCATCTTCCATCGCTTTCTTCAATTCATCAAAAAGGCTGCGATAACTGTATTTTTTGTCTGATTTTCTCTTTTCTGTAATATATGTTCTGCTTAAAGTTTTTGCTTCATCCATAGTTACCGGATTTTCTTCCAGGCAACCGGCAAAAATAGCCTCAATGCATGTTTGAGGAATATCGGAAATCATGTCACCTGTCCCCTCAAAAACAGCTTTTGTTAAATCATTTCCACCCTTTAAAATATAAGCTCCGGAAACAATATTAAACATTCTCTGAACAATGTTCTTTTCTTCTGCCGCATCGAATCCAAACTTTAATTTATACTCTTTTTCATTTACATTCATTGTAATCATAATTTTTCCCTTTCCTCCTATACTTTTGTATAGGAAAGGGGCAGTCCGTAGACCGCCCTTTACAAGCTTAATCATTATTCATCTAAATAAGATGTGTAATCTGCTGTTTTTTCGTCAGCCGCAACAGCTTTTGTGGTTTTCTTATTAAGCGACTGACTTATCATTCCCCCGGTGTGAATTCTACCTTTGTATCGCTTCCAACCATTTCTTGAACGATAAGGTTGATTGTCATAGTAAGCAGTGAATTCTGCTGTTTTGGGGAAATTGGAAGTTTTGATGGTGGTTGTGCCACTACAAACTCTGCTTTTGTAAATCCTGGTGTGATGGTCTGAAACCACATTCTTTTACCACCAGTAAGTTTTTTGTATTCTGCAATTACCTCTTCCCATTCTGAAATGGTATCGTCTGTTTTGTTCACTTCCACGGGCATTGTGTCGGAAACAGTGTCTCTTCCAGCAATATTTTTTGTTTGAGAATCCTCAAGTGCTGATGCATCTATTGCCTCCGGCTCAACCGTTACCTCTCCGATATCATTAATTCTGTGTAACTGCTTAAAAGTGGTAGGTTTCGTCCCTGCTATTGTTTCTACCCCATAACCAAACGTAATTCCAAGGGATGAAATTCCAGCAACTGTTGTATCTGCCATATCTTTTTACCTCCTAAAAATTCGCAAAAAAAATAAGAGACTCTCGTCTCTTTTTTCGCTATAATAATCTGTCATTCGCCGCTACAATTCGTTTGAATCGTACGGTACTTCTGTGTATTTTATTGCTTACCGATGTTTCAGGCATTGATGTGCCCGAAAATCTCATTGTCTTAAAAACATCTGTAATCGTTGCCATAACTTTGCGGCAGTCAGCTTTACTTGTGTTAGTAGTAATATCTACTTGAAATGTTGCTAATAAAGCATTGATTCCCTGTCCGTCAAGTGTCTGTCCTTGCTCTGCCGCCGGCAACAGATGTATGTAAATTGTTGGGAATACTGCTTGACCGCTGTTTTCTCCCTCATTTGTTATAACTATTTTGGGATAAGTTTTTTTGAGCTGTGTTAGGGTTTTAGCCTTGACAAGTGCTGTGACTGTGTTTTCAAGGTCTATCGCCCAATCGTTTGCATTTGCCATTAACTAAACACCCTCCTCGCTACCTTAATGTACTTCTGCACTATTTCCATTTCTGCCTTATAAACAGGCATCTGTGCTTCAACACCATGCGTAAGTATGAGTTTTCCACTTTCATCATAGTAACCCCATACTTTCTGAACTCCGTGTCCCTCGCCATAAGAGCCGATAATCATACCATTAACAACACCTTTAGGGTGTGGGCTGTTTCCTGCCTCTCCATTGTAGTAAACGCCAGCACCGAACTCTATAAACAGAAGTTCTTTACCCTCAACAATGAGTTTTGCTGTCGCTGTACCCGATTGAGAACCCAACATCTCAACGTAAGTTCTGTGGCTTGTATCTGAACCGCTTCTAACACCATTTTCATCATAGGTGTAATTAGCTTTTGCCATATTTTCATCAATAACAGGTATTCCAACATTGGCTAATTCTTTAACAAGCTGTTCTGTCTTTTGAACTAGCCAAGTTTTATACTGTTGTAGCTGTCTAATTGCCTCTTGTATGGAGTTTTTTGATAGAGATACATTAATTGTATGTTTAGCCATAAATCACCTACTTTACAACTGCTTTAAGCATATACTTAGTTGAACGCAATGCCGGTTTCGTACCTACAATCGTGAAGTCCGCGGATGTTTCATCAACAAGGCTGTCAGATGTGTATGTAGGCTTGCTATCAAGCCAGATAAGGTCGCCTTTTTGAACAGGCAACATATTCCTATCTGTCAGTAAAATAGCATCAAAATCAGCGGTATCAAAGCCATATTCCTTGCTCTGTGCTTCTCCACCGCTGAACGATATGTTAGCTTTGAAATCAACCGGCTCTGAAAAACCTGTTTTTTCTTCAAGGACTTTTGGTATCTTGTTTCCCTCATCATCAAGATAAGGGATAAAATTACCTTCTGTGTCGGTGTATCCCTCATAGAGGATATTGCCCTCGTCATCTCTTTCGTAGATAGTAACAGTTTGTCCTTGAAGTGAATACTTCATATCCTGCTTATTAATATCAAGCATTGTTCTTTACCTGCTTATAAATCTGATTTACGCCAGTACTTGACAATCCCGACACGATACCTACTGCTATTGCATTAAGAATGTCATTAGCTGGGAAATCTGGAATTACAAACATTCCAATAACTCCCAAAATTGCCCCTGCTACACCTACAATAACAGGAATGTAATTGTCCTTAACCTGTGGTATCTGCTTAGCCGCATAACCAATCAAATAAGTGATAACAACGATTGCAACTACTGTTGATACTGATGTTATATCCATTAATCTTTACCTCCATTCTTCAAGTGAATTTCCTGTATTTCGTTATACATTTTGGTTACCATACCATTACCGCCCAATGCGTGGTATGCGTTATACATTTCGACAAAATTGTCATAAGCATAGGATGGTATTTCACCGAGTTTCATATACTTATCGTGGTATTCGATAAGCTGTACTCGCAAAAGCAACATTGTGCCTTTACTATTGGCATCTTTGTCTTTTTTCTGTTGTTTCAGAAGCCAGACCATGTAACCAAGCAATATTGGCAATGCTATGGTGTAAGTCTGTAATAAAACATCTCTCATTTTATATCTCCTGTCTTAAAAATATGGCACACTGCCCACCACCCTTAATGTGTGCCGCCTGCTACCATATTGCCGGCATCAGCAAAATGGTAACGCACAATCTTCTATAAAACCTTAGCAAATGGAAATATCCCGACAAATAAACTGTCTCTATCTCTCCAAGTTCTGTTGATACCATTTTCATTGTAGCTTGCCATAAATGCTTCACCTGCTTGTGAATGGTCGTAGACAGCCAGATTAACAATAACACTCTCAAATTTCTTCAAGTCCTCGGTTATCATTTCATCTGTGTAGCTGTCAGGGTAATTTCTTCTTGCTTTTACATCTTCTGTAGCCTGTTTAATAAGCTGTTCGATTATTGGATTATCTTCTTTGTTATCGAACACTACCACATCAGATGTAGTTTCGTCATCATTTGTGACTGTATCAATATGAAATTGTTTAAGTCTGATTTTGACCTGTTCTAATGTGGTGTATTCTGCCATAGTTTAAACCCTTTCTAAAGCTCTACATTTTCCATTACTGCTCTCGCTTCAAGAACTGCAATATAATCTGTCATTGCTTTAATCTGCATATTATATGTACTTCTAGGGCAAGTTGGAGTAAATGTAAGTTCATCGTTATCCCACTTATCAAGCATATTTTTTAGTTTCTTATAGCGAATAACCACTTGCTGATACTCTGCTTTAAATCTCTCTTTGTAGTCAGCACTGGTCATCATCTCCACAGTGTCTTTTAATTCCATGACGTGCCTCCTATAATCCTAATTTTTCAATTAACAGCTTCTTTAATTCTGCTCCTGTGAGTTCTTCTGCATTGTCTATGCCTTGTTCTGTGGCAAATGATTGCAAGTCTGCGGTGGACATACGATTTATGGCTGTCTTATTCAAATCCTTGCTATGTTCATTCAGCAAATCTACAGGTTTTACAGAACTATTATTATTCTGCATACCTTTTATTAGCGGTTTGCCGATTTTATTTTCTGTGGTTGCAAGTTCTCTGATTCTTGACGGAGTTGTTTCTGAACCATTTCTAGGATATTCATCACCAACTTCGTATACGTGATTAAAGTCCTGCAAATCCATAAACCTGTAAATTACCTTATAACTCATAACAATTCTCCTTACGCCGCTTCTGCCTCTGTGATTGTAGACTTAATAATTCCGTCAAGTCTTTCAGCAAAAAGTACAATGCCGGAAACTACTGTGTCAGAAGCTGTCATGTTCGTATAATCAGGTGTTTCATGGATGCCGATGAGGCCTGTCTGGTCTGATGTGAAATCAAACGCTTCTCCAAGGTCTGCACCATTAACAGGAATGTAATACAGTACGATATTGTCTTTTGCTGTTGCGTAGATGGTTCCCTTTGGTACTTTGCTGTCAAAAATAACAGTTCCAAGACCGAGGAAATTCTCTACATAGGTCATGCCAAATGCTGTCTGTAATGTAATCTGTGCTTTAGCAAGATAATCGGCTACATCAAGTGGGTTCATAAAATACACGGCTTCGATTGAATCGTCTTCAAACTTAACCTGTAACTGTCCCCAGGCCTGCGCAAGTGCTGCCTGAAAACCTACGCCTGTTGCTGTTCCTGTACCTGTTGCAAGGAATGTAAAGAAGTCACCTCTGATGCCCTTCTGAACGTCAAGTAACATTCTGTCAGTTGTCATCTGTACCGCCTGGTCATAGCCTCCACTGATAATCGCCTCTGCCGATGTGGCCTTTCTCCACTTCTTTAAAGTGATTTCCTTGTAGTTTACTGCAACTGTCTGATACTTTGAAAGTGGGATTGTCTCGCCCTCTGCAACTTCTCCATCTTCAAGTGTTCCTGTAGCCTTGTAGGACTTTAATGTGTAGCCCGCCTGCTTTGGAATCTTTCTTGTTACTCCAAGTGCCTCAACTAACTTCTTTATGTTTTCACTAAAAATGTTTACAAACTCAACCTCTCTTGCTTTTACAAGGTCAGCTTTCTTAATTAAATTTTCTTCTGCTGCCATATTTACCTCCTAATTAAATAAATCCATATTCATAGCAATAGCTTTTCTACGCTCATTTCTGTCCGGAATAGCCATAATCTGTTCCTTTGTCATGCCGGAATATTCTCCCCCTGCATTAACTCTAGGTCTTGATTTCATCCATTCAGTTTGTGCCTCTGCAACTGCCGCTTTCTTTTCAGCTTCTATGATTGCTGCAATAGCGTTATGGTCTGCATCCGAAACTGCATCAATCAGTTTTTCTACAGACTTTTCAGATACACTTTTGTAAGCATTGACTGCCTTAATATGATTAAGCTCTTTTACAGCTTCTTCATACTTCTCATTCTGTAAGCGTTCCGCTTCTGCCTTGGCTTCCGCTTCCTGCTCTTCTGTAGTCTGCTTCGCTCTTAAAGCCTTAGTAAGCTCTCCTTTTTCCTTTAAAGCCTTATCAAGTGCCTGCTTTTCCTTGGCTCTGTCTGCCTTTTCTGTAGCAAGCTGTGCCATCAGTTCTTCAACTGTTGGTGTATTTGGCTTTACTTCGGTTGTCTTTGTATCTGTTGGGTTTTCGGTTACTGTTGATTTAGCTTCATCTGCCATTTTTCGTTACCTCGCTTTTCTGTGTTTTCTTGACTTCTCTGTCTCATTGTGTTTTACCCACTTCTCTGTGCATATAAAAAGCCACTAGGATAATTCCCAGCGGCTATATACCTTAATTATTTATTTGTTCTGTTCTTATCAATCAGAGGGCTGTTGCTAACTTGGTCGCTCAAATCTTGCATCGTTCGGTCATTGTTAGTTGCATCATCTTTAATGTTGCTCTTTTGTATTTTTTCGACTGTTTCCTTGCTTGCTTCCCAAACTTCGTTAGGGTCATCAAATACAGGAATTGCATTAAGGACTTTACCGCCATTAAAGCCTGTCTTGACAAGTGTGGCTATGCTATTTACCTTTGTTGATAATTCGTACAGTTTCTGCCTCTTGATATTAATTTCAATATCCTCAAGGCTTATAAGCCTTAATGGACTATCCTGCGGGACATACGGACTTTTATCAATAGCCGCAAGGACTACCTCTAATTCATCCATTTTGCAACTTTCGGTTATCATCTGTAATTTTGTTGCCGCTGCTTCTGCATGGTCCCATCCGCTTGCGTTACTAGCTGCAACGCCTGTTATATTAGACGCATTGTCATTTGTAAGTGGAACATTGCATTTTTCCAGTATCTTATTTCTACGATACTGGATGTTATTGAGCATCCCTGTGTAATCGTAATTAATTGCAAGAGATTCAACAATTGGTGTCTTTCCGTCCGCCGATGTATAAGTCTGCATCCATTCGCCGGATTTCGGCTTTCTCACAGTTTCTTCAATAGTCTGTGTGCCATCCTCATTGTCTGTAACTTTTCTCTCTACAGGGAAGTCAACATCGTTTGTATGCCATACCGCCTGCGTATTCTGTTCAACATCATTGGTAAAGTCTGAAATGAGTAAGTTTAGATTATCTAACTCAGACATTTGATGTTCCCAAACTCCCATGCGGTCATATGCCCTAAAATATTCAACTATAGGCACAATTCCAAGCGGATTTACTTCCCCGCTTCTTTGCTGATGTCTCCACGCTTCTTTTTTCGTATAATCTCCGTTCGCAATCTTATTGAGATTAACCACTTCAAAGCGGAAATCTTTTGTAAAGCAAGTGTAGTAGTTGTTCCCGGTTATTCTATCGTGTCTGTAAGTAACGCCCATCATTGTTCGCTTATCGGAATAATAGCTTGATTTCACTACAAATGATGTTCTCGGGTCTAATATGTCTAATGTAAAATATGGTTTATTCTTTTTCCATTCCATATTCACGTCTACAAGAACATTACATATTGCCCCGATTGTTACATATCTTCCCAAGTCTTGTGTCTTTGCTTTAATCTTTGCAAGTTCGTACTGTTTGTTAAGCTCTGATATTCCGTCTGCGACGAATTTCTCTTTTCCATCACCATTCTGCACAAGTGAAATAGGATTTCCCCAAGCGAATGAAGTCCAAAATTCTGATGCCTGATGAGCAACATTGTCTACACACTCACAATCAATGTCAGGTCTGTAAGCCTTAGGTTTCTTTCTAATTATCGGCTGTATTCCCGCATCATAATCAAGAAGATACTGTATTCTGTTGGCATTTTGAATATGCCAAGGGAATACTTCCCTTAAGACATCTAACACATTTTCATATGTTATTTTCGGAACATCCGTTGTTAATACAATTCTTCCTGTCTGCATTTCTTGCACCTCTAATAAAATGTCATACCACTCGAGTTTCTACTCCGTGGGATTTCTTTAATCTGAAAATTATCATCATCATTTGGCACATACCAAATCCATTTGCCGCAATGTTTGCAAGCTATTTTGTGTGTGCGTGGGTCTTCCCTATCTGCCTTAATTAAAAACTTGTGGCAGTTCGGACACATAATTGATTTATCTTTGTTTTTATATATTTCCATAATCCTTATCCTCTAACCAAAAAGGCACCACAAATAAGTGATGTCCTTGCCTGAGTTTATATATTTTTCATTATAATAATATCATAATATCAATGTGACATTCTATGACAACTTTATAAATATTCTTTCCCATATCTTTCTTCGAAATCGTGCAATGCTTTAGAGTGAACTCTGTGAACTTGTCTCCAGCACCATCCGGTTTTATTCGCTATTTTTTCAAAAGTGAGTTTTTCTATATATCTTGCAAACAAAACTTCGTAGAAATCATTGTTCTCTATGCTCTGAATTTGAGATATTATGCGAGTTTTCTTATCAATATATTCATCTATCATCTTATCAAGATTGCGTTCCATTTCGTCAATTTTCGCTATACTTGTGCCGATTTGGTCCTGGTTGGGACTTGAATTTACTCTTTCTTCATTCCTAATAGCAGATATACTGCACGACAATTCTCTAAACTGTGCAATTTCTGTTATTTTGTTATTTATTAACATATTAAGCCTGCTTACTTGATTAAGATAGTCCTTTGTTGTCATAATAGATTAACCCTCCTATATTGGACTTGACATAATGATTGTCTGTGTCGCTTTTTTGTCTGCAACTATTGCAAGCTGTGTAATAGAATCGCTTGCATCGTCGTGTGGATTTTTGCCCTCTGATGTATACATTGTAAATTCGTCCATCGCATCTTGGTACATCTGTGACCTTATGTAAGTTGGCCTGTCATCAATAGCTAGGTACTGTCTGCTAACAAGAAAAATGAATAATTCCTTAACTCTGTCAGAATATCCTTTGATTTTTTCCTCTTTAGGCATTTTGGTATTCGCATAATATGGAACTATCTGACAGAAATAAATATTTTGCTTTCTCATTTCTGCTTTGATACTATCAGTCATTAATTTACCTCCGGCATTCTGTTCTATGTGCAGTTCTGTTATGTAGTGCTTCTTAATAGCAGCTACAACCAACGGAACTGTGACTGCCTGTGTGCCCTTTTTATATACCCAGTCAACGATATACTTGCGTTTGCCGCCAAAATCCGCACATACTGGCATTGACAAGTTATCTGCGCCGCCAAATGCCGGGTCACACACCGCTATCATCTTTCGTTCCTTATCAACAATATCCTCTTCAAAATCTCCATTAAAGAACCTTAGTTCGTTTTCCGGAAACAGCAACCCTTCACGCACGAATGGCTTTTGCATAAATTTAGCCATCCATTCAGCTTTATCAAGTTTTTCACGCATATCTTTATAATATTCCGTGGAAAATCCGTTGATTTCATAATCAAAATTGCTTTCATCATTCTCATTAAGTGCGGGTATTCGCCTGAATCTATATTGTGGGTCATTCTCATATTGCTTTCTAAGGCGTTCTAGTGGGTCAAGGACATTCCATAATGTACCGACCATTAATTCCCTGGCTCCATCATTCTTTCGGTCAACCATCTTATTTAGGTATTCTTGGAATGTGTTTTCCATTCGACTAGGCGATAATGAATGTTCTCTGTCTCTTACCAAATCATCTACATATAAATATCCGTCCTTAGATACATCGACCGCACCTGTCCACGTTCCGTCTATACCTCTACAGGTAACTGTTGCAAATCTATCAGGGTCGCCAAGAGTGATTGTAAATTCGTCAGCAGACTTATCTGTTGGCAATGGTTTATTGGCATATTCTGGGTGCCAGTATGAGGATAATTCCTCAAATGTATATTCTTCTGTTGTAAAAAGGTTCATAAGTTCCTTATAGAACCCTTTAGCAAGTATTCCAGAGTGACCGCCCATTGCACTATGGCTGTTTGGTCTGCGTAATGCTATCCAAGAAAGAAAAAATATACAAATAGTAGACTTTCCAACTCTTGATGGCATTGACAATCCGTAAAACTTAATCTTTCTGTTTTCCAAGTCCTCTAAGTCCTGTATGACTATCTTTAATGTCTTTCGCCTTGGATAATAAAATCTCTTTCCATATGACCGCTTGCGTTCCATATAGTAAATAAAACTTTCAAGTCGATAATAGGATTCTAATTTTAGTATTTCGTAAAATTGATTAAGCAGTTCATATTCACTCCCGCTGTCCTGTATAACCTTTTCTACATCCCATATGCCTTTATCGCCGAATTGTGCCTTGAAATAGCTGTTAATAAGAGTTTTCGTCCTATCCGTACATCTAAGCATAGTGTCGGTTTCTTTCTCATTCTTAGCCAACTGGCACACATCGCAATAAGCATTTATGACATTTTCATCTATTCCATTTTGGGATATGTATTTTTCGCAATCATCTATCAGTTGATTTAATTCAGAATTCAAGAAAAGCACCTCCGCCTTTTAGCAGAAGTGCCTTATAGACCTCTGCCTATAATTGTTTTAGGTTAGCAACTACAATCAATCTGTAGCCGGTAATATGCGTAGTCAGTAGTAAAAGCTATTCTTAGCACACCAATATTGTACGCACCTCTTAGTGTTTCGGAAATTATTTAAAGACTATTTTCTTCGTCTTGTTTTAAGGTAGCGACTAACTCCGTTTCATTTCGTTTCTTTTCCTGTGAACTATTTCTGCACCGCACCTATCTCAAGTGTGCCATTCTTTACTGTGTTTCACCGTGAATATCCTCCCAAGTTATGCAAAACTCCTTGAATGTTTTCTTGTCCATCAGTGAAGCTATTTCGTGCAAGTTTACAATGTTGATTTCTGCATTTTGCTCATATTGCACGTCGGCAACAAGATTTACATTGACCATCGGAAGCTCCCCGGCATAATGTTCTATTTTATACGAACTACATAAGCACTTTTCGCCATCAATCGTAACTCTAGCACATCCCTGGCGCCCTTCTATTGGTTCTACTTTGAATTTATGCATATTGCTCATTCTTCCACCAACTTTCTACCACACATAGGGCAATATCTAATTTTGAAATATCCAGATGGTCTTCCTTGTTCGTAAATCACAACCCCTGTGTCATCATCAGCAGTGTTTTTGAGAAGTTGTGCTTCTGTCAATTTGCTGTTCCGATTGCCACATGGGAAAATCGGCATTTCAGAACCGCAAATCGTATCTTCATCGTGCCATTCTCTGCAAAATTCACACATATCATCACTCCTATAACTTTCTGCCGCAAATCGGGCAGTAATTTATCTTTATTTTCTCGCACTCTATTATGCAATCCTCTTCATACTCTGCACATAATGAAACTTGGTTGTCTGCTCTGAAATTCAAAATATAATCTCCATAATTATTTGAATTCAAAGAATAATCATTGGCAATAGACAATGAAATGTTAATTCCACCCAGAAATCCACAATCTATCTGTTTATCTATAATTGTTTTTCTGTCAATACCGCAAAATTTACACATATTACGCCTCAATCCCATATTCTTTGAAATAGTTTTCAATATTTTTAGGTATCTCAACACCTAGTTCTTTTGCCTTTTTAAATGCTTTTATTTCTTCATTTGTAGGCATATTAACAGTTCTAAACCATTGGTCCATATCAATATGTCTATGTTCTAAGCTATCATTAAAATCTGTACAATCATAAGCTCTTTTAATACATTTGTCTTGCGGATAAATAATATGTGTTTTTGTATCTCCGCTGGTTGTACAGTCTATCCCAGAACTATATTTTGCACATTTTTCTCTGTATTCGCATATATCGCATTCTGTATTTTTCTCTTTATATTTTTGTGGCTTGTATTGTTCAAAGTCTTTACACTTGTAATCAAGTGATGTGTCGTTTCTTTTTTGGCAAATATATATTGGATATTCGTCACATTCTTCTTGGTCAAAATCATAATCTATATCGCAATATTTACAAATCGAGCAATCTTTCATATTGCACCTCAAATCTTCGTAAATATATCCAAATCATAGTTATCTCTGATATAGTCAACAACTTCCTGTAATTTGCTCTTTACAAATTCATCATTGGCAATATCCGGGTGCCCATAAAACGTGCAACTATCTTTCTTTCCCTGCGTCTTATACTTGCGATAATTAAATAACATTGTAAAAAGCGGTATTCTTGTCAGATTCTTTGTTTTGCGTCTAATCCATAAATTAATCAGCCATTTCATTTCTTTTTCCTCCAAAAAGATTGTCCGGAAACTTATCACCCAACAACAAAATTTTTAAATATTTTGAAAATGTCGGCGGACTCATTCCCGCAATTTTAGATGCATCAATCATGTTGCATTCTCTGTTTAAATATTTTGCACATGCTTCTGAAAATTTGTCTGGGTCTACCGGATGTACGCCTTGCGCCATTATATTCACTCCTCTTTTTATTAACCGAATAGACAGGAATTGAACCTGTACAACATTTCTGGAATACCTTTATCCCATATCAGCAAATGAATCAAACGGTACTAGAACCCGCACTCGTTTCCTAAGCTTATCCCAGGACTTACCTACTTCCCTACGTCACCACACAAATGGAGCTTCACCAACTTCGGTCATTTAATACCTTTCGGTGCTTCTGGAACCTTTGACTGCGACCAGCATCCGTTTTACTGCGCTCTTTCCATTTTGAGCTATTGATTCTTGAACATTTGACCGGCATCCAACAAAAAGTTAAACACCAGTCAAATCATGGTTTTTACCCATCGGGTACTTAAGTATCCTTAACAGCTTTTTGCTAATGGGCGAAAGGATTTAATTGATAATATGATCGTGGGAGTTTTATTCTCCCTAGCTAGGCTAGTCGGATTCGAACCGACGCATCCAGGAGTCAAAGTCCTGTGCCTTACCGCTTGGCGATAGCCCAATGTTTTTATTCTTCACAAGAAATCAAGAAACTATTTCTAACCCTTTTTTATTTTTTCTGAATTTAGGCTGCTTAGTTGGGTGGCATATGCGGGTATTTAAAACCCCCACCCCATGCCGGCATCGTCCGCCTTGTTTTCTGAATATTCTTTTTATTGTTTCTTTGTCTATCCTATTTATCGGAAAAATTTAAGTTTAACCGATAAATCAAACATATTAAAACCATTAAAAACCTTGTATTTAAAGGGTTCTTAAATTGTCTTTAATTGTGTATATGTTTTTTAACAGCTTTACGGCCCGGAATCCATGTTACTGTCTGACAATTCTAGTGAATTTCCCGGTTGCTTTTGTTGCAGTAGCTGCTGTTTAATGTCCTCTGCTGTGAGTTGCTGCTTCTGCACCTGCTCCCTAGAAACTCCTGGAAGGTTCCATGCGTAATGCCTGTTAAGAATTGCCAAAATCCCAACTGGATTTTTATTACCGGTTGCTAACTTGTTCGACAAACTTTCTTCACGTTCTGTAACAAGTTTTTCATAAATTTCTTTGCCCGCAGTACTTAGCAGCTTTCTACTTCCAGCACCCCAGAAATTAATAGTGCAATGTTCTATACCTGTTAATTTACAGAATCCCATAATACTAATCTCTTTATCATACATATTACATAAATATATATAATAATCGCATATTTCATTAACTTTTTTAATATTATATGCTCCGCAATTAGAATTATTGAGATGATTATTAATATTATTATAACCTTCTAGTTTATTTTTAAGTTTT
>OOCZ01000615.1_pt1 | contig 27123 bp, 27 predicted proteins | sample 1671631 | NCBI WGS metagenome assembly OOCZ01 (sample SAMN06348176, study PRJEB24527) | human gut metagenome | reverse complement strand
TCGCCATGCTGCGCGAGAAGAACCCCACCGCTACCATCGTGACCACCGCATGGGATTCCCTGACCGGTGAGCAGATCCTGAAGGCCATGTCCTCCAAGGACGATTTCAAGGCAGAGCTGATCGCCATGGCTGCCAAGGCCAATGAGAAGCACGCCGAGGAGGACGAGGAAGAAGAGCACGAGCATCATCACCATCATTACGATGAGAACGGTGTGTGCAGCTGCGGCCATCACCACCATGATCACGATGACGATGACGACGATGATGAGGACGAGCACGAGCATCACCACGACCACGAAGAGGATGACCACGAGGACCACTGCTGCCACCACCATCACGATCACGACCATGAGGATGACGATGACCATGATGAGCATGAGCATCATCACCACGATGAGGACGGCCACTGCTGCTGCGGCCATCACCACCACCATCACCACGATCACGATGCCGATGAAGTGTTCACCAGCTGGGGTGTCGAGACGGCCAAGAAGTTCAGCAAGGCAGACATCGAGCGTGCACTGACCGAGCTGGACGGCGGCAAGTACGGCATGATCCTGCGTTCCAAGGGCATCGTGGACGGCGGTGCCGACGGCTGGCTGGAGTTCGATTACGTCCCCGGCGAGTGGGAAGTGCGTCAGCGCGGTGCCGACGTGGGCGGCAAGCTGGTCGTCATCGGTTCCAAGCTGGACGAAAAGGCCATTGCCGCACTGTTTGGCTGCTGAGCTGCAAGTTGTGTAAGGAGAAAAACCGATTATGGCAAACGAGATCCCGGTTTACCTGTTTGTGGGCTTCCTCGAAAGCGGCAAGACCAAGTTCATTCAGGAGACCTTTGAAGACCCCAATTTCGACTCCGGCGACAAGACCCTGCTGCTGGTCTGCGAAGAGGGCGAGGAAGAATATAACGAGAAGAAATTCGCCTTTCCCGGCGTGACCGTCAAGGTGCTGGAGGACAAGGCCGAGCTGAACCCGCAGAATCTGCTCAAACTGGAAAAGGAATCCGGTGCAGGCCGTGTGGTCATTGAGTACAACGGCATGTGGCTGCTGCAGGATCTGGCCAACAACCTGCCCGAGAACTGGATCGTCTACCAGTGCATTGCCACGGCCGACGGCACCACGGCTCTGACCTACGCCCGCGACAACTCCATGCGCTCTCTGCTGCTGGACAAGATCGCCCGCAGCGAGCTGATCGTGTTCAACCGCGCCGAGGCCGTGAACAACGATGCCGCCCGTCAGGAGCTGCACAAGCTGGTGCGTCAGGCTTCCCGCAAGTGCGATATCGCCTACGAGTTTGCCGACGGCAGCGTGGCCTACGACGATATCCCTGATCCGCTGCCCTTTGACATCAACGCGGACATTATCGACATTCCGGATGACGATTTCGGCATCTGGTACATGGACTGTCAGGACGAGCCCCAGAAGTACACCGGCAAAACGGTCAAATTCCTTGCACAGGTGTGCCAGACCAACCGTGCCGGCAAGAACAGCTTCGTGCCGGGCCGTTTCGCCATGACCTGCTGCGTGCAGGACATCCAGTTCGTTGGCTTCCCCTGCAGCTACGATGGCTACAAGGCGCTGGAGCAGCGCGCATGGGTGCGGGTGACCGCAAAGGTAGGCTACAAGTTCCACAACATCTACCGCGGCAAAGGCCCGGTGCTCACCGCCATTTCGGTGGAGCCCGCCGAAAAGCCGCTGGAAGATGTAGTAACATTCTCTTGATCTGATCTTTCAAGGAGGTCCCGGCATGAAAACACTGTTTCGTATCCTTGGCACGGCCGCTGCTGTGGCCGTTACCGGTGCTGCCATTGTGGCACTGGACAAGATCCTGAACCAGAAAGACCCGCTCCATGTGGAGGAAGTAGAGTTCCCGGAGGACGCCGAGCAGAACGCTGAGGAAGCCGCCAAGACTGCCGAAGCCTACGCCGAAGCGGAAACCAAAGCCTCCGATGCTGCCAACGAAAAGGCTGCAGAAGAAGCTGCGCCGGAAGCTCCTGCCGAAGAAGCGGCAGCTGCTGCCCAGCCCGCCGAAGAAGCCTCTGCCCCGGCGGCACCCGCGGAGGGCGGTGAGAAGCCGGTGTTCGACCCGGAAGCTCCCAACCAGAACCCTGTGGAAGCAGGCCCCGCCGTTGCTCCCAAAGACGAGAGCGGAAAATTCGACCCCACCAAGATCGCCGAAGCCAGCGACTTTGGCGACTGGGAAGAACAGGGCTGCAAAGGATAACCTATGACCCAAAAAGGGACGATGTGATGTTCACATCGCCCCTTTTTTGTTATTCTCCTCTTGCCAGCTGCTGCAGCTTTTTCCTGTCCAGCACCTGCACGCCGCCCCGGAACAGCCGCACCCAGCCCTCCTGCGCAAAGTATTTCAGCATCCGGCTCACCACCTCGCGGGCAGACCCCATGTATTTTGCCATCTGGTCGTGGGTCATGCGCACCTCGTCGCCGCCGGTCTTGGCCAGCTCGTCGGTGAGAAAGATGGCCAGCCGCCGGTCGGCGCTCATGAACAGGATCTGCTGCATCGTCCACATGGTGTCGGAAAAGCGCTCTGCCGTGAGCTGGTAGGCGTAGCAGCGCACATAGACATTCTGCTGCATCAGACGGCGGAAGATGCCCGCGCTGATGCACAGTGCCTCGGTGTCCTCCTCAGCGTCGATGTACAGGTCCACATTCACCGAGTCCATCACGCAGGACGCCGACAGGATGCACACTTCCCCGCCGAACAGGCGGTAGAGGGTCACGTCCCGGCCGTCCTCCGACAGCAGATAGGCCCGCAGCTGGCCGGTGCGCAGCAGCAGGATGCCCACACAGCTTTCCAGCGGGCTGTGCACCCGGGCCCCTTTGTGGTAGTGCACCGGGCGGGTGTAGCGGCAGAGCATCTCCTGTTCGTCGGCGGTCAGCTGCGCCCAGAAGGGGAAGGCGCAGGCCAGACAGTTGCGGTGATCCGGGGTCTTTTCCATGATGCTCATCCTTTCCGCAGGGCCTTGGCGGCCTCCGTGCCGGCCTGTGCCCCCTCGTATACAGCCTTTGCCACCTGCAGCAGGCCGCCGGTGCAGTCTCCGGCGGCATACAGGCCGGGCACGGTGGTTCGCATTTTTTCATCCACCACGATGCGGCTGCCCTCCACGGCGGCCCCGATCTTGCGGGCCAGCGCAGTGCTGCCCGCCACGCCCAGCGCCACGAACACACCGGACAGGGCAACCTCCTGCCCGTCGGACAGCTGCACCCCGGTGACCACCTGTTCGCCCAGAACAGCCTCCACCTTCTGCGGGTATACGGTCACCTCCGGCGGGAATTCTGCGGTCAGCGGCATGCCGTTGGTCAGCAGGCTGACGCTTTTCACCACCGGCAGCAGGGCCTGCACCTCGTGCAGGGCATAGGCTCCGCTGCCCAGCACGGCCACATCCTTGCCGCGGTAGAAAAAGGCGTCGCAGACGGCACACCAGCTCACGCCGTGGCCCTCCAGCCCGGCAAGGCCCGGAATGCGCGGCACCGCACGGGAAGCCCCCGTGGCCAGGATCACCGCGTCCGCCGGGTAATCTTTCCCTATGGTTTCTACCGTGAGTTTATCCGTATAGGTCAGCCCCACGGCTTCGGCGGTCACAAACCGCACCCCCAGGCGTTTGGCGTTCTCGATGCTGCGGCGCTCCAGCTCTGCGCCGGAAACCGGCTGAGCAAGGCCGTAGTAGTTTTCGATCTTCTCGGCCCGGTCCAGCGCACTGGGGCCTTTGGTCAGCACGGTGGTGTCCACCCCCGCGCGGACCGCATACAGTGCGGCAGACACGCCCGCCGGGCCGGAACCTACGATCACAATGTTGGACATGGTTGGTCCTCCTTTTCAGAGTCACGATTTAAAATGGCCTCCGCTTCGCTCTGGCCATGATCAGAGGAAACATGATTTTTGATTTGCGGATGGGGTCGTAGCGGGCAGCTTCACCACATCCACTGCATCAGAAACTTTTCTTATAGTATACACCTTTTTCCGCAAAACTTCTGTGACCGGGTCGCAAAAAGCAGCCTTTTGCCGCTGCGGGGCACTTTTCAGCCGGAAAAGAGTGTGTTATACTGGGTTTGTTTCTCTGATTTTCTGCCATGGAGGCTTTTTATGACCAAGCAGCGCATTCTTTTCATTACCACCGGCGGCACCATTGCCAGCGTACATACTCCGCAGGGCCTCCGGCCCGTGCTCAGCAGCGACGAGCTGCTGGCCCATCTTCCGGAGCTCAACGACCTGTGCATCCCGGAAACGCTGGCCCTGTGCAGCATCGACAGCACCGACCTCGGCCAGGAACACTGGCTGATGATGGCCCGCGCCATTCAGGAAAACTACGCCCTGTACGATGGTTTCATCATCTGCCACGGCACCGATACGCTGGCCTATTCCGCAGCGGCACTTTCTTACCTCATCCAGAACGCGGACAAGCCCATCATCCTCACCGGTGCCCAGCAGCCCATCTCCAACGAGATCACCGACGCCAAGAAAAACCTGCGCGACAGCGTGATCTGTGCACTGGACCCGGGCAGTCGGGGCGTGATGGTGGTGTTTGGCGGGCACGTCATTGCCGGCACCCGTGCCAAAAAGAACAAGACCATCAGCTACGACGCCTTTGCCTCGGTCAACTTCCCGGAGCTGGCACTGGTGCAGGGCGACCGTCTGGTGCGCTATGTGCCTTCGCCCTGGCCCACCGGCCCGGTGGAGTTCGGCCGCGCCATGAACCCCCGGGTGTTCCTGCTCAAGCTCATCCCCGGCATGGACCCCGGCATGATCCCGGAGATCTTCCGCCTGTACGACTGCGTCATCGTGGAGAGCTTCGGCGTGGGCGGCATCCCGCAGCGGCTCATGGACGCCTTTGCCGAGGGGCTGGGCCACTACGAGCAGACCCACAAGGTGCTCATCCTGACCACGCAGGTGACCTATGAGGGCAGCGACGTGGGCGTGTACGAGGTGGGCAAGCGGGTGAAGAACCGATTCCGCTTCCTGGAAGCCCATGACATGACCATCGAAGCCGTGGTCACCAAGAGCATGTGGCTGCTGGCCCAGAACTGCGACAGCTTCGACCAGCTGCAGCAGCGGTTCTACCGTCAGGTGAACTTCGATACCTTCTATCACTGAGGATAAAGCCGCCGGGCAGGCCAGTGCTTGCCCGGCGGTTTTGCCTGTGCACCCTTGCGCCGGGAGGGCTGCGGTGTTACACTGGACAAAAAGGGAGGCGCATCTTACTATGTGGTTCGTGTTTGCACTGGGCAGTGCCGTGTTTGCGGCCCTTACCTCCATCTTGGCCAAGATCGGCATCCAGGGGGTCAACTCCACCCTGGCCACCGCCATCCGCACGGTGGTGGTGCTGGTCATGAGCTGGGGCATGGTGTTCCTCACCGGGACCCAGGGCGGCGTGGGGGATATCTCTCGCCGCAGCTGGCTGTTTTTGATCCTTTCCGGCCTGGCCACCGGGGCCAGCTGGCTGTGCTATTACCACGCTTTGCAGATCGGGGCCGCCTCCAAGGTGGTTCCGGTGGACAAGCTCAGCGTGGTGATCACCCTGGCTTTGGCCTTTGTGATCCTGAAGGAGCCCTTTACCGCCAAAAACCTGGTGGGCTGTGCCCTGATCACCGCCGGCACCCTGTTTATGGTGCTGTAAAGCCGCCCTACCAAAAATGCGCCCGGGATACTCCCGGGCGCATTTTTTATTCCGACAGCCGCTGCCGGGTCTTGTTCATCAGGTCCAGCTCCGGCATCAGCTCATCGCTGATCACCGTGAGCATCTGCTCCAGCTTGTCCACGTCCTCTTCCGGGAAGCGCTTGCGCACCCGCTCGATCACGGTGCTCAGATAGGAATAGCTGATGTTGTAGTAGTCGATATACTTCTGGGTGGGGCGCAGGTGGTACTCGCGCCGGTCCACGGTGGACTGGATCTTTTCCACATAGCCCTTTTTGACCAGACTGCCGATCTTGTAGGCCGCATTGGGGGTGGAGATCTGCATCATGCGGGAGAACTCCGCAATGGTGGGTTCGCCCATGGCCATGATGCCCTCCATGCAGAAGGACTCCACCGTGGTCAGGGTCGCCTCGCGGGTGGCAAAGCGCTGAAACACGTTCTGATAGAAGTGCAGCTTGAATTTTGTGTAAACGTCGTTGAATGCTTTTTCCAGCATGGTGCGGCTCCTTCCGATTGCTCAATTTCCTTTAGTATACCATGTTTTTTCCCAGAAGCAACGGAATTTTTCCGTTTTGAAACAAAGGGCCCCCCAGCCCATGCAGGCCGGGAGGTCCTTTGCGTTAAGGGGGACGCGCACTGCGTCGGGGATGTTCAGGTGGTGCCGAGGAGCTTTTTGAGCCGGAGCCATGCGCCGAAGACGTCCATCTTGGTGACATAATGGTCCGGGTCAAAGAAGGACGCATCCTTCTTGTCGGCCGCGTCCATCAGGCCGTTCTGGACCGCCCAGCGGGTGGCCTTTTGCAGCTCGATCTCTTCGGCGGGGATATCGCCGTAAAGGGTGGGCAGAGCCACCTCCGGTTTGCCTGCGGTCTCCCACAGGAGCAGCGCCAGCGCACGGCGGTCGGTCGGCACCGGCACACCCTGGGGCAGCGCATTGGCGAGGTAGAGGTCTACGCCCAGGTTCACGCCCTGCCACACCACGATGCCTGCGGCTGCGCCGCCCACCGCGACGGTCGCCGCCGTTGCCAGCGGAGAGGGCGCTGCGTCCTCGATGATCTCCGCCGAGCGGTACTGCGCCCGGATGGTCACATCCTCGGCGGGCATCTGGAAGGTCATGGCCTCGGCCCGGTAATCGACGTTGATATCGCCGCTGAGCTTGCTCGACGAAATGCTCCACATGTCAAACGTCATGCCGTCCGGGATTTCGTTCTGGTCCAGCACCACGGTCAGGGTGTCGTTCTCCTTGGCGGAAACGGACGTCTTGCCGTCGATCGTGCCGCCGATGACGGTCACGGTGTAGGTGGTGGGTCCCGGTTTGGTTTCGGGCTTGGTTTCCGGCTTGGTCTCCGGTTTGGTGATGGGCTCGCCGTTCAGCGTACCGCTGCCGGTGATGCTCTCGCTGACTGTGCCGCTGCCGGTCACAGCACCGTTGAATACGCCGCCGTTGATGGTACCGTTGTTCTTGACTGCACCGTTGAAGGTGCCGCTGTTGATGACACTGTTATTCTCGACCTTGCCGTGGAAGGTACCGTCGTTGATGGTGCTGTTGTTCTTGACAGCATCGTGGAACGTGCCCTTCTCGATGGTGCCATTATTCTCAACTGCGCCGTAGAACGTGCCATTCACGATGCGGCCCGGTCCCATATTGTCGACCTCGCCGTGGAAGGTGCCGCCCAGAATGCCGCTGTTGTTGAACACTTTGCCGTTGAACTCGCCGCCCGTGATGGCCGTCGGCTTGCCCACAAAGACGTTGCACTCCACCGCCGAACCATCTCCGATGGTGCTGAAATCGAACAGCCCGCCGGTCTGGTTGCTGCCCGTCAGAAGCAGCATGTTGCCATTGGTCGGGTCATTGGGGATGTACTCCCAGCCGTCGCCCTTGCAGGGGGTTTTGCCGCCGTTGGAATCCTTCGGCCAGCCGTTCTCCATGACGAGGTCGGTGCTGGTGATCGCTCCGTTCAGCACCACGTTCGCGTTCGGCATGGTAAAGGTCACGGTATTCTCGTTGCCGTCGTGGGCGCTGTTGCAGTTGCCCGCGCCGATGGGCTGGCCGTTCAGGCTGAAGATTTCGGTGCTGGCGGTGATGATTACTTTCTGGTTCTTGGTCAATTCGGCCACGACGACGTAGGGGTCCCACTCCGCAGACACACCGTTGACTTCCGTGATCTTGGCATTGGGGGAGGCCTCATCCACGGTGATGGAGTAGACACCAGCTCCCTGTACTTTTATGTAGCCGTTGAACACGCCGCCGAATATGTGGCCGCCGTAGCTGTTGTTCACCCTGCCCGCGAAGGTGCCGCCAAAGATCCTTCCGTTGCCGCCGTTTTCCACAACACCCTTGAAGACGCCGTCCATGATGGTGTTGCTGTTTGTCACTTTTTTCTCAAAGCTGCCGTTCTTTATGGTGCCTTCGTTTGTCACGCTGCCCGCAAAGGTGCCGTTCTCGATGGTGTTTCTGTTTGTCACTTTTCCATTGAAGGTGCCGTCCTTGATGTAGCCGCTGTTTGTCACTTCTTCATTGAAGGTGCCGTTGTCCATGATGGTGCCGTTGCTTGTCACTCTGCCCGCGAAGATGCCGTTCTTTATGGTGCCTTCGTTTGTCACTTCTCCCTCAAAGGTGCCGCCGGTAATTTCCACACGCAATTGAGTCTCAACCGCACACGCCACAGGCTCTGCCCCCGCTCCCTTACTGGTGTTTTGGGGATAGGTGGAACTGAAATCAAACGTTCCACTCGTCAGAGTCAGTTTGCCTTTCGGGTTCGACGCGTCTTTTTCACTGTACGTCCATCCTTTGCCCTCGCAGTCGGCAGTGCCGTTGTTGGAGCCGACCGGGTAGCCGCCCTCCATGACGAGTTCGCCGGTGCTGAGCACCACGTCCTCGTTCGGCATGGTGAATTTCACGGTCTTCTTGTTGTTTGTATCGGGGTATTCGCTGTCGTAGTCGCCCCCGCCGATGGGCTTGCCGTTCAGGCTGAATATCTCGGTATCGGCAGTAATGGTCACGATAGTGCCTGCGTAGGCGTAGGGGGCCCAATGCGCAGACACATCGTTGACTTTCTTGATCTTGGCATCGGGGGAGGGCGCATCCACGGTGATGGGGTAGACACCTGTTACCCCGGTTGGTTTTGCATTGCCGTTGAACACGCCGCCAGTCACGCTGCCTTGGTTTTCCACACTGCCCGCGAAGGTGCCGCCAAAGATCGTTCCGTTGCCGTTTAACACCGTTCCCTTAAAGGTTCCACCAGAGATTTCTCCTCCGGCGTTGTTTATCACTTCTCCCTCAAAGGTGCCGTTAGTGATGTTTCCTCCTTGGTTGTTTGACACTTCTCCATTGAAGGTGCCGCCGGTAATTGTCGCACCCTGTTGAATCTCAATCTCACATCGCACAGGCGTTGTGGTCGTTTCTCCACCGCCCTGGGGATGGGTGGAACTGAAATCAAACGGTCCACTCGTCAGAGTCAGTTTCTTCATGTGGGCATCGTAACTCCAGCCGTTGCCACTGGTGCCGTTCGAACAGTCCGGCAGACCGTTCGCGCCCATGACGAGGTCTTGGGTGGAGCCTTCTGCAAAGGCCCCCAGGGGGAGCACGGAGAGCACCATGCTCAATGCCAGAATCAGGCTGAGAATGCGTTTTTTCATCGGGGTCGTCCTCCTTTTCTGCCAAAGACTGCGTCAAAAAGTCGCACGGTCGTTCGTTTCTGAATCCATCATACCATAAAAACAACCGGAAGGAAAGCAAAACCGCGTGAAGCACCCTGAAAACTGCGTGAATGACGATTTTTGCCCCCTTGACAGGGCCAAAAACGCCGGTTGGGTCAGTCTGCTTTGGCCGTTCGCAGCCGGATGACGTTCAGCACCACCAGCTCCAGCACGATGGCCACGGCCAGCAGCACCAGCGAGGTGAGCAGGCTGGCGCTGGCGCCCAGGAACATCTGGCTCAGGCCGGTGACGACATAGCACACCGCCGAGATGACCGCCGCCGTGATGGCATAGGGCAGCTGGGTGGACACATGGTTCACATGGCTGCAATGCGCACCGGCGGACGCCATGATGGAGGTGTCCGAGATGGGGGAGCAGTGGTCGCCGCACACGGCGCCGGACAGGCAGGCCGCGATGGAGATGACCAGCATTTCGCCTTCCGGGAATGCGTGGCACACGATGGGGATCAGAATGGAGAAGGTTCCCCAGCTCGTGCCGGTGGCAAAGGCCAGGAACACCGCCACCAGGAAGATGATCACCGGCAGCAGATACTGCAGCGCCGCAGCGGAGCCGCCCAGCAGATTGGCCACATAATACTTGGCACCCAGCAGGCCGGTCATGCCGGACAGGGTCCAGGCCAGCGTGAGGATGAGCATGGGGCTGACCATGGCCTTGAAGCCCTCCGGGATGCAGGCCGCAAAGTCCTGGAAGGTCATGACGCTGCGCACCCGGTAGAACACGAAGGTGAACAGCAGCGCAATGCTGCTGCCCATCACAAGGCCGGCAGAGGCGTTGCAGTCCGCAAAGGCGGTGACGAAGTCCACCCCGTCAAAGAAGCCGCCGGTGTAGATCATGCCGAAGATGCAGGCCGCGATCAGCACCAGCACCGGTGCGATCAGGTCCACAACATGGCCCTTCGTCTCGGTGCCGTCGTCCACGTCGTCGCCGTAGGGGCGGTCCTCGGTGGTGAACAGGTCGCCGTTTTTCGCGTTGTCCTCATTGAGCTTCATGGAGCCGAAGTCCGTGCCGGTGAAGATGAGGAACAGGCTCATGACGACGGTAAGCAGGGCATAGTAGTTGTAGGGGATGGTGCGCAGGAACATGGTGAAGCCGTTGATGCCAGACCCCTCCGGCACGCTGGAGGTGACCGCCGCCGCCCAGCTGGACACCGGCGCAATGATGCAGATGGGGGCCGCCGTGGCGTCGATGAGGTAGGCCAGCTTGGCGCGGGACACCTTCTGCCGGTCGGTGACCGGGCGCATGACCGAACCCACGGTCAGGCAGTTGAAATAGTCGTCCACAAAGATCATCACACCCAGCAGCAGGGTGGCAAACTGTGCGCCCGCCCGGGAGTGGATGTGCTTCGATGCCCAGCGGCCAAAGGCGGCCGAGCCGCCGGCCTTGTTCATCAGGGCCACCAGGATGCCCAGCATGACCAGGAACACCAGGATGCCCACATTGCTGCTGTCGGACAGTTTGGCGATCATGCCGCCTTCTTCGTGGAAGAAGAGGGTATTCAGGGCCAGTTCCAGGTTTCCGTTGGCATACAGCAGCGCGCCCGAGGCGATGCCCACCAGCAGGGAGGTGTACACCTCCTTGGTGTTCAGGGCCAGCACAATGGCGATGACCGGCGGCAGCAGCGAGAAGAAGGTGCTGTACACCGCACAGGTGTAGGTAGACGGGTCGGCGATCTTGCCGGGAGTGGCTGCCGTGCACCACAGCAGCAGGGCAAACACGAACAGTGCCGCTGCCCAGGACAGATTTTTGTTTTTCATAATGATTCCTTTTCGTTTCAGGCGATTCGTTCCGGCAGCGTATCAGGTCCCGTGCTGCGGGGCAGACTATCCCCACGGAATGCAAAAGGGGAGTGGGGCCGTGCCGGATTACAAAGCGATGTATTTTGAGCTGTTCCGCGCCAGCGTGCAGGCCGTACAGCTGCTGCAGGACGCACAGGCCCACGCCGAACAGCAGCTGCTGGCCGAGGACCCGCCGCCGCTGCGGCTGGAGCCGGAAGAACTCCCTCCGTCAAAGAGGGAGCCTTAGCCTTCCCCCTTGGGGGAAGGCTTTTTCAGTTCTTCTTTGCCTCCGCCTTGGCCGCAAACTTGTCGTTGTGGATCACAAAGCGCTCGTGGGTGCCGCCGCCCACCGGGCCTTTTTCGTCGTGCAGGCTCACTTTGAAGGTGAGCTTGCGGCCTTCCACAGCCACCAGCTCGCTCTCGCAGGTCACAGTCATGCCCACGGGGGTGGGAGCGGTGTGCTCCAGCTCCAGCTTCGTGCCCACGGTGCCGTCGCCCTCGGCCAGAGCCGGGGCCACGCTCATCCAACAGGTCTTTTCGGCCAGGGCCACCAGGGCCGGGGTGGCAAACACGTCCAGCGTGCCGCTGCCCATGGTTTTTGCAGTGTTTGCAGCAGTGACAGACACGCTCTGCTCACCGCGGATGCCAGGTTCCAGTGTCATAAAAAATTCCCTCCTGTGCGTTTTGCGCAGCTTGTTGTTTTATACTTTTATAAGATACCACAGCTTGGCAAAGAATGCACCCACTTTGGCGCATTTTGTAAAAAATACCGTTTCGGTTTCCGGCTGTCTGTGCTATGATAGGCTCTGAAAGAGAGGGGACCTCCATGTCTGACTTCTGGAAATCCTATGACATCACCGCCGCCGAATACGGTGCGGGCTATGAGTGCTACCCGCTGTTCGGCACTGTCCATCTCATAGAGCTGGCGCTGTCGGCGCTGTTCCTTCTGGGCATGGTGTGGTGGTACCGCCGCAGCACGCCGCGCACCCGGCGGCACATTCTGGTGGGGGTCACGGCGGCCCTGCTGGCCGACGAGGCCGCCCTGCTGCTGGGCATGGCCTGCACCGGCCAGTGGAACTGGAGCTATCTGCCGCTGCACCTGTGCAGCATCAACGTGTTCGTCTGCCTGTACAACACCCTCACCGACCGCAGCTGGTGCAAGGAGGAGCTGTACGCCCTGTGCATCCCCGGCGCGGCACTGGCTCTGCTGTGCCCCAGCTGGCGGGATGTGCCCGGGTGGTTCACCCTCATCAACCTGCACTCGGTCAGCATCCACGCCCTGCTGGTGCTCTACCCTGTGCTGCTGGTGGCGGGCGGATACCGCCCCAGCGTGCGCCGGGTGCCGCAGGTGCTGGCCTTTTTGTTCGGCTCAGCCCTGCCCATCTATTTTCTTAACAAACCCCTGCACACCAACTTTTACTTTTTGAATAACCCCTATGGCAACGTCATCACCAGCACCTTTACCGCGTGGTTTGGCGAAAAATTCTACATTCTGGGCTTTCTGCCCGCCATCGCGCTGGCCCTTGTGCTGATGTACGCCCCCTGGGCAGCAGCCGGGAAGAAGCGTTGAGCCGCTCCGCCACCCGTCCGCTCCCGGTCCGCTTTCCAGCGGGCCGGGTTTTCTTTTTTCAATTTGCATCTTTTTGGCGTTTTGCGGTGTTTTTTCATCAATGCAGCGGGAATGTCAAAATTCTTCTGCAAAGGGCTTGACAGGCAGGCATGTGCGTGATATCATGAACACATGAACAGACGTTCATACGATTTCATCCCGAAAGGAGATGCTTCCATGGCACAGCAGAACGAACCCCTCGTGCAGCCGGAAGAGCTGGACATGCCGGATGACGAAGTGCTGTACGAGCTGGCCGACCTGTTCCGGGTGTTCGGCGACTCCACCCGCATCAAGATCCTGTACGCCCTGCACGACAATGAGCTGTGCGTGCAGGACATTGCCAACGCCGTGCAGCTGAGCCAGTCGGCCGTGAGCCACCAGCTGCGGGTGCTCAAGGATTCCAAGCTGGTACGCTTCCGGCGGGAGGGCAAGACCGTGTATTACGCACTGGACGACGACCATGTGCGCAGCATCCTCTCTCTGGGGATGGACCATATCGAAGAATGATTTTCCGGGCTGCGGCCCGCATAAAAACAGAACGGCTGGTATCTACGATGAAAAAGACCTACAAGATCGAAGTGGACTGCGCAAACTGCGCCCAGAAGATGGAGGACGCTGCCAACACCGTTGCCGGTGTGGAAAAGGCGACTGTCAGCTTCATGACCCAGAAGATGAAGGTGGAGTTTGCCGAGGGTGCCGACCCCCACGCCACCATGGAGAATGTGCTGTCCGCCTGCAAGAAGGTGGAGGACGACTGCGAGATCTTTGACATCTGACCTCTTCCGGTCCGGTTCCCGGCATCGCTGCCGGGCGGCAGCTCTCCCCCTGTGGGAGAGCTTTTCTTTCCTCTGCCGCCGGGCAGCGGAAAACTCCTCTTTTTCGTGGAAAAAACGGGCAGTTTTCAACACTTTCCACGCACTTTTCAACATCCTTCGCGGAAAACTCCAAAAAGAAACGTGGAAAAGCAAGTTTTCTGCGGGAAAACCCCGTGGAAAACACGGGGGAAAGGGTGGAAAATCCATTTTTGTGGGGAAAACCTGTTGAATTCCACTGCGTTTTCCCGTTTTTTCTCAGAACCGCCGCAATCCGACAAAAGGAGCGTTTTGTATGACCAAAAAGCAAAAAAAGAGCCTGCAGCAGATCCTGATCGCGCTGGCCCTTGTGATCCTGCTCAAGCTGCTGCTCCGTGTGCTGCCGGCACTTCCCACCCCGGTGGAGCTGCTGCTCTACCTCATCCCGTACTTTGTGGTGGGCAAGGACGTGCTGCGCAAGGCCATCAAGGGCATCAAGAACCGCCAGCCCTTTGACGAGTGCTTCCTGATGGCGGTGGCTACCGTGGGTGCCTTTGCCCTGGGCGACTATGTGGAAGGCTGCGCCGTTATCCTCTTTTACCAGATCGGCGAGCTGTTCCAGAGCGTGGCCGTGGGCAAGAGCCGCCAGAGCATTTCCAGCCTGATGGACATCCGCCCGGACTACGCCAACGTGGAGGACGAGGACGGCAAGCTGGAGCAGGTGGACCCCGATGACGTGGAGGTGGGCACCGTGATCGTGGTGCAGCCCGGCGAGCGGGTGCCCATTGACGGTGTGATCGTAGAGGGCACCTCCGCCCTGAACACCGCCGCCCTGACCGGTGAGAGCCTGCCCCGCGACGTCCAGACCGGAGACGAGGTCATCAGCGGCTGCGTGAACATGACCGGCCTGCTGAAAGTCAGGACTACCAAGGAATTCGGCGAGTCCACCGTCTCGAAAATTCTCGATCTGGTGGAAAATTCCAGCATGAAAAAGGCCCGCGCCGAAAACTTCATCACCCGCTTTGCCCGGGTATACACCCCGGCTGTCTGCTACGGTGCGCTGGCGCTGGCCTTCCTGCCGCCCATCGTGCTGCTGCTGATGGGCCAGCCCGCCCGCTTTGGGGACTGGATCTACCGCGCTTTGACCTTCTTGGTCATCAGCTGCCCCTGCGCACTGGTCATCAGCATTCCGCTGAGCTTCTTCGGCGGCATCGGCGGTGCTTCCGCCTGCGGCATCCTGGTCAAGGGCTCCACCTATCTGGAGGAGCTGGCCCGCACCGGCATCGTGGTGTTTGATAAGACCGGCACCCTGACCCAGGGCACCTTCAAGGTCACCGGCGTCCACCCGGCCGACGGCATCACCGACGAACAGCTGGTGGAGGCCGCCGCCCTGGCCGAGAGCTGGTCCAAGCACCCCATCTCCCTGAGCATCAAGGCCGCCTACGGCAAGGAGATCGACTCCGCCCGCGTGACCGACGTGGAGGAACTTGGCGGCCACGGCGTGACCGCCAAGGTGGACGGCAAGCCCGTTGCCGCCGGCAACGCCCGTCTGATGGAGCGGCTGGGCCTTTCTGCCCCCGCCGTGAGCGAGACCGGCACCGTCGTGCACGTTGCCATCGACGGCAGATACGCCGGTTGCCTGCTCATCGCCGACGTGGTCAAACCCCACAGTGCCGAGGCCATCCGGGCCCTGAAGGCCGCCGGAGTGCGCAAGACCGTCATGCTCACCGGCGACGCCGAGCCGGTGGCCAAGGCCGTTTCTGCCCAGCTGGGTCTGGACGAATACCACGCCGGTCTGCTGCCCGGCGACAAGGTGGACCAGATCGAAACACTCATCGCCGCCAAGAAGTCCAAGGAGAATCTGGCCTTTGTGGGCGACGGCATCAACGACGCCCCGGTGCTGTCCCGCGCCGATGTGGGCATCGCCATGGGTGCCCTGGGCTCTGACGCCGCCATTGAAGCCGCCGACGTGGTGCTGATGGACGATGACCCGGCCAAGATCGCACTGGCCATGCGCATCGCCCGCCGCACCCTGCGCATCGTGTACGAGAACATCGTGTTCGCGCTGGCGGTCAAGTTTGCCTGCCTGCTGCTGGGTGCCATCGGTATGGCCAGCATGTGGACAGCCATCTTTGCCGACGTGGGCGTCATGGTCATTGCCGTGCTCAACGCCACCCGCGCCCTGTACACCAAAGATCTTGTCAAGAAGAGCCAGCTGTAACGCTGCTGCTTTCCATAAAAAATGCCTGACCGCCAACGACAGCGGTCAGGCATTTTTGTGTTTTCCGGAGTTCAGATGTCCCACAGCTCCGGGGCAGAGGTGGACACCGCCGAGGCACCGGCCCGCATGGCGGCCATGACGTCGGCCTTGTCCCGCAGCAGCCCGCCCGCGATCACCGGCACCCGGGTGCGGGTGCTGATCTCGGTGATGACCCGGGGCATGATGCCGGGCAGGATCTCCACAAAGTCCGGCTTGCCTTGTTCCAGCTGGCCGGAAAGGTTGTTCAGGGAAAGGGAGTCCAGGATGAACGCCCGCTGGATGGTCAGCAGGCCCTGATGGCGCGCCCGCCGGATCAGGGACGGGTGGGTGGAAATGATGCCGTCCGGGTGGCACAGCGCAATGAGGGAATTCACGGCAACTTCCCGCGCCGAAAGGCCGTCCACAAGGTCGATGTGCACGACGGCCAGCTTTCCGGCCGCGTGGATGCGCCGGACCAGCTCCCCCACATTGAGCAGGGTGCTCGCCAGCAGAAAGACCGTGCTGCAGGGCGAGGCCAGGGCGGCCGTCAGAGCGTCATCCGTCTTGACGGCTGCGATCACCGGCTCGTCCAGCAGAGTTTCAGCAAGTGGATGCATCGGGCAGGACTCCTTTTCTCTCAGATGGTTCTCATTATCGCACAAAGGGGCCGCACTGTAAAGTGCAGCCCCAGTCTGCGGTTGTGCTTATGCCTGGAAATAGATCGCGGTGTTGGCCACGGTCATCATGGTCATCAGGATGGTATTCAGGAAGGCCGCAACGTACACGCTGCCGGTCTTTTTGTACAGGTACTTGGCCAGGCAGGATGCAATGGCCAGCGAGGGCACCAGCGCAAACAGCAGGATGCCGCCAAGGGCCTGTCCCGGGTAGAAGGCAACGCCGGTACGGAACAGGGTGCCGTACTGCAGCACCAGCCAGAGGAGGATGCCGCCCATGTTGGTCAGAGCAGCCAGCAGGTAGCCCCAGCCGCCCTGCAGCTTTTCGCTGCTGGTGTTGGAGATGGCGGCGGCGCCGCTGACAAAGTAGTACACAAAGAAGAACGGCATATACTTGACCGCCGCCGGGATGGCGCTGGCTTCAAAGGTCTTGAAGGCGAAGGTCCAGATGCGGAAATCGGTCTTGAAGATGGCATCCACGGCAAACAGGCAGGCGTAGGCGATCACGCTCACCAGCAGTGCCACGCAGAAGGCTGCGGCCACAGACACCGGCTTTGCGGCAATGCCGTACTGTTCCAGCGTGATGCCCTTCTGCTTGCGGCCGCCGAACAGGTAGACGCAGACCATGGTCACGATGGAGATGCAGGCGCAGATGAGAGCCCATGTCACGATGCTGTTGACGGTGGGGCCCTGCCAGGTGGCATTGGTCTCGAAGATGTTCTTGGTCACCAGCACACGCAGGACGATGGAAGCGATCAGGACGCACACCGAGCCGGACAGCCAGGTCTTGCGGTCGTCCTCGGTGCTGCGGGCTGCCAGAACGATGCCCACCACCGACAGGAGCAGGGCAACGTCACTGGCGTAGCGCATCCAGCGGATGGGCTCTGCGGTCAGACTGCCGTCGTACACGGCGGGGAAGATAATGGCCGGGATCAGCATACCGACCACGAACAGGCTGATCGTGCCAAGCTTGCCGGACAGGGTTCCGACGGCCGGGGTGGGTGCTGCGACGGCCTGCTTTGCATTGGACAGGAAGGGCAGCTTCATCAGCAGCAGGGCAAGAGGTGCCAGCATGAGCAGGAAGCCCACCAGAGCGACCAGCTCAAAGACTTCTTTCCAGTACCAGATCTGGCTGGTGGAAGCAATGTTCTGCACCAGACCGGACTGGTCGGCAAATGCAGTGGCGTAGAACTCGATGGCATCCTTGGTGGAAGCCTTGGAGAAGTGGTTCCAGGGGTGGATCTCACGCGGCTGGTAAATGATGCGCTGGCCGCCGTCCGAGCCGGTGTACCAGGTGTCAGCCTGCGGAGCTTCCTGCTCCAGCAGGGTCTTGCCAGCGGTGGTGGCAACATAGTCCTTGTGGTAGACGGTGCCGCTCTTCGTGGGAGGCTCGTCGGCTGCAAAGAAGAACTCGTCGTACTGGCCGCAGATCTTGCCGATGGTGCGTCCGCCGAAGGTGGCAACTGCAGCCTCTTCGTCCAGGCCCAGGTAGGAGGTCCAGGAGTAATCGGCACCCATGCTCAAACCGGCCTTGATGATGCGGTAACCGGCGGCAGCGTAGTTCTGCTCATCCAGATAGATGGCCATCTCGGAGGAGAAGCCGCCCATGGAGTGGCCGCTGACCGCGATCTGACCGTTGCCCTGTGCATCCTTGGCAACGTAGTCCTGGCTGTACATGTACTGTGCGGCATCCCACAGCGAAGTGGGCCAGAAGTTGAAGAAGCCGCCGGTATTGTCGGCGTTCCCGTGGGAATGGCCGTGGTCATACATATCCAGTGCCAGCACGACATAGCCGCGGCGGGACATCTCGATGGCGGTCTCGTCCTGCATCTCGGCACTGTTCAGGTAGCCGTGGGTGGTCACGATGGTGGGGTGCGGGTTGGAGGCGTCCACGCCCTTGGGCAGGTACAACAGGCCCGAAAGGGTGCCGGAGTCGGTATCAAAGGAAATGCGGGAGACCTTGACCTTGTAGAATGAGGTGTTGAACATCTGGGCAAAAATGCTGCCCAGCAGCATCAACGCCACAGCGATCGCCAGCACAACGACCGTGCGCGAACGCTTTTCGGTGGCCTTTGCGGTGCTTTTCATGGGGATCCTCCTTCTTTTTTCAGGGACATGCCCGGCGGCTGCACTTCCAGAACCAGCCCCCGGAACAGATGTGAACGGGCGGACAAGGGGTGCGATGGGAACAAAAAATGGGGACGCACTGCGGTCGTGTGGCACAGTGCATCCCCATCTCAATTCTCTTGGGATGCTTTCAGTATACCATTTCTCAACGGTTTGTCAACAGACAATTCACAAATTCGTGATTTTTTGTTGGAAGTAGTCAAAGTCCAGACAAATTCTTTTCATGCTCTGCCCAGTCACTGCTGCGGCCCACGGCCTTGTGCCAGCCGGACAGCAGCCGTGCGCGCTCGGCCTCCGGCATAGCGGGGGTAAAGGTCATGTTGCAGTGCCACAGGCTGCGGATCTCGTCCTGGTCCTTCCACACGCCGGTGGCAAGGCCGGCCAGATAGGCAGCGCCCAGGGCCGTGGTCTCCCGGATGGCCGGGCGCAGAACGTCCTTGTTCAGGATGTCGGCCTGGAACTGCATCAGGAACTGGTCGCGGGAAGCACCGCCGTCCACCTTCAGGGAGGTGATGGGCACACCGGTGTCCTTTTCCATGGCGGCCACAAGGTCGGCGCTCTGGTAGGCGATGGACTCCTCCGCCGCCCGGATGATGTGGTTCTGGGTGGTGCCGCGGGTGATGCCCACGATGGCACCGCGGGCGTACATATCCCAATACGGCGCACCGAGACCGGTGAAGGCGGGCACGATGTAGATGCCGCCGTTGTCCGGCACCTTCTGGGCATAGTATTCGGCGTCGCGGCTCTCCTGGATCATCCGCAGGCCATCGCGCACCCACTGGATGACGGCACCGCCCACAAAGACACTGCCCTCCAGGGCATACTCCACCTTGCCGTTCAGGCTGATGCCGATGGTGGAGATCAGGCCGTTCTGACTGTGGCAGATGGTGTCGCCGGTGTTCATGAGCAAGAAGCAGCCGGTGCCGTAGGTGTTCTTGGCCTCACCCTTGGCAAAGCACCCCTGCCCGAACAGTGCAGCCTGCTGGTCCCCGGCAATGCCGGCCACCGGCACCTGTACCCCGCACAGGTCGGTGGTGCCGTAGACCTCGCTGGAATCCGCCACGCGGGGCAGGATGCAGCGGGGGATATCCAGCGCTTTGAGCAGGGTGTCATCCCAGTCCAGGGTGCGGATGTTGTAGAGCATGGTGCGGCTGGCGTTGGTGCGGTCGGTCACATGGACTTTGCCGCCGGTGAGCTTCCACACCAGCCAGGTGTCCACGGTGCCGAACAGGATCTCGCCCGCCTCGGCCCGCTCCCGCGCGCCGGGCACGTTATCCAGGATCCACTTGATCTTGGTGGCGGAAAAATAGGCATCCGGCATCAGGCCGGTATTCTCGCGGATGTATTCCGTCATGCCGGGCTGCTGCACCAGCTCGTCCACCAGCGGGGCGGTGCGGCGGCACTGCCAGACGATGGCATTGTAGATGGGGCGGCCGGTGGCCTTTTCCCACAGGATGGTGGTCTCGCGCTGGTTGGTAATGCCGATGGCGGCAATGTCATGGACATCCACGCCGCTCTGGGCCACCACCTCGTTCATGACCCCGTACTGGGTGGACCAGATCTCCATGGGGTTGTGCTCCACCCAGCCCTGCTGCGGGTAGATCTGCTCAAACTCCCGCTGCTGCACCGCGATGATGTTCTGCTCGTTGTCAAACAGGATGGCGCGGCTGCTGGTGGTTCCCTGGTCCAGTGCAAGAACATACTTTGTCGACATGGTTCAACGACCTCCGTTTCGCTCAGGGGCGGTTTTACAGGTCCCGTGTGGCTACGACATCCACACCGGTGCCGCAGACGTCGGTCAGCACGACCTGCCCGGTGCGGATGGGTGCGTGCAGCGTGACGCCGTCCAGCGCAGCCATGACCTGCATGATCTTTTCTTTGGGCACCGCCTGCGCAGTCTTGACCGGGCAGCGCGGATAGCGCCCGCCCTCGGCCCGCACCGTACTGGTCAGGATACGGGTGGGGTGGGTCAGTTCTTCCTTGCCATAGGCGGCACCGTTGGGGCAGGCATTGCCGGTTACATTATAATCGTTTTCCGGGTCCACCTGCAAGTGGCAGCCACGGGGGCAGCAGATACAAATGATCTCACACTTTTTGTTCATTTTGCTACGACCTCCTCTACTGCAACGGTCAGCGGGCCGTCGGCCTTTGCCAGCAGGACCCCGGGCAGGGTGATGTGCTCCATCTCGCCGGGTGCCATCCGCTGGCGCTTGAACCGGGCCAGCTGCTTCTCCCCGCAGGTGATGGTGATCTGGCTGGGGCCGTAATTCTGCCGCACCCGGAACGAGATCTCCACGCCCTTGTCCACGTCCGCCGGGCGCACCCGCTGGGGGACGGTATAGCCCACGCCATTGCCCGGGACAAGGTCCAGCACAGCCGCGTCCGGGGTCTCACCGTGGAGCACATAGGCGGCGGCTGCGGCTCCGGCCCGGTCGCTCTCGCCGGAAACAAAGTCCACCAGATCGTGCACATGCACCACGTTGCCGCAGGCAAACACGCCGGGAATGCCGGTCTCCATATTCTCGTAGACCACGGCTCCCTTGGTGTGGGGGTCTATCGGGATGCCGGCCTGCCGGGTCAGCTCGTTTTCCGGGATCAGGCCCACACTGAGCAGGATGGTGTCCACGTCAAATTCCATCTCGGTGCCCGGAATGGGGCGGCGGTTCTCGTCCACCTTGGCCACAATGGCCTTTTCCACCCGGGTATCGCCCTGAATGTCCACGATGGTGTGGGACAGGTACAGCGGGATGTCAAAATCCTGCAGGCACTGCACAATGTTGCGGGTCAGGCCGCCGGAATAGGGCATGACCTCCACGCAGGCCAGCACCTTGGCCCCTTCCAGCGTCATCCGCCGGGCCATGATCAGGCCGATGTCGCCGCTGCCCAGAATGAGCACCCGTTTGCCTACCAGATAGCCCTCCATGTTGACATAGCGCTGGGCGGCACCGGCGGTGTAGATGCCGGCCGGGCGGGTGCCCGGGATGCCGATGGCCCCGCGGGTGCGCTCCCGGCAGCCCATGCAGAGGATGACGCTCTTTGCTTCGAGGATCTGGTAGCCCTTCTCCTTGCTGACACAGTGGATCTTTTTATCCGGCGTGACCTCCAGCACCATGGTGCCCAGCTCCACCCGGACGCCGGTGGAGCGCAGCATTTCAATGTAGCGCCCGGCGTACTCCGGGCCGGTGAGCTGCTCGCCGAAACGGTGCAGCCCAAAGCCGTTGTGGATGCACTGGTTCAGGATGCCGCCCAGCTCGTTGTCACGCTCCAGAATCAGAATATCGCGCAGGCCGTGCTGCCATGCGCTGTAGGCTGCGGCAAGGCCTGCAGGGCCGCCGCCGACGATGACCAGATCAATCATGGTTGGTTCCCTCCTGCTTGGTTTCGCACAGTAAGACGTTGCTGCCTGCCTTGTCCTGCAGGACGTCCAGCGGGTCGATGCCCCGCGTCCGGCTGATGAGCTCCAGCACCCGGGGCCCGCAGAAGCCGCCCTGACAGCGGCCCATCCCGGCGTTGCAGCGGCGCTTGACGCCGTCGATGGTGGTGGCCGGGATCTCGGTGTGCAGGGCGTCCAGGATCTCGCCCTCGGTGATGGTCTCGCAGCGGCAGATCACCCGGCCGTAGGCGGGGTTCTGGGCAATGAGCTTTGCCTTTTCTTCCGGCGGCAGCTCCTTGAACCGCACCCGGGTGCGGCCGTCCCGGTAATCCGTTTTGGCCGCAGGCAGATCCCCGTGGCCTTCCAGAATGCGGACCACCTCTTTGGCAACGGCCGGTGCGCTGGACAGGCCCGGCGATTTCATACCGGCCAGGTCGATGAAGCCGGGTGCACCTTCCGCCTCGCCGATGACGAAATCCCCGGTGTCCACATTGGCGCGGACGCCTGCAAAGTTGCGGATGGACTCGCCGAAGCGGATGTCCGGCACGCTGCGGCGTGCGGCCGCGCTGACAAAGGCCAGCCCGGCGGCGGTGCAGGCGGTGTTGTCGCCCGCCACCGGCTCGGCATTGGGTCCGACGATCAGGTTGCCGTGAACGGTAGGTGCCACCAGCACGCCCTTGCCGTTTTCGTTGGGGCACTGGAAGATGACATGCTGCACCCGCGTGCCTTCCGATTTGTCCAGAAGGTAATATTCGCCGCGGGTAGGCTGGATGGTAAATTGATGCGGAGCGGCCATGTCGTGCACGGCATCGGCCCGGATGCCGGCGGCGTTGACAACGTAACGGGCCTCCACCACGCCGGACGGCGTGGTCAGCGCCCATCCGGACGCGGTTTTCTGAATGCCGGTGACCGGGCTGCTGAGGTGGAGTTCCACCCCGTTGCGCACCGCCACCTCCGCCATGGCCAGCGCATATTCCCATGGGCTGACGATGGCCGCGCTGGGTGCATACAGCGCTCCGGCCACCTCCGGCGAAAGACCGGGCTCCATGGCCCGTGTTTCCTCTGCCGACAGCAGCCGGATGCCCGGCACCCCATTGGCAAGGCCGTTTTCGTACAGCTTCTGCAGATGCGGCAGCTCCGCCGGGCTGAGGGCCAGCACCAGACTGCCGCACTGCCGGTACGGCACATCCAGCCGGGCGCAGATCTCTTTGGCCAGTGCAACACCCTCCACATTGAGCCGTGCCATCCGGGTGCCCGGCTCGGGGTCGTACCCAGCGTGCAGAATGGCACTGTTGGCCTTGGTGGTGCAGTCGGCCACATCGTTCTCGGCCTCAAAAATTGCAGTGTGCAGCGGATAATGCGAGAGCTCATAGGCGGCAGCCGCGCCAACGACACCGCAGCCGATGATTGCTACATCCAGCATAAAAACCTCCTGATCTTCTGCCTGTCACAGCATGCTCGTTTGCGTAGCGGGAACAAAAAAGAGCAGAGCAAACAAAAGGGAACAGGCTCCCTCTTGTTTGTTCTGCTCGCTTCTCTGAACAAACACTTGATGGCTTTATGATAATGCAGATTGCACAAGATGTCAAGCGTTTGTGGAAAATAAATGCACCTTTCGTGTCGGAACGGTTCAGGACTTGCGCAGCAGGTCGGTGAACCAGGCACTGACCTGACGGTAGATCTCCGGGTCTGTGACCGACAGGTCGAACGGATAGGTCCCGTCCTCAGCCAGCACGGCACAGGCCGCCCGGACCTTCTGCATGGCCTGCGGATCAAAGGCCTTATCCCGCCGCCCAGAAAGGCAGTTCATCAGGACGTCATCCTTCCAGCTCAGCAAGAACTCAAATGCTTCTGTGTTGTTCATTCCAAAATTCCTCCTGTTCCATTGCCCGACATGGTTTCTGTTCCCATTGTAAGGGTTTCTTCCGGTGGATGTCAACCGGTTTTGTGTCGATTCTCCCATACAGAAATGCAGGAAGTCCCTGCAGAGCGTGCCGCACATCCGGGCTTCTTGTCTCTCCGCCCGAATATGCTATAATGGAAGCAGCCAATCTCCTCACGCCTTTTTCTCGTGCCGATCAATGGGAGGTATTTTTTCGATGAACTATAAAACCGGAAGGGCCCTCGGGCAGGTTTTGTTTCTTCTGAGCATTTTCCTGCTGTGCATCGCCGTTTTCTTTTCTCTTCCAGAGATTCTCGTCCCGATCCTTGTGATCGCCGGCATCCTGGCGGCCCTGGCAGGCCTGATCGTCTATTTTCTGTTTTGGCGATGCCCTTTCTGCCACAAAAATCTTCCCACAAAATCAATGTACGACGTTGATTTTTGCCCGTGCTGTGGAAAAAGGCTCCCGTGAAAAGGCACCTTTGCCGAAACCGGGAACGCTTTTCGCTCCTCATCTGCACCATCTTGGCCGCAAGCAGTTCCACAGCGTAAAACATCAGCGCACTGTCTCTGCGTCAAGAAAAGCCAAGGCATCCCTGTACAAAAAGGTACGGATGGATTGGCTCTTCTCTTTTTCGACACCGTCGAGCTCTTTTATTCTAATTCTCGCATATCAAAATTTTTTCAGGAGGCTGCTGCCGTGACCGCAAAGCAAGTTCAAATCGGAGATAGACCCTGCCGCATTTACGGCGAAGTCCATGCAGAATACCTGCTTCTCCAAATGACCGGCGAACATGAGCTGCAAAGCATGGATCATGAAGTGATGGCCATTGCACAAAGTAGCCAGAATTTTCTGTTTGCCGCTGTTCCTGTGAAAAGCTGGAACGATGAACTTTCCCCGTGGAAATCTCCTGCGGTGTGGGGCAAAGAAAGTTTCGGCGGCAATGCGGCGGGCACGCTGCGCTTTCTGACCGAACAGGTGATCCCCACCCTGAAACAGCAGTTTGCACTGCCGAGAAACGTCCGGATCGTTCTGGGCGGCTATTCGCTGGCCGGATTGTTTGCTCTGTGGGCATCCACGCAGACAGCTCTGTTTTCCGGTGTTGCGGCCGCTTCGCCTTCCGTATGGTTTCCGGGATGGATGGAGTTTGAACAGCAGCACCCCATTCAGGCGCAGCGCATTTATCTGAGCCTTGGCGACCGGGAGGAGCGCACAAAAAATTTGACAATGGCCGCTGTGGGAGATAACATCCGTGCCCTGCACCGTGAACTCGTGGAACGCGGCAAGAACTGCACCCTTGAATGGAACAACGGCGGGCATTTCAAGGATGCCGACCTGCGCACAGCAAGGGCGTTTCGCTGGGCGATGGAGGATATGCGATGAATATTCTGATTGATGCAGATGGTTGTCCCGTGGTTGATCTGACTTTGCAGATCGCAAAGCAGTTCGGCATCCCGGTCGTCATCCTGTGCGACACAGCTCACCAAATCGAGCGGGAGGGTGCGCAGACATTGGTGTTCGATAAAGGGGCTGACAGCGTGGACTTTGCGTTGGTCAACCGGGTGAAACCCGGCGATGTGGTCGTAACACAGGACTACGGATTGGCGAGTATGTGCCTTGCCAAGTGCGCCCGGGTGCTGAATCAGAACGGTTTGGAATACACCGCCGACAACATGGAAGCTCTCATGCTGCGGCGTTATGAAAACAAAAAGCTCCTCCGTGCCGGAAAGCACCCCAAGGGGAGCCCAAAGCGGACGAAGGAGCAGGATGTCAGGTTTGCGGACACGCTTGAGAAGATTCTGAGCAAAAATTATTGATACATATTTTTTGAAGGATGGAGAAATCCGGTTGGATATGCAAAAAAGCACCAGCCTGAGCCGGTGCTTTTTATTGGCGGAGATGGTGGGATTCGAACCCACGTGCCCGATTAAGGACAAAACGATTTCGAGTCGTTCTCGTTACGACCGCTTCGATACATCTCCAAAATAAACCTTATACAGTATAACAAAAAAGCCGGTTGTCGTCAACACTTTTCTCCATGTTCCGTACAAAGGCGCGGTGCTGCGGCCCGAATCGTCAGCACGCAGTTTAAAGCAGCTTTACACAAAAAACAGGCCGCCGCACAAAGTCTTGTGCAGCGGCCTGCGGTCATAGTTCAGCTATGATATGCTCAGTTCTTGCTGGTGCTCTGATTTGCGATGAACTCGTCGTACACTTTCTTGGTGATCTCCCAGTTCATGGAATACTCGGAGTTCTCGCGGATGGGGATGTACTGGAACAGTACGGTGTCGCCATCCTGCAACTCGGGGAAGTTGGATGCTGCCAAGTGGAGCGTGACGAGCTTCTTCTGCTCGATCAGGCTGTTCTTGGCATCCAGAATGCGCACGCCGTCCTTGTTTCCGCTGAAATAGACCGGATTGTCCTCGGCATCCTTCACGGCAACAGAGAAGCGCCAGGACTCCAGCGGGATGGGGTTTGCACGGGCAGACTCAATGTCCACCTCCAGAGTGCAGGTGCCTTTCTCGATCTTCATGCTTTTCAGGCCGGCAATGACATTCAAATCGCTTTTGATCGCGCCGGGCAGCGTTTTGCAGACCGGGTTTTTGGGGTCCTGATATTCACAGCCGCCCAGCAGACTGGCACCGGCCACAGCCACTGCGGTGGCTGCCGAATACTTCAGGAATGCGCGGCGGGAAAATGTATAAGACATGGTTTGTTCCTCCGTTTTTTACCTATATGTTCTTCCGGCTGAAGGGGTCAGTTCGTGGAGGTGCCGGGAAGCTCCGGTTCCAGAACATCTGCGGCCAGCTCCCAGTTGGCGCTGAACTCGCTGTACTGCAGGTCAGGGTAGTAGGTAAGGGTCACAGGGCCGTCTGTCAGCGCGTTCAGGCCCTTTGCTTTCACATAATAGGTGAAGGTTTCGCCCTGCTTGACCTGATGGCTCAGAGAATCCGGGTAGATCACCTGCAGCTTGTCGTTCTGATAGGCAAGGTAGCCCTCTGCCTTCACGGCAAAGTTTGCCTTGGTCACTTCCAGCGCATTATTGCGGCCATTGGTCACCACAAGCCGGAACAAGGTGGTGTTGTCATCTTCCTTGTATTCCACCCGATCCAGCGTGGAGCGAACCTTCAGCACAACGTTGCTGGTGCCGAGAGCGTGCTGCACCGGGGCATACCCGGAGCAGCCGGTCAGCAGGCTACCGCCCGCCACAGCCACAGCGGTGAGGGCGGTATATTTCAGGAAAGAGCGGCGGGAAAATTCCCCAGTCATATTCGTTCCTC
>OOCZ01000591.1_pt1 | contig 27551 bp, 31 predicted proteins | sample 1671631 | NCBI WGS metagenome assembly OOCZ01 (sample SAMN06348176, study PRJEB24527) | human gut metagenome | reverse complement strand
GTTACAGATGGAGAGCCGTATACATGGAGACGTGTAAGTACGGTTCGGGGGCAGGTAAACGAAAACCTACCGCTGTAAAGTGGAAAGGCGTTGTTTGCCGAGCCTACAAGTGACCAACACGAAACTTGAAAACGACATTTCTGCTTTTGAAGATAAGGTTAGCGGACATTTCACCATATAAAGAATGGCTTATGAAAAGAAGTATTATAACAATGAGTGAATCCGGCAATATCATAATGCCGGACAATGTCACAGACATTTGGATGAGCGAACAGGAACTTGGCGATTTATTCGGAGTAATTGCCCCCACATTCCGAGCTTCCATCAGAGCCAAATATAAAAGTGGAGCATTGAAAGAATACGAGGTTCAGAAGTATATCAGATTGGAAAACGGCTATCATGCAAATGTATTCAGTCTCACGATGATAGTTGCGCTTGCTTTCCGTATCAATAGTTTCGGTGCGGAACAAATGCGCAATGCCATTCTTAAAAGGATGTACTTGCGAAAAGAGAAAACAACCTTCTTCTTTTCGCTGGGCAGTAACGGGACAAAGGCTTCTAATTATCAGGCATAAAATCCAATAATGTGACGACATGAAATCATGAAACCGACAAATCTTTATCTGTCAATTGATTGCTGATAAAACACTCAGTTGGTAAAACGTATTAGTATTCAGTTGAACTAACGTATTGCTGTTTTACCAATAATACGTATTACCAACAAAAGCCCGAAGAAGCAGACCTGTAACGGATGCTTTTTCGGGTTTGCTTTATATGCTCTTTACCTGCTTCCTGTGCAATTCGCAGCAAGTTTTTCATTCCGTGTAAATTTTGCGCCGTTCTGCTGTGATTTGCTTATCAGGCTTTCGCGTGACTTGCCGTAGCTTTGCACTTGATTAACTATTAACGATTTAAGCGAAATGTAAATGACAAAAACAAAGAACGAAAAGGAGGAGTTTATCCGAGTGGGTACAACCCTCTACAAGTTAGTGAACCAGCCCCGTCTGAACGGTGGCTATGTGAGGAAACGCATTGTGTGGAACAACGAGACACTACGGCAGGACTATGGCAAGGACTATCTCGCCACCGTGCCGAAGTATGACGGTTTCTGTACAGTCCCAAACCATGTGGATTATCGTCCCGTGGTGGACAAGTTTCTCAACCTCTATGAGCCGATAGAGCATTGTCCACAGCAAGGCGAGTTTCCCTGCATCCAATCATTGGTTCGCCACATTTTCGGGGAGCAATACGAGTTAGGAATGGACTATCTGCAACTGCTCTACCTGCAACCCATCCAAAAGTTGCCCATCCTGCTGTTGGTATCTGAAGAACGCAACACGGGCAAGAGTACGTTTCTCAACTTTCTAAAAGCCCTCTTTCAGAACAATGTCACGTTCAACACCAACGAGGATTTCCGCAGCCAGTTCAATTCCGATTGGGCAGGAAAGCTCCTCATCGTGGTGGATGAGGTGCTGCTCAACCGCAGGGAGGACAGCGAGAGGTTGAAGAACCTCAGTACAACCCTATCCTATAAGGTGGAAGCCAAAGGCAAAGACCGTGACGAGATTGCGTTTTTCGCCAAGTTCGTGTTATGCTCTAACAACGAGTATCTGCCCGTAATCATAGATGCAGGAGAAACACGCTATTGGGTACGCAAGATAGACCGCTTGCAGTCCGATGATACCGACTTCCTGCAAAAGCTGAAAGCGGAGATACCCGCCTTCCTCCATTTCCTGCAAACCAGACAACTTTCCACCGAAAAGGAGAGCCGTATGTGGTTTGCCCCATCCTTGCTGCATACAGAAGCCTTACAGAAGATTATCCGCAGCAACCGCAACCGATTGGAGATAGAGATGTGTGAACTTATCCTTGACATCATGGATAGTGTAGACATTGACACATTCTCATTCTGCTACAACGACCTTCTTCTTTTGTTGGTACACTCGCAGGTAAAGGTGGAGAAGTGCCAAGTCCGAAAGGTATTGCAGGAATGTTGGAAACTCACCCCTGCACCGAATACGCTTACTTACACCACCTATCAAGTGGACTATACCCGAGAGTGTCGCTATTCTCCCATACGAAGAATCGGACGGTTCTATACCGTAACAAGAGAACAATTGGCTGCATTCTGATTATTTTGATGAAATGATGAATAAGTATATAACTACACTGATAGATAAAGGTTTGTACTCTCATCAAACCCTCATCAAAAACAACTTGCTGATGAAAAGAGAAAACAGAAAACAGGTCAAGCAGACCATACGCTATAAGGCAAATGATGATTTTCTCTTTTGGTAAGTGCTTTGATGAAACTATGATGAGAACGTATAAGATTGCTATCCAATAGTTTGGCATACACATTCATCAATTCATCGGTTTTACATTCATCATCAAACCATAGGGAAATTATGAACATACAGGAAGTAAAGAACATACGCATTGCAGACTACCTGCAAAGTCTGGGCTACTCGCCCGTCAAACAACAAGGCAACAGCCTTTGGTAAAAATCACCGTTGAGAGAGGAAAAGGATGCCTCTTTCAAGGTAAACACCGAGCTTAACAAGTGATACGATTTCGGACTCGGAAAAGGCGGCAATATCATTGCTTTGGCAGAGGAACTATACGCATCCGACTATGTGCCTTATCTGCTGAACAAGATAGCGGAGCGAGTACCGCACATCCGTCCCGTATCTTTCTCTTTTCGCCAGCAAGCATCAGAACCGAGTTTCCAACATTTGGAGGTGGGAGAACTTACCCATCCGGCATTGCTCCGCTACTTGCAGGAAAGGGGCATAAACACAGATTTAGCAAGATTGGATTGTAAGGAACTGCACTTCATCCATAATGGTAAGCCTTATTTCGCCATCGGTTTCCCGAATGAGGCAGGAGGGTATGAAGTGCGCAACCGTTTCTTCAAGGGCTGCATCGCACCGAAAGACATCAGCCATATTCGTCAGCAGGGAGGACCGAGAGAGAAATGTCTCGTGTTCGAGGGTATGATGGACTATCTGTCATTCCTCACGTTGCGGATGAAGAATTGTCCGACCATGCCTGACTTTGACGGGCAGGATTATGTTATCCTCAATTCGGTTGCCAATGTTTCCAAAGCCATAGATGTGCTACACGGCTACGAGCGCATCCACTGTCTGCTTGACAATGACGAGGCAGGAAGAAACGCCTACTTGGAATTGGCGAGAGAGTTCAGCGGACGCATCCGCGACTTCTCCGACAACTACAGAGGACACAAAGACCTGAACGATTACCTGTGCGGGAAGCGGCAGAATGTAACCGTTAATCCACCGCCCCGAACCATCGTAAAACCCAAGAAGAAAGGACTTGGATTATAACACCTTGAACAAGAAAAACGGGAGATGCTCAGAACTCATTCCATAAGGATTGGGAGGTAGCAAGTTTGTGTTTCGGGTGTACCGAAACCGCTTGCTACCCACTTCCCAAGTTTAGGAAGATGGCATCCCGTTGGTCTATACAATATAATCAGTAACAGAATTAAAAGAAGTGAAATATGGAACAGAACAAGGAACGTAACAAGGGTGGTCGCCCCAAGAAGGAAGCGACCGAGAAACTGAAATACCGTGTCGCTGTGAAGATGGCGACAGCCGACTACTACCGCCTGCTGACACGGGCGCATGAGGCTGGAGTATCGCCAAGCGAGTATATGAGAGAATGTTTCCGAAACGGTCATGTGAAAGAACGGCTGTCGGAGGAACATGCCGGATACATCCGCCAGCTCTGTGGCATGGCGAACAATCTCAATCAGCTTGCGCACAAGGCAAACGCCGGAGGTTTCCATAATGAGAAGTGGGATTGTAAGGTAGCGGTGGCAAGGATTCACGAACTCTTAACCAAGATAGGGATATGATGGCGAAAATCGTAAAGGGAAGCGACTTTAAGGGTGTGGTGGATTACATCCTTGACAAGAACAAGAATGCCCAAGTTGTCGCATACGATGGCTTGTTCATGGAGAACCGAGAAACCATTGCCACGAGTTTCAATGCCCAGTCGCAGATGAACAGCAAAGTGGCGAAGCCTGTCGGACATATCGCATTGAGTTTCTCCAAGGAGGATGAACCACGTCTGACCAACCGTGTAATGGCAGGTATTGCACTTAAATATATGGAACGTATGGGCATCAAGAACACGCAGTTCTTCATCGCAAGGCATTTCGACAAGGAACATCCGCATGTACATATCGCCTTCAATCGCATAGACAATAACGGCAACACCATATCCGACAAGCACGAGCGTTTGCGCAGTACCCGTATCTGCAAAGAATTAACATTGAAATATGGCTTGCACATGGCAAGCGGCAAGGAAAATGTAAAGCGCAACCGCCTGAAAGAGCCGGACAGGACGAAATACGAACTTTACGATATCCTTAAAACGGAGGTCGGCAGATGTGGAAACTGGGACGTACTTGTCGCTAATCTGAAACGGCAGGGTGTGGAAGTGCATTTCAGCCATAGAGGACATACAGACGAGATACAAGGCGTAGTGTTCACCAAGAACGGCTACCACTTCAACGGGTCCAAGGTGGATAGGCGTTTCAGCTATTCCAAGATTGACGCAGCTTTGCAGAGTAACAGATGCAGGGAACGGAAAGGAATGATGACCAACGAATATGAAGTTGCTACACCAAGTACACCATCCAGCATAGCACAAAGTGAGTTCTTCAACGGTTCATTGGGATTGCTGAACGGTAGTGATTCTTCTTGCAACGCTGCTGATGTAGAAGCCAATCAGGAAATGGCAGAGATACTTCGTAGAAAGAAGAAACGCAAACGAGGAATGAGATTGTAACAACCATAGAACATAGTCCGGTGGAAAATTTCATCGGCGACTATATTATAATCGGACGTTCGGGATTATGTGCGAAAGATGAAATCCATCCGAACGGGATAAAAACAAAACAAAGAGATAAGGGTGAATTATTGGATTGTATTCGCTCTTATCTCTTTTCGACTAAAGATAAGTTAAAATGATACTGCACAAATAAAAATAATCGGAAACACTTGCGCATTCCGAAATATGTTCGTAATTTTGCGAACAACAAACAACACCGTGAAAATGGATAATAAAGAATATACTACAACTCAAGAGCAACTTGCCCGGTTCGCCAAAGCAATGGGACATCCAGCGAGAATGGCAATTCTTGAATTTCTGATAAAGCAAAATACGTGTTTTTTCGGAGATATACATGAGGTACTGCCGATTTCTAAAGCAACTGTTTCTCAGCATCTGAAAGAGCTGAAAGATGCAGGATTGATACAGGGAGAAATAGAAACTCCCAAAGTAAAATACTGCATCAACCGTGAAAATTGGAAGATTGCCTCTATGCTCTTCACCGAATTTTTTGGGCAATGCCTGTGCGAAAAAGAAAGATGTTGCAAGTAATCGCAATTCTTTTTTATCCCAAATGTTCGTTGTTTTACGAAATACAAACATAAGTTTAATCAAATAAAAGAAGAAGTATGAACAAACTGATTTTGGCTTTTGTCGTTTGCTTCGGACTGACCGCTTGCGGAAAAAACGATGCAAAAAAGAACGACACTGTGAAAGTGGAACAGACACAATCACAAGAAGTGAACAACCGTGTGGAAATTCTGTATTTTCACGGTAAACAGAGATGTGCCACCTGTATGGCGATAGAGAAAAACGCCAAAGAAGTCATTGAAGCACAATTCGCAGAAGAAATTAAGAACGGTACTGTGGTTTTCAAGGCAATTGACATTTCCAAACCGGAGAATGAAAAGATTGCCGAGAAATACGAGGTTACATGGTCTTCCTTGTTCATCAGCAAGTGGATAGACGGGAAAGAAACCTATGAGAACCTTACCGAATATGCCTTTGCCAATGCTCGTAAGAACCCAGATGCATTCAAAAGCGAGATAAATAGTAAAATCCGAACCGCCTTGAAATAATCATATATGGACTGGCTACAGACTTTATTGGATAGCAGCACAACACCGACACTGACGGCATTCCTGTTAGGATTACTTACAGCGGTATCGCCTTGTCCGTTGGCTACAAATATAGCGGCAATCGGTTTTATAAGCAAAGACATCAAGAACAGGCAACGCATCTTTCGTAACGGTCTTTTATACACCTTGGGTCGTGTCATCGCCTATACCGTATTAGGTGTCATCTTGATTCTTATACTGAAAGAAGGGGCAAGTCTGTTCGGTATCCAGAAATTCATAGGCAAATATGGAGAATTGATTCTCGGTCCGGCATTACTTCTGACCGGGATGTTCATTCTATTCGGTAACAAACTCAAATTGCCCTCTTTCGGATTCAAAGGTAATGGTGAAAGCCTGGCACGAAAGGGTGGTTGGGGAGCATTGGCTCTTGGAATGCTGTTCGCTATGGCATTCTGCCCTACAAGCGGTGTGTTCTATTTCGGTATGCTGATACCGATGTCTGCCACAGCAACGATGGGTTATCTGTTGCCGATATTGTTTGCCATTGCTACGGCATTGCCTGTTTTGGTGGTCGCTTGGATATTGGCGTTCAGTGTCCAGCACATCGGCAGTTTCTACGGCAAGATGCAGACCGTACAGAAATGGCTGAATGGAATTGTTGGTTGCCTGTTCGTAGGAATAGGAGTATATTATTGTATCGTAATGTTTTAATTAACCAAGGATGCAATGAACACTTTGATAGAAACATTAAAATACTTCGTGTTTATCACGGCAGAATTGATAGCACTGTTCCTGCTGATCAGTGCGGTTGTCGAAATAATACTGATGTATATTCCGCAAGACAAAATCAAGCAATGGCTTTCTGGACGTGGAATCTTAGGCAATGTCATGGCAGCAGGATTCGGGGCACTCACCCCATTTTGCGCCTGTTCCACCATTCCGATGACAGTCGGTTTCCTCAATGCCGGAGTTCCTTTTGGAAGTACCATGTCATTCCTTATAGCTTCTCCGCTGCTCAATCCTATAATAATAGGAATGTTGGGGGCAATGGTCGGTGTAAAGGCGATGCTTGCATATTTCATTATTGCTTTCGCCGCCTCGGTCCTGTTCGGTGTGGTATTGGAAAAAATGGGGATGCAGAAGTATGTGAAAAACGTACGTCTCCGTAACGAACATAACGTAGGCAGTGAGGACAAAAGACAATGGACTATAAAGCGTAAACTGAGAGAAGCATTCGTTTCGGCTTGGGACAGTCTGCGCCCTATTTTAGGTTATTTGTTAATTGGAGTCGCACTCGGAGCAGGGATATACGGCTATATGCCACAAGATTTTGTGCTGAAGATAGCCGGACCAGACAATCTGTTTGCCATTCCTATCGCAGCCGTATTGGGCATACCGTTGTATATCCGTGCTGAAACGGCAATCCCTATCGGGGTCGCACTGATGGCTAAGGGTATGAGCATCGGCACTGTGATAGCGTTGGTTATTGGCGGTGCAGGTATGGCAATTCCGGAAATGACAATGCTTGCAAGCATTTTCCGTAAGAAATTGGTCGCAACGATTGTCGTTGTAATATTCCTTACGGCTGTAATTACAGGTTATTTATTTAACATATTATTGTAAGACAATTAAATATCAAAAGAATATGGAAACAAAAAAAGAAAACAAAAAAGGATTCTGGGCTTCATTATTCTCTCCGAAGCCTTGCTCGTGTTCATGTGGCAGTAATCTGATAATAGAAGAGCCCGAAAAACCAGAAACGTCTTGTTGCTGCGGAGATAAGTCATCTGCAAATAATTCAGGGGTAACGGAAATCAAGATATTGGGACCGGGGTGCGCCAAATGCAAATCAACCTATCAAGTTATTGAGAGAGTGGTCAGCGAAAACAAACTTGATGTGAAGCTTACGAAAATAGAGGACATTGCCGAAATAATGAGCTACAACATTATGGCAACTCCTGCGGTTGTAGTGGACGGTACTGTCAAAATAAAGGGACATGTTCCGTCTGAAAGTGAAGTAAAACAACTGTTGGGAATTTAATCTGTCTTGTATGGAGTTAAAAAAGGAGTTGAAAATTCTGTTATGGATTGTCGCTGTTTTTGTGGCAGTATTCTTTCTGCCACTTGACAGCGAACGGTTCATGACAGCCGTCACTGCAACGCTTGACCTTGCGAAGTGGTATGCAAGGGAGCACGTGGTTTTGTGCTTGCTGCCAGCCTTCTTCATTGCCGGAGTAATTGCCGTATTCGTAAGTCAGGGTTCGGTACTCAAATACTTCGGGGCTAATGCCAAGAAATGGCTCTCCTATACGGTAGCAGCCATTTCTGGTGGAATCCTTGCAGTATGTTCGTGTACTATACTGCCATTGTTCACAAGCATCTACAAACGTGGTGCAGGATTGGGTCCGGCAGTGGCATTCCTGTATTCCGGTCCGGCAATAAGCATTCTGTCGATTATACTGACGGCTCGTATTTTGGGCTTTGAAATGGGGGTGGCACGAATAATCGGTGCTGTACTATTCTCCGTTATCATCGGATTGGCAATGTCATTCATTTTCCGCAAGGAAGAGAAAGCCAAGAAAGAGGAACAGATGAATATCGTTCCGCCCCCAGAAAAACGTCCGATGTGGCAGACTTCGTTCCATTTCTTTACGCTGGTTCTTATCCTTGTATTTGCAAACTGGGGCGCACCTGCTTCGTCAGATACTGGACTCTGGTATTATATATTCACTTACAAGTGGTATATTGTCGGTGCATTGTCGCTGTTGCTTTGCTGGTCGCTTGTCCGAATACTGAAACTGCGAGTGCTTGGGGTGGTACTTGGCGCGATGGCTACTGCCGTTTCCGTCATCCTTGCCAATCTGTTTATTGATGATACAAAACTGATTCCACTTGTGCCGATGATTGTTGCGATTACCGCTCTCGCCGTCATCCTGCTCTTTGACAAACAGGATGAAGAAAACAGGGAATGGGCAATATCCTCGTGGGGCTTCGCCAAACAGATATTGCCGTTGCTGGCTATAGGTGTAGTGACAGCAGGTTTCCTGCTTGGCTCAACGCACGACAATACAGCCATTGCAGGTGTCATTCCGAACAGTTGGATAGAATGGGCAGTCGGGGGTAATTCGCTTTTGTCTAACTTCTTTGCATCGTTTACAGGTGCATTTATGTATTTCGCCACATTGACCGAAGTTCCAATCATTCAAGGTCTGTTAGCTTCCGGCATGGGTAAAGGTCCGGCACTGGCATTGCTGTTGGCTGGTCCGTCATTGTCTCTTCCGAATATGTTGGTCATCCGTGGTGTAATGGGTACAAAGAAGACCATTGTATATGTTACTCTTGTAATCGTAATGGCAACGGTTTCAGGCTTTATATATGGAAATCTATTTTAGAAATTATGAGAGTATTGATACTTTGTACAGGAAATAGTTGCCGCAGTCAGATGGCTCATGGCATTTTGCAATCATTGGATGATACGATTGAGGTCTGTTCGGCAGGCACACATCCTGTTGAACAAGTAAACCCTAATGCCATAGCGGTAATGCGTGAAATAGGCATAGACATATCCGAACATACTCCCACAGATGTAAGGCAATACCTTACCCAAGAATGGGATTATGTAATAACGGTATGCGGAAATGCCAATGAAACCTGCCCGGTATTTGCAGGACATGTCAAACATCGCTTGCACATCGGCTTTGACGACCCTTCCGATGTAACAGGAACACCCGATTTTATTAAAAACGAGTTCCGTAGAGTACGAGATAATATCAAGATGAAATTCTATGATTTTTATCTTCACATTAAGGGTCATTGCTGATGACCAATAAAGAAGAAGTTACCTCAGCATACATTTTCTTGTTCTACTCAATCTACCAATCACACGCTCCATTAGCAACATCGGCAACCTCTTTGTAGGTCTGCCGATGTTTTTATTACTCGGACATTCTGTTTTTCTTTCATCAGAATCACGCACATCACTTAACGAGTGCAAAACCTCCAAATTTTACTTGATAACAGACCATATGTTCAACAGAAAATAGTATCTTTGCACACATACAGAGTTATTTGACAGAAAAGCACTGCATATCGCAGAAGTTATGACCATTGCCAAGTCATTACCTCATATTTGTAAAACATATCATAAGTGGCTTATTCTTAATTAAATACTATTCTTGAATAGGATTTCTAAAAAAAAGACTATCTTTGTATATGTGCTACACACGGCAATAATAAAAAATGATGATGGAAAAACATAATGTAAGAATCTTGGTCTGTACCCATAAGGAAGGTCCTGTAAGAGATGACGATATTTATATGCCTGTTCAGGTAGGTAAATCGGCTTCCACTATTGATTTGGGCTGTCAGGGAGATGATGTGGGGGACAATATAAGCGGTAAGAATAAAACTTATTGTGAATTGACCGGTTTGTATTGGGCTTGGAAGAATCTGAAAGATGTCGATTATATAGGGTTGTGTCATTACCGGCGTTATTTTGATCTCTCGCCGAAGAAATATATTTTCAAACATATCGAATCGGATAGTATTACGTGGGAATGTTTTGTAAAAACTCCTTCTACTCTTGATTTTGCTGATGTCTTTACTCAATATGATGTGATATTGCCTACTGCCCGTGTGTTTGACAGGTCTGTTGTCGATGAGCATATTTTCAACTCCGGTTTCATTGATTATATGATATTGGAGCAGGTTATTTTGAAGCTGTATCCTGCTTACAGAAACAGTGTGCTGGACGTGTTTTATAAGAAAAACTATATTCCCCAGCGGAATATGTTCATCATGAAAAAGGAATTGTTTCATTGTTATGCCGAATGGTTGTTTTCCATATTGTACGAGGTGGAGAAACACCTTCGTTTGTCTCCTTATCACTACGCGCAGCGTGTTTTTGGATTTATGGGGGAAATATTATTGCCCTTGTTCTGCTATCATAACCATCTCCGCATTTATCAGCGGCGGATATTGGGGATAGGATGCGGGTATAATCCGAATAAATTAAAAAGAACGGTGTGTGGCTTTTTTGACAGGGCAAGGTTTAAAATGAATACTTGCCGGATAACGGAACTTTATTCTGAGAGATATCCCGAGATTCTTTGTTCGGAGGGAATTGTCATTTAATGAAGCTGATGAGTGATGAAGAAGATTCTTTTTTATTGTGATACGGTTTTCGGCGTTGGCGGAGTGCAGCGTGTCCTGGCGGAAGTGGCGAAACGGCTTTCGGAGGAGTATGAGGTTACGATATTGACCACGGATGACATTAGGCAGACCCGCCGGTATGATTACCATCGGTCTTCTGTCAGGTTTGTGTCTCTCATCTATGCTCCGGTCAGTATCTGGCGGCGTTTGCCTTGTTTGCCAAGCGGAATATGCAATGGCATCTCGTTATTGTGGGCGAGGGGCCCGAAGACTCTTGGTATCGTTCTTTGATAGCGAAAAATGGGCTGGAAGACAGGGTAAGGATAGAACCGTTTACCAACGATGTAAATTCTTATTATGTTCAAGCCGGGGTTTATGTTTTGGCATCGAGGTGGGAAGGGATGCCGTTGGTATTGATGGAGGCAATGGCACACGGTCTACCGGTTATTGCTTCAAATCTGCCCATTGTGGAGGAGCTGTTGGGTGAGAGCCGTGCCGCAGTACTTTTTGAAAATGGAAATATAGCGGAACTGGCTGAACGGATGGTTGGTATGGCAACAAGTACGGATTTGGCCGAAAGGGGTAGGATTGCCATGGAGTATGCTCGCGAGTTTAGTATAAATAACATAATAAAAGAGTGGAAAGAGATAATAGAAAGATGATGGAAGAGGAGAAATGGACATTGGTGATTGTGCCGAAAACAGGATTTTTCAAGTTGGACTTGGGAGAGTTGTGGCGGTATCGTGATTTATTGGTGATGTATATCCGGCGTGATATTGTGACTTTTTATAAACAAACAATATTAGGTCCGTTGTGGTTTATATTGCAACCGTTGTTTACTGTTCTGATGTTTATGTTTGTGTTTGGAGGCATTGCCGGTATTTCTACAGACGGGCTTCCCCGGCCATTGTTTTATATGGCGGGGTTGCTGTGTTGGAATTATTTTGCCGAGTGTATGAATCGTTGTTCGGATACGTTCAATGCCAATCAGAATGTTTTCGGAAAAGTGTATTTCCCGCGGTTGATTGTTCCGTTGTCTATTGTGGTGTCCAGTTTGGTGAAAATGGGTATCCAGTTTATACTGTTTCTTTTTATTTATCTGTACTGTGTGCTTGATGGTGATGCGACGGATGTAAATAGTTATTCGATAAATGAGTACGCTTGTCTGTTCCCTTTATTGGTGCTGATGCTGGCAGGGTTGGGGCTTGGTTTCGGTCTGCTGATTTCTTCGCTTACCACCAAATACCGTGATTTGAGGTTCTTGGTTACTTTCGGGGTGCAGTTGTGGATGTATGCCACTCCGGTCATTTATCCTCTGTCGGTGATGCAGCAAAGTCATGAAAAATATATGTGGTTGATAATAGCTAATCCGTTGACTTCCATTATCGAAACGTTTAAATACGGATTTTTGGGTGAAGGAATTTTTAGCTGGTGGTATTTGGGATATAGTTTCCTTTTCACGGTCCTGATTGTAGTGTGGGGAATGATCACTTTCAATAAAGTGCAGCGTAGTTTTATGGATGTAATTTGACAATATGTAGTATGGGTAATATAGCAATTGAATTTGATAATGTGAGTAAACAATACGCCTTGGGCTCTATCGGTACGGGCACATTGAGCCGTGACCTGAATCGCTGGTGGGCACGGATACGTGGAAAGGAAGACCCTTATCTGCGTATCGGCGAGGTGAACGATCGTTCTCAGAAAGCGATGGGAAATTTTGTGTGGGCTTTGAAAGATATTAATTTTAAGGTAGAGCGAGGAGAGGTGTTGGGTATCATTGGCAAGAATGGGGCGGGCAAGTCTACTTTGTTGAAAATATTGTCTCGTGTCACTTCCCCCACAACGGGATGTATCAGGGCGAAGGGGCGTATCGCTTCTTTACTGGAAGTGGGAACAGGTTTTCATCCTGATTTGACCGGACGCGAGAATATTTATATGAATGGTGCTATTATGGGCATGACGAAACACGAAATCACTCGCAAGCTGGATGAGATTGTCGATTTTGCCGGTGTGGAGAAATATATTGATACACCGGTCAAGCGTTACTCTTCGGGGATGACAGTGAGACTGGGGTTTGCTGTGGCTGCTCATCTGGAACCGGAGATTTTGGTGGTGGATGAGGTCTTGGCGGTGGGTGATGCGGAGTTTCAACGGAAAGCGGTCGGCAAGATGCAGGATGTGGCGAAAGGAGAGGGAAGAACGGTGTTGTTTGTGAGTCATAATATGGGAAGTATGCAGCAGTTGTGTCGCAAAGGTGTTTTGCTGGAGAATGGCAGCGTTGCATTTTCAGGCATTATGGGTGAGGTGATAAATGCTTATCAAAGAGGTATTGTTACGCAGCGGGAATTTACAAGTATGGATGGCGATCCCAACGTGCTTCAGCTGTTGTATGCTTCGATTGATTCAAATCACGACGGTATGTTTTATACTGATTCTGAAATAAGAGTGTACATGAAAGTGAAGGTGGCCAAGCAGATATCTTCGTTGGTAATTGGCTTTAATTTATACAGTTCTTGGGGGTATCCTTTGGCACGGACGGATTATAATGATTCGCAGAATTTGACGACGCTTTCTCCCGGTATTTATGAACTTAAGTTTGTCATTCTTCCTTATACATTGTCCGATGGAGGGTATCATATCGTTTTTGATATTGCTGAACGGAATGTAAAACGCTATACCACCGAGAAGTCTAATTTGTACTTTACCGTTCTTCCTGGCAGTTCTTTCTTCGGAAATCGTTTTTGCGAACATCTTAATATCAAGAGTTCGCTGTTCAGAGAGGATTGGTTGGACTTTTTGCGAAAAGTGGAAGAATAGTGGTATGGGAAATAAATATGTCATTGTGCTCACTGCTTGTATTAATCCTGGGAAGATGATTCATACTTCTCTTACGGATGTGGATATACGGAGGAGGCAGTATGAGGATGCACTGGAGTTTTATCTTTTACAGACGGATTATCCGATTGTTTTTGTTGAGAATTCGGGGACTGATATCAGTGGGGATTTTCGGAAGTTTGTAGATTGTGGGCGTTTGGAATTTGTTACATTTCAGGGAAATGAGGAGTTTGACAGGAAGAAAGGAAAAGGATATGGGGAGGCGCTCATCCTGGAGTATGCATTAGAGCATTCCTTGTTTGTGCACCAATGTGACTTTTTGGTGAAGATAACAGGACGATTAAAATTATTGAATGTAAATAGCATGATAGGTTTTCATCGGTATATCCTTCCTCACTGTGATATTCAGAGTGAGATGGATAGAAGGGAGAGGTATTCGGACAGCAGAATGCTTATTACCGGTAAAGGTTTCTTGCAATATTCGTTTTTGGCGCGTAAGGAGAGGATAGACGACAGCAAGGGATGTAACTTTGAGCATATTCTTTTTACGAGCATTGATGAACAAAAAGATTTTGTCTTTTATCCTTTCTTAATACGTCCTTTGTGGCGTGGAATATCAGGCACCAATGGTAGGGAATATTGGGAAGGAAATTATACAAGTTTAAAGTTGGCTTATTTCAAAAGAATGTTGAACTGTATGACGGAATACAATATGTGCCATCCCCACAATAAGCCATCGATGGGAGTACGCTTGGTGTTGGGCATGGCTGGAATGGCGGTTGGCACTGTGCTTCGTTTTTTTGATTGGATAAAGAATGAATAAATTTACCATTATAACGATAAATTATAATAATAAAGTTGGTCTGCAGAAGACGATTAAGAGTGTGTTTGACCAGTCTTTTGGAGATTACGAATACATTATTATTGACGGTGGCTCTACGGATGGCAGCGAAGAGGTGATTGAACAATGTGCTGCCCGACTGAGTTATTGGGTGTCCGAGTCCGACAAGGGTATCTATCATGCGATGAACAAAGGAATTGCGCAGGCTCATGGCGAATATTTGGTGTTTATGAACTCGGGAGACTGTTTTCATGATTCTTCTGTTTTGGAATGGGTAGCGGCGCAGGAACTTGATGTGGATATCGCCATTGGAACGGTGGAGTGTGTAGGGACCGGCAGGTTTAAAGTGCCTCCCTGTAATGATTTGTCTATGATGGATTTATTTAGAAATCATCCTCCTCATCAGGCGGCTTTCATCAGGAGGGCACTGTTTGAAAAGGGAGGGTTTGACGAGTCTTTAGTGCTGGTTGCGGATTGGTCTTTTTTTGTGGACAGGTTGATTTTTCAGCACACTTCTTATCGCAGATTGGATAAAATTATTTCAGATTACGATATGTCTGGATTAAGTACTATGCAGACTGATTTGCTGAGGGAGGAGAGGTATCGTGTGTTAAAGGCGTTTTTCCCTGAAAGGGTGTTGAAGGATTATGAAAAATATAAATATGCAGACTCTCCTTTGTTGGAATTGATTCCGGAATTGAACAGGACGGCCGGATTTCATAGGATGGTTTACAGGCTGGTGAAATTCTTGCTGCGCTGCTATCACTGGATTGGCTGACTATGGAATTTTTTAAGAACCAGTATGTGGGCAAAAGATAATGTGTACCTTATTTTCTCACATACGGAGAGACAGGTATACTGGTTTCTTTTGATAGTGCGAATCCGGTTTTGTATTTCATGCATGGGCATTTGAGTGGCATATTTTTTGAAGAATGAAATCGAACTGTGGATGTAATCTTGAGACAAGGTTCTCCTGACAGACTCGGGAAAAGAGGCGGAGAGGGTGGTCATGATATCAAAAGCATCCATAAATGTACACATATGGGCACGATATGCCTTTCCGAATGTGTGCATGGCACTTGCATTTCTAATGATATAGTGATAATAAGGAATGGTGGTGCAAGCTATTGATGTGCAGTGCATCATGTATTGGAAGATGAATAGTCGGTCTTCATTATAGTATATGTTTTCGTTGAATGCTAATTGATGTTTGTCAATAATCTTTTTATCGTATAACTTATCCCATAAATTGCCTTTGTATCTGTAGTAAGAGTCATGAAACAAAGAAGATATGGCATCCTGATTATTCAGAACGTAGGTTTGTTCCTCTTTTATTTGGTAAATGATATTTTCGTTCTCGTCCTCGATCAAGTAACCACATGTAGACATATTTGCATGATATCGGAGGATGAGACGATAGAGTTCCGATAACATTTCGGGCTCCATCCGGTCGTCACTGTCCATGAAATGGATGTACTTTCCTTGGCTTAGTTCTATTCCTTTATTCCGTGCATGGCTTACTCCGTGATTGGGGATGTGTGTCACATGTATTCTTTTGTCTTTACAAGCATAGCTGTCGCATATTTTTCCACTCTCGTCTGTACTTCCATCGTCAATCAGAATTATTTCGATGTCCGACAATGTTTGTGCCAAAACGCTTTCTATGCATTTGGGCAGAAGTCGTTCGGTGTTATATATTGGGATGATGACGGATATGAGTGGCATACTTTATAGTTTTGTAAGTTTATATATCAAGTCGTTTTTTAAGCGGCGCAGGGTGTAACGGAGGTTGCCGGGATTTCGAAATACTTCATCCAGAGGCATGATGACAGGAATGTACTTCACCTTCAACCGGTTTCGGATGCAATATATGTTGATGAGCCGTTCGGATAAATAGCCGAACAGCCGGGCTTGGTCGGGGTAACCGGAGAGCTTTACACGTTTTTCCAGTTCGAATAAAACCTTGAATAGCCATTCGGAGTATCCGTCGAAATGTTTCCATCGGGTTATGAACATATTATAACCGGAATAGGCATTTCTGTGATACATCAGTGTATCGAAAGCGGTGGAGTATTCGGGACTGACATCATGAATCACTTCCTTTAATATATGGAGGTCGTTGACAATGTGGAAAACGGCATACTGCGTGCCCACATTGTAAGGATAATGACGTTTGGAAGGAAGTATGATGTCATAATCATTCAATAACTTCTCTAAATCGGGAAAGCAATATTTCTTTTTCAGAAACGAATCACGATTAATGAAACTTCTGTCGGGTGAAAAGGAAGCAAACGATCGGTAGAAATCAAAGAAACGTCTGTAATGGTTCAGTCCGATGATGTCGCATCTTATGTTTTTCCAAGCCCAGTAATGTGCTGTCAACTCACAAAAATGGGGATTCTTGTCAGAAATGTTGTCACCGGTATTGTCTTGCGCATGGTAGAACCGGGTGTTGGTGAGGGCGGCTCCTACCTGGATGGGGTAGAAGTATTTATGTGGCGGGAGGGCTGCTTCCCGGTGTGCACAGACTAATATTTTGATTTCTTTTTCCATAATTGCTCAGTTGACTTTTTCCCACATTTGTGTTTGTGGATTAAACTGCTTGATGATACGTGCCGGATTGCCCACCGTGACGCAGTAATCAGGGATGTCTTTAGTTACCACACAGCCGGCACCGATAAAGCAGTGTTTCCCAATGTTTACACCGGGCAGTACAATCACGTTGGCCCCGATAATGGTATGTTCTCCTATATGGATAGGAGAGGTGGTGATGCCTTGTTCGATGATGTTTTTGGTGATGTCGTGATAGTTATGGTTCAAGCCGATGAGGACCACATTTTGAGAAATATTGACTCCGTTGTCTATTCGGATAGGGCCGATAACCGTATTGCTCAGTCCGATTCGGCAATAATCGCCGATGATGATATCTCCTACGGCATTGTTCAGGCAGGAGTAATCTTCAATGACAGAATATTTACCTAACCGGAATTGGTGGAAGGGGGGAAGGTCTTTTCGGACACTGCGATAGATTACCGCCCCTTTTCCTTTTTTAATATAGATAGGTTGCAGTATCCGTATCCACCAATAGGGGCGCGTTTTCACCGGATGCATGATGAATCGATGAATCCGTTTCTTTAACTTGGGATTTTTATGTAGATAATTCTTTAGATTCATAACTGTCCATGTTGCGTATGAATAAATTTATTTGCCATTCCTTTTAAATGAAATAAATTAAGTGTCATAATGATTGTAAAATAAGGTAGTTGTTTTATTATTTTGCCTGCATATTTATGTCTCATGTCGGGGGGGATGGCAATGTATAGTGATAGAGTCAGCAATATAAATAAAATCCACCATTTGACGGACGAAAACGGGGAAATGATACTACAAATGAGTGAGATGGTACTCAGTACTGCTATAAGGATACTGCGCGGAAGGATAAATGTCTGAATTGTTTTTAATAGATAATCCCGATTCCCATGTAGGAGGGCTGAAGGCAGGTTACTTCCCATTTTGAGAGCAAGGAACAGTTGAGTAGCCATCCAGCGGCGGCGTTGGTGGCGCATGCTGTCTGCTTTTTGTACCTTTTCATCCAAGGTCTCTATGCTATCGGCATATTCTATGTGGATGCCTTGGCTGAGTAACAGTTCTTCTAATTCTTTATCCTCACCGGCACTGTGTGTATGTATGATATTTTGCTTAAACCATTGGAAATCAAAGACCATTCCCGAGCCGATGAGTGCTGAGGAGAATCCTAATTGGATGTGTCCTTTTCTGAATATGGTGTTGTTCATTTCTTCTATGACTGCATCCAGTATGGCTGTATCAGAGTTCAGGTTTTTGGCTTTTCGATGTGTTTGTATGGCTTTTGCGCCTTGGGATACCGCTTTGTTCAGTTCGTATAAATAGTCGGTGGGAATGAGGTTGTCAGCATCCAATATGATGACATAATCATATCGGAGGTAGGATATATGTTCTGTTGCTAGGCGTAAAGCTTTGGCTTTGGAACTTTCTTGTTCCTGTATCTTCAGTAAAGTGATGCGTGACTCCAGATAGAGCAGATGGTTGCATCGTCCATTCCGTCAGAGACGACAATGACGTCATATAGCTGTTCAGGGTATGTTTGCTGTAATACGGAATGGATGCAGTCAAGGATTACATTATCTTCCTTATAAGCGGGTATGAGTATGGCAAAGCGTTTGAAATCATGGCTTTGGGGATATTGTTGTGACTTGAAGAAACAAGACGCAACAGAGAAGATAACTATATATCCCACGCAGACGGCAAAGTAGATATATAGTACAAATTCAATGATATGTATCGCTCCCGACAGCATATTGATTTACTTTTTCTTTTTCCCGAAAAGGAAGTTGACAATCATTCCTGCAGCCATGACCGGAATGGCTTTCATCGCTTTGTTGAACTTATCGTCTACTAGGTAGTTAGGGATTGCCAAAGCCATTGTGAACAACAAGCAGAAGAGTAATAGCCACCATTTAACACAGGCTACCCAGTCAAAAAATACCATTATTGTGCCAAAGAGCAGGATGATTCCCAACAAAATAGTGCGCGGGAAAATGAACCATTGCAGGATGCGGTCGGCATAATCGAAATTTCCGCTGAAAATGGCATGGGGCAGGTTGCCTATGTTGGTAAACAGGGAATAATATTGTGCTTTTATCCAACTGTTGCGTTGGGCATAAAACCGTTTCTTTCCACCATCTTTGAGGGCGTATACGCGGGTTTGGTTCAGGTATTCCACATAGATTCGCTCTCTTAGCAGTAATGATTCAATGGTCTTTTCATCATCTTCATCGCTCAACTTTCTGATGTTTTCTTTAAGCCAGTTGAAGTCAATGGCTGTTCCGGAGCCATTGAGTGAGGCGGATAACCCGAAGGTGACATGACCGGCCCGCAGAATGGAATTATTGATTTCATCTGCTACTGCGTCCAAAACAATGATGTTGTTGGGTCTGTCTTTGTGTATTCGGTGACTTTGTATGGCATTAGAACCGCTTGCATAAGTATTGTTTATTTCATTCAGGAAATTTTTCTCTACCACATTGTCGGCATTCATCAGTAGGGCAATGTCGTATTGGCTGTCTGCGAGTTGTGACATAGCTGCTTTAATGGATTTGGTCTTGGAGCTTTTCTTAAAGTTGGCTTTTAATAATATGATGGGTAGTTGGGCCAACTGTCGGTTAGTTTCCGATTTCAAATGGTCGGAAATGACGATGATGTCAAAACAGTCGATGGGGTAGTCTTGTTGCAGAAAAGACCGGATGGCATAAAAGACGTATTCATCATCCTTGTAGGCAGGGATGAGAATGGCGAAACGATGTTTTATTCTCGATTCGGAATATTTGTCTGTGCGTTTGACTGTTGCTGCTATGGCATATATCAGCAGATAGACAACAGTGAAAGCGCATAATGCGAATAATACTAAATCTAAATATCCAATAAATATCATAGCTGTTTGTCTTTGTTTCTAAGTTTGAAAAATGCTTTTGTGCCTTCCCGATGTGCTTTGGCTGCTTTTTTTTGCCCTTTGCTCCATGCTGTGATGATGTTTTTAGGACATACAATGACCAGTTGGTAGAGTAAAGCAAGATACAGTCTCCAACCGGGAAGGTTGCGATATGCATATAATAATCTGTTTCTACTTAAATAATAACATTGCAAGGGGCTCCCTTTTCCGCTGGAACTGCCGTCTTTATGCCATATTTCAAAAGCCGGATCGTACCAAAGTTCATATCCTTCCGCAGTCATGCGGGTGCACCACTCCAGCTCTTCGTAATACAAGAAATACTCTTCCGGTATAAGTCCTATCTGGTCTATAACCTGCTTTTTGAGGAGCATGGCAGCACCATGCAGGTAAGATGTCTTCCTTGCCGGATAACAGCTTTTGTCTCGGCTTCCTCTACCTATAGTACGGTTTCGGAGTGTGATGGAGGACAGAGGAGTATATCCTGCAAATTGGATGGTGTGCGGCTCCGTGTAATTAAGTATTAACGGGGAAATACCGGCAATACCTTTTGAGGAGAGCAGGCGTTTGATTAACAGGTATACAGTATCTTTTACAATAAGGGTGTCATTGTTCAATAAGAAAAGATAGTTTCCTTTGGCACTTTTTATACCCAGATTATTGCCGCCTGCAAAACCTAGATTCTGTTCGCTTCGTATGACATGGACGGAAGGATATTTCTGTTGCAGCAAGAGCCCTTCATTGGCGGTTGAGCCATTGTCTACGACAATGATTTCATAGGGGACAGACGTGACGGTGTTCACCCATGAATCAATGAATTCGCAAGTGTCATGATAACCGTTGTAATTGACAGTTATAACTGATATGTCAGGTTGTGCGCTGTTCATGTTCTTTGGTATATAATCTGTCTAAATGAGGGCCCAGAAAGATAAACGTAAAACAAGAATATATCAGGATTCCGTTAGGAAACTGAAAATAAACCATGTTAGCATACGAGGCGACAAGCATGCCTGCACATCCGCATAACATACCTGTCAGCGGTCCTCTTATTTCGGGGTTGCTGATTCGAAACAGTATGATATACGCACCCAATATGAATAATACGGCGTGCATGCCCAGAAAAACACTCAAACCCACTACGCCCATCTGTATCCATACGTCTACAAGGCTTGAGTCGGCAGGACAGATGGAGACAAAATAGTATTTGTTTTGAGGGGAAATGACTCCGTTTTGTACGCCCATTCCTATTCCGAAGGGCATCTCCGACATATAGGCTTTGAGTGCTTTCTGATTTTCGAAACGTACGAGCAGTGATTGGTCATTCGAGTCGAAGACAGTGCGCATACGACGTATCAACCGGTTGTCTTCTCCAATCTTTGTGTATTTCAACATTCCCACTCCGCCTACAAGCAAAAGGAATGATAGCATACCGATTTTCCAGTTCTTTGATAAGAAGAGAAAAACACCCAATCCTGCTATCGGTATGGCAATGGCGGCTCGTGTTCCGGCAATGAGCAGACCATAGAATCCTGCCATGCTGACTACAAAATAGAATAGCTTGAGGTATCGGTTTTTGGAGTATAGTGCCGACAAGAAAAAGGTGGTGCATGATAGTCCCATAGTAGATCCGAATATGGCTGCATCTGTAAAAAACGAGAAATAACGGATGCCCGAATGTATGAAGTGAGTGCGTGCACCGTATGCCCACAGCCATGCCAGTTCGGTGCTGTCAAATCCTTTGTTCTTTTGCCAATAACCTTTTGCAGCAGCCAACAAGGTGAATATTCCCCACAGAATCAGAAAATAATGCAGAAAAGAATAGCGGTTGCAATGTATGGATAGAATGAAACATGTGAGCAACGGATAGATGGCCCAAGGTCTTAATATTCTGAGCCACGCTTCGGGATATAACTCTCCCGTGATGCCGTTTCCTGCATTGATGATACAGTATAACAGCCATCCTAACAAGACGAATGTGTAAGCATTCATTGCGTTCTTTCTGTTGTCGTCATCCGTATATACTTGTTTGAGTATGATGAGCGTCAACATAATGCCGAATAATAGGTCGAAGATATTGGTGATGGGAATCGGAATCGGATAATATCGGTTGATTCCCATTATAATATAGTTGATAATAAAGGTGATGCATAGAAGAATAGTCGGCCTTTTGATGCAGATAAAAATAAAAGTAAGCAGGAAGGGAATCAAACCGATTGCGGTTGCTACTGTCGCTTTCATAGTAGTGGCAGTCCAGATACAAAGCAATAATCCGACAGTCACGACAATTGCATTGATTCCTTTTTCAAAGATGTTATATTCCTTAACTATCATTTATTTCTTGTTATATTCAACAGCAGTCAACCCCAATTGAAAGAGTCTGTATTCCATATTTTTAAATCTCGTATACGGAGGAAGTTGTCCGGTGAATTCCTCAACTGTATTTCTGCCGGCTTGTGTCAAGTAGAAGAACAAGGGTATTTGCTCATTTTTAGCCTGCAATAAACGCTTGTACATCAGTTGGTCAATGTCTTTCCATGTTCTGTTTGCACGTACAATCATCAGGTTGACAGAAGCCTCATTTAATAGTGTGGGAGGAATCGGATTACTTTTTAGCACCGGATATTCTATTAAAAGAATTTCATCTTTTCCAAGGTCAGGACACAAGTCTTTTATGTTGTTAGCCTGAACGTACAGGCTGTCTTCACTTAAGAAATCTTCGTCATACGTGATGCGTCTCACGTCCAGTCCGATGCTTGTCCAATATTGTTCCAGAGCTAATGCTATATGCGTCTTGCCATCTTTCTCCTCCGTGCTCAGTAGGTTGATGATTCGTTGTTTGCTGACACTTAGATGGGGTAGCAGACTAGTACTTAACTGCTTGATGGCCATTTCGTCTATTGCCTTATTATACCTTCTGTATCGTAGGGCGCTGTCTTTGGGATAAGCCCCGATAACAGTACTTCCGGTGATGCGTTGTGTGCGTATCTTGTCCCTGAGGGTACGGTCTAAGATTTCGATAATCAGGAAATAACCAATGATAAACAATAAGGTACCCAATATGGACGAAAGTATAATCATCCGTGCATTGGTGGGAGAAGAAGTAAGAGGGAACAATGGCGGATTCATGATTTTGAGTGAGGCCGAAGTCATCTCTAGATTCTTTTGGCGTAAGATAGCGGCATTCAATGCCCCCATTGTTGACATATAATTACTTTCCACGAAGCCGATGTGCCGTTCTTTACGTCCGAGTGTAGCACCGATAGGAGAGAAGTACAGGAAATCCCGGTCTATCTTTTCTCTCATGATATCGCGGGTATCCATCTGTGCTTTTGTCTTTTCCATCAATACGACCTGCTCCAGCCATTGACTTATCAAGGTTTCGTATGGTACATTGTTGGTTGAAGCTGATTCGGCACTCAATTGCATTGCAATGTCATTAATACTTTTCTCTGCATCATTAAGCACCCCCTTCTCATTTTCCAGTACTTGTTGATTTTTTTGGTCGGGAGTAATCTCCATAGTAGAGATTTTTGTATTTAATTGTGATATTTGCTGAAGTTTGTTTAAGAATAGGTTGTTAGTACGGATTGCTTTGGCAATATCTCCCAGTTTATATTCATAAAAATCAATTAACGCTTTACTGGTGGAGTAAGTGATGAGCAAGTCATTATCCATCATCTGATAACTGGCATCCATTCCCGCCACCTGTTTGGTTTGTTCGCCGTAGTTGATGATACGGTGTTCAATGTTGTATTCTATTAAAGAGTCCTCGGCAGAGGTCAGCATTTTACCTAGTCGAGCCAGCTCTTCCTGAAAAAACTTAATAACATTATCGGTCTCTCCATATCGCAGTTCATGATATTGTTTGACAAACTCCTCATTCAATATATCAAGTGTATTGTAAGCAATTCCGGGATCATTGGAACTGTATGCTATTTCTATCATATCACTGTTACCCAATCTGGCCACTTTGATATTCTGAGAAAGGAGCGGTATGCTAAAGTAAGGATGCGTATAGTTAAGTAATCTGTAAATAAAATTATTAACAGACGGCCTTTCAAAAGCAACCAGCTTATTGTAAGTTTTTTCCTCATTCTGCTTGTCGATGAGCGCTCTCATCTCTCTGGGAACGCTACCCACTAACTGTTGATAGTGTTCTGCCGAGATGTAGCTTGTATTCTTCTCGGCATCCCCATATACAAGGCAACGGGCAAGCAACTTGAGAGAGACAATCTTCAAGGTACGTTCGGTTGTGATGATGTTCATCAGATTGCTCAGATGTACTCCTGCATTGCGGGAGTCGGTAACATCTACATTGTATCCTGAAATAATCCCTGTAAAAATAGTTGTTTTTACATCGTATGTCTTTTCAAGGTCTCGGGTCATAAACCATGCTATAACACCGGCAATACACGGAAAGATAACCATCCACCAGCGAATGCGATAGAAAAATCTTACTATATATTTGAATAATTCCATATTATTTCAGTTCAGTATTTTCACTTTTGTCAATTCCTTCGGTGACACTTAACTCTTCCTGAATGGTAAGAATTGGTGTATGAGAAATAATTTCGAGCATTAACAATTGGTCATTGATAGTCGAGCGCAGAGATGCAAACCCCTGATTGGCTCCAAATTCTTTTTCTTTCGTTTGGGCTACCGCATCTATTGTCGTGCGTCTGTTTCTGTATTCCTGTTCGGCAATGGCAGATGCACCTTTATATAAAGCAAGGTGTTCTGCCGAACGTTGTAAGGTTTCGATATTCGATAAAATCTGGACATACAGATGGGCTATTTGTATTTTTAATTCCTCATATGCTTGTTGTTTTCTCAATTCTGCGATATCTACCTGAATGCGTTGCCGTTTTATTTTGCCAGGTAGGTCGAATAACGTTTCGAGCGGTAGTGTGACAGAGCCTCCCACGCTCCACGAAGTCTGTTCTGTTCCCGTATAACGATAAATTAAAGGAGTGGTAGGGTCGGTAGACGAGCCGATATTATCGGCAATGCCGTGCGAAACATTTCCGAAAGCATTAAAAAGACTCATCCAGCTTCTTTTTTCTTTAGCTAACAATTTTTTTTGTAATTGTTTCTCTTTTTCCAGAATTTCGATGCTTGGAGTGCTGCGTGCATTTTCGTATAACACACTCAGTGGAGGTAATTTGATTTTGGCTATATCTATATTTATACTTGAATTTACTTCATCCTGTGTTGTGACAGATTGCTGTGTTCCGTGTGTTTCCTGAGATTTGGCATAGCCTGCAAACAGAAATATGAGAATGATAATAGCATATAGTTGTTTCATAAAATGTCTTTTCCCCTTTAAATCATTTTTTATTATTGTTTATACATCTCCCTTTTGAATGAAAGCGGTAAATGTTTTTAGTAGAATTTTCATATCCATTCCGAACGAGAACTCTTTACTGTATTTCAAGTCCAGTTCTTTTCGTTCTTTGGCAGACAACCTCCCAGGGTCTCCCCGTTTCTCCACTTGCCACAAGCCTGTCAGTCCTGCAGGAGCCATGAACCTGTCTATGCTGTCGTCGTTCGTCAAGCACTCGGCTTCATAGAGAGGGAGAGGCCGGTTGCCTACCACAGACATATCTCCCTTCAATATATTGATAAGTTGTGGTAGTTCGTCCAAGCTGTATTTACGTAGGAAGCGTCCTACTCTTGTGACACGAGGGTCTTTTTCTATTTTTACAAACGGTTGGTCCTGTTCACTATTGCGTTTGGATGCGAACACTTCTTCAGGGATGATAAAGTCATCAGAAACCAGTATAACGCCGTCATCTCCAATTAGAAAACCATCCAGGTCATCATCAGAGAATCCTTTGGGCTCGGTAGCGGTGTCATCTTCAGATTTATATTGGTTTAAGTCTGTCAGTTCCTTCAGATGCTTGTCTGCGTTATTATACATGGAGCGAAACTTCAGAAAGTCAAAGATGTTGTAATTCGTTCCTACTCTTTTTGCTTTATAAATAACAGGGCCTTTGCTTTCCAATCTAATTGCCAATGATATAATAAGGAAGACCGGTGACAGAACGATGAGCGCTATACCGGCAAAAGTGATGTCAAAAAAGCGTTTCCACCGAGGCAGTATGAAACGCTTTACCACTTTTTTCTTTCTGTTGCTGATGTAGAGCAACTCTTGTCTTTTATTTATTAAGTCAATCTTTTGAATCAGCTCTTCTTTTGAAATATTGGGACTGATTGTATCATTGATTCCGCTTTTCAGATACGCAGCGCTTTCTTCTTTTTTTAAGCCACCGGTGACCAGCACTACATAACCCTGATAGAATTTTTTCCTGAAAAGAGTAATGTTTTCCACATCCTCCTTCAAGTTACCCTGTTCATAGAGGATGATAATATTCTCTCTCGCTTTAAGGTTGATACAAATGGTAATGGCATCTTTATGGTCTTTGGCATAAATTAATTGCACATCTTCCAACTTTCCGAATTGAGTCAAAAAAGACTTGCTTTTTCCTATATAAAGCAGATTAGTTGTCATAACCTATTCGATTATCTTTTTTACTCTGATCTTAAGTTCCATCGGGTTAAAGGGCTTTACGATATAGTCTTCCGCACCTATTTCGAGTAGTCTTATTCGTTCGGTGGTGCTGTCTTCGCTGCTCAGCATAATGACGGGAATGTGCTTGAATAGTTCGTTAGCCTTAATCCATTCCAGAAAATCGTCTCCTCTCATTTCCGGCATGCGTATGTCTGAAATTATTAAGTCCGGCAGATTCCCTTCTTGTAGCCATTTCATTCCTTGAACTCCGTCCTGCAACCAAATGCAGTCATATTCAGCCATTAAATAAATAGACAGTACTTTTGCTATTGTTTCTTTGTCGTCCAGAATCAATATTCTCTTTTTCATATCATTCTTTATTATGTTTGGCAAAAATAAGGAAAAATATTGGTATTAAGCAATATAAATCGATTAATTTTGGGAACATAAGTCGTTTTTTTGTTGATATTATCGTCAGTGAGGATATTATCGGGGAAATAAATTATCCTTTTTAGGACAAAAGCAAGATTTTTATCCAAAGGAGAGGGGGATGAATAATTGGATTATCCGGAGAAACAAAAAAGATGTTTCTATTGTTTTCAAAAGTAGTCACCCTTGTTTATGAAAACTGTCTTGGCTGTTTTGTTGCTCTCTCTCTTGAGTTTTTTGATATGATAACTGAAGATAACGATTTTATAATGAAGTATGATACATACTTTTTTATTAGCAATATTTTAATGCTTATATCAAAAAGATACAAAATATTTCCAAAATATACAAAAAAAT
>OOCZ01000586.1_pt1 | contig 27820 bp, 22 predicted proteins | sample 1671631 | NCBI WGS metagenome assembly OOCZ01 (sample SAMN06348176, study PRJEB24527) | human gut metagenome | reverse complement strand
GTGCAAGAACATAATCCGATAACTTATCCGTTATCAAGTTTCCCTGTGCATCCTTTTCAACGGTTTTGGCTTGATCCATCACATGACTCATTTCCAGTAATCCGTAAAGGATCTTTGCTGTGTGCGTTCCCCAAAAACGAATACATGGACGATTGTTAATAGCGCTTGTCCTACCTTCTATTTTGAAGCACGCTGCAGATTCTGGCATGCCAAACCATGTTACAGTCTTGTCGATCAATGCAATCGGATCTGTCAGATAGTGATTTTCTACCGCAAAATACTTTAACGTCGGATGGAGGTTCTTCTTCGATTCGGCTCGAACAAATACTTTTACTCCACGGCTTTGAGCTTCTGCAAGAGCCTGTGCAATTCTAGTGGTATTTATATCCGAGTTTGCCGGAGAATCCGGAATGTCAATCCGGACCTCACGCCTTGCAGTAGCCAAATCCTTAATGAATTCATCCACTTGATTTTCTTTTTCCACGAAATCAAAATAGTATTTTTCAAGGTCGTCATTCGGGCAAATTATTTCCGGAATCATGGGAGCTGTCGTGCGATAGCTTTTCAGCATTTGCATGAACATCAGATTTTCTGACATTCCTTTATTTCTCATGAACGATCCATTTGCTACGCAAATAAACTTCCCCGGCCGATGTCAAGTCTTGGACAACATTTTTCACAAATAAAATTGAAAAAACGCCAAAAAAATAAGCCCTACAAGGCTTTCAATCGGTATCGAACCGATCTGAGCCTTGTAGGGCTTTACAGTTTACTCTATATGCTTTTTATCTTAGACCGCCTGCAGCGGGGTCTTTTCCATCACTTTCTTAAATTCCTCTACTGTCATTCCAGCATCTTCCGCTGCTTCTTCAATCGTCACACGGCCTTTTCTTACCTGTTTAACCAGCATCCGCATCTCACCAATGTTGATGCCTTCTTCTCTGCCTTCGGCCTTTACGCCCTGACTAAGGTTGCACATAACAAGCACCTCCCTTTCCAGTTCTTCGTTCATTGCAACGCCAAATTCTTCTTCAAGAATTTTCTTTTTCTCAGTAGCTGCTCTGGATGAAGAGAGCAGCACATCCATAAATTTCACAATACCTGTATAGTTTTCTGTACCCGACTCTCCCAGACAAATCGTTACAACGCTCATCAAATCATAGTTTTCTGATTTTTCAACAGCATTTCCAATCAACTGCTCTGGCCGAATGGAATAACGAATCAGAGTATTCTGAAACTCTTTAGTTGGATGTGTACAAACCCAGATAGAGTACACTTTTCGGATTTTCCCATACTCTGAGTTCGTGAATATCGGGCCGTGCTGTGCAGAGATCATTCTGCTGCAATAATAGATTGCACGCTTCGTCAAAGGGTACCCCGGATTAAAAGCGGTCTGCGCTTCTACATTGATAATAAGACGTATCACATCTTTCTGTTCAGCAGAACCTTCTGATGCTGGTGCGATTGCATCGAACCGAACATCATAATTGATGGTTCCCTCAGTCAGCGTAGAATCCTCATTATTGCTACCAGCAATTACGTCAGAAGTTTTCTTGGGTCTGTTTGTATCATCAACATGAACGCCAACCGTGCCCACTTCCGGCGTTCCTTCGATATACTTCTCTGCAATTTCGTCTACGGAACAGGCACTGTACTCATTCACACAGTTCTTCATAATCTGTGCCAGAATCTGTTTGTTGGCAAGCAGCTTCTTGGCAGCCTTATCATAGCTCGAATCATATTCCGTCTGCGTTATCGCATGAGCAAGCTGATTTTCCATCGGCATTCACTTCCTTACAGCAGGGTCAACAGGAGCATATACTATCCCTATTGTGCTTTCATCTTACCATAAAACACCTTGCATATCAAGCAGGCAGATGTAAACTTTTCAGCATAGATTTGTCCATATTGCCCATTCTGATTTGAATTCAGGCCAGCAAAATATTTCAATAGTGCCACACCTGTATTCCAGATTTTTCCGTCTTTTCTAACATTCCCGTTCATCTTTTTCAAGCGATATGATAACTGCGTTTTTCTCAGCTTCATATCTCCCCTTAAACTGATGATCCTTTCCTACAGCTAGTTCATTTGCCTCCAGCAACGCCTGAATGAACTGTATTCCGTTAATCATCATTCGGCACTGTCCATCGGTCAACAGCCTGTCTGGAACCTTAAAGGACATGGGATGCTCCGCAGCACACGGCGTGATTGCAATAGACTTCCGATCTTTCCTCTGCAAAACGCAGATATAGGCCGGACTTCCAAGAATACGGATAACATCTTTCCCCACATTCATTCTCCGACTTTCCGCCGGAATCGTCACCAGCAAATTCATAATTCGCTCAGAACTCATGTTGGCATTCCTCTCTCAGCAATCTCACCGCTCTGCTGTTCTATACTTTCAGACTGTTTTGCTAAATCCGGCAGTAATATATTTTCAGAGATTTCGCTTTCTTGGGACATCGACTCTTTTGAAAATGAATCTTCCTCCCGTACTGGCTCATCCAATACTGCTGACCCCTGATATCCAATAAAATCCTCAAACATGTTCATCTGATGATCTGCAATGTAGTCATTATAAGATTTTCCGATACGGTTCTTATAGGCATCCGGGAAGAATTTCATCTGCTTTTTCTTCATTTCACCAGTAAGCGGATCCGTATATTCCTGTGGCTTCGGGGTGAACATGATTGCTTCTTCCAAATCAAACAACATACAAAGACCCTGATCTGAATTAGCCACCCGTCCAAGCACTTTATAGCGGCATTCTCGGTTCCAGTTCATGAGTTTGAAGATATTTTCCACAAATTCCAAAGAGGTAATATCCTTATTCACCCAGTTTTCGTCCTTCTGCCGTGCCCATTCAACAGACGCGCTGTCTTCTTCCGGACACATAATCAATGCAAGCCGTTTTTTGTTTGGATGCAAAATCGGAAGAACATACTTGATTCCTTCAAAAAGCCGGATGCAGGCCATATTAAATTTCATAACGCCATATTTTATGCTCACTGCAGGTTTATTCAGCATGGAAAACTGGGTGCGCGGCGGAAGTTCATAGCCATCGAACTTTTCGTACTCCAGTTCTCTTTTATGTTCTTTCCGTATCTGTGCAAGTTCACGAATCAAGGAGATTTCCCGAACGCTCAGTTCCTGCGCCCTGCTTTTTTCTTCCATTCTATAAGTTCCTCCTACATCGACATCAAAAGATCATCCAGTTCACGTTGAACTTCATTTTTGCTTGGAATTGCACCAATCATGGGATTTTCTACGACTTGGCCAGATTCCATCACATCACTAACTGTAATGCTCTGAACCCATTTACTCCGATATAACCGGCATTTCAGATTCATCGAACAATTTTCTTGTTCATACTGATTTCTCCCAGTCAAAATCCGGGACTCATCTAATTCAAAAATCAGAAATTTTGCATTTCCCTGACCCCGGCAGATACCACGGCACTGGTAGCGGTAATTCATTTTCCAGTTCAACGTTTGAAAGACAAGCCCAGAAAATGCTCTGGCTGAAAAAACACTATGAACGTCATTGTCATCTCTCCAGTGCATCGCTGTTGAAAAGCCGTGATTGCTCTTTCGCAAAATCACGACCTGCAGAATCGGATGATAGAGCAGTTCCACATACTCGCAGTCGTCCAACCGGCTATGGCAGGCCTTGCTGAAACGGATTCCATTTTTAGAAATCGTCATAACCGGGCTACTCTGGTTGATAAAGCAAGTACCTGAAACCGTCATATATTCAGATTGAAGTGCCTTTCCCAGTGTTGCCCCAGCCCTCATCTCTGCTATATCGTTCAGTTTCGTCACCTCTTCCGGCAGATAGGTGCTCAGGCAAAGGCTGCGGATACTTTCAGCATTGATGCCGCTCCAGTTCGGATGGATGCCCACAAAGCCTTTCAATGCTCCCTGCCGGATTACCACAATATCCTGCACCCCGCACTTTTTGCTGCTGGATGCCACAAGATGTGCAGCTCGTGCGATTTCTGGGGAAACAATCGCTTCGTGATGTTCCGGGACATAGGCAGAGCAGCGATTGCCGTTATTCTTCGTGACCTTGCCCAGTTTGTAATCTACCACAATGCTCTTCCTAGCTTCCAGATCACCCCAGCGGCGTTCATTTTTCATGATGTTTGCCACCATCATGCCGTTCCACTCCTGCCTACCGCGCAGGGTGCTGCGCTTTTTCTGTGTCAGCACTGCCGCGATCTGATCGTAGTTATAGCCCTGGATAAACGCCAGAAAAATAAACCGCACCGTCTTTGCTTCTTCCGGCTCAATTACTAACTGTCCATCTTTGGTATGCCGATACCCCATTAGGTCGGCCACCGGGTACTGGCCTGTCATAATACGCTGGTCATACGAAAGGATCATCCGGCGACTCTTGTTGCCCGATTCCCAATCTGCCAGAAGTGCTTGAATGTCCAAACTATATTGGCTGCTTGGATTCAGCGTGTAGATGTTTTCAGTTTCAAAGTACACGCCAATGGGATGTGCCGGGTGCATGGTTTTCAATGCTGCAATCTGCGTCATACAATCCGAAAAATTTCGCGCAAACCGCGAAATGCTGGCGCAGATAATCAAATCCATCTTCTGGTCTTTGGCATCTCGCATCATGCGCTTAAACGCATCCCGTTTCCGCAGTGAAGTACCCGATTTTCCTTCATCGCTGTAAATATCCTGCAAATTCCAGTTTTCCGTTTCTGCAATCTTTTGGGTGTAATATAGAGTCTGGTTTTCAATGGAAGAAATCTGTTCTTCGCTGGAAGTGCTGACACGGGCATAAACGGCTACACGCTTCAGGTCGCTGTCGTAAATCGACGGTGTCGGTTTCGCCGGACGAAAGTAGTCTTTTGCCGTTTTCTGGCCCTGTTCTGCCTGCTTATGGATTCTGTCACGAATCTCTGCTTTTCGCCTTTCAGATTCCAGATGTCGGCTCTGCCAGTCTGCCCCACTCGGCAGCACTTCAAGGTTTTCTACCGGAATACACTCTACGTCTTTTGGATTATACTGTCCTTCCACGTTCATTTTTTTCAGCCTTTGTCATTTCATGTTCCAGTCGGATTCTCCACTCAAGATAATCTTTCCTTCGGATCGATGTATATTTTTCAGCCAAATCTTTCAGGCTCTGCCGCTGGTTATCAACGTCAAGAATGGTGTCGATTCTCTGGTCATCATCGTCTGTAACAATATCCACTCGCATCGGCAAGTCAAACAGATATTTCAGCAAAAAACAGAAATCACAGGTATTTGCTGCAAGATAGGCCCTTGTCTGCGAGAAAATCAGATTTATGGAACCATTTTTGCAATCTTTGAGCAGATGCACCATTTCCGGGCGTTTATAAATTTCCTTATTCCCTGTGATGTCAATATAAACACCAACCAGCTTTTTATCGCTATCAGTTTTAAACTTTTCAGCATAGTAGGAACTGTGATAGGCTACTGCTGCATCCTTAGAGCGCTCCCACAATTTTGCAAGTTTCACATAGCCGCCAACTTTATACCTGTGGTCCATTCACAGCACCTTCTTCCGGCTGAACACTCCAATACCATCTCCGCTTTTTCTGGTAGCAGTGGATTCCCATTTCTGTTTTTACCATCCGTGCCACTCGTTTGCTGACACCCTCATTGTCCAGACGGCAATAAATTTCATTCGCGCTCATATCGCCTTTTTCAAGAAAATGCTTAATCCAATAGACCGCTTTTTGCTGTTCCGATTCAAATTCGGGTTTTCTATCTGGTTTCTGATTTTCAAAAGATTGCGGCCTGCATTCCAGCCACTGAAAGCCCTTGTCGGCGGAAATGGAAAAACGGATGTCTTCTGCCGTAGGCGCAAGACTGTTTTTGATTTGATGTACGATTCTTATATCAGGGTTCTCTGTATCCCGTTCCACCTGCAGGACACTTCGTGCTGCTGCCACAACATCAATGCTTCCCAAACTGCGGTACAACCCTTTGGAACCTTCTTTTTTATTAAGGTGGCCAATCAGAACGATGGCGCAGTCGTAGCCAGCAGCCCACATTCCAAGACGGCGCATGAGTTTCCGTGCCCTGCCTGCAATCTGCAAATCCGAATCGCTGCCAAGATAAGCCTGAATCGGGTCGATCACAACCAATCGCGGTCGAAATTCAATGATTGCCTGACGGATGCGCTCATCGTCCAATGTAAGGCCGTTATAAACTTCTTCGTTGATGAAAGCAATCTTCTTACAGTCTGCTCCGCAGCGTTCCAAACGGGGCTTAATCGTGTCTGAAACACCATCCTCTGAGCACTGATAAATCACTTTTTGCGGCGTACCAATTTTGCATCCGTCCGGGGTCTTACCTCCTGTTGAAAGTTCCGCAATCAGATTCATCATCATGGTAGATTTTCCATCGCCGGGATCCCCCTGCAGAAGTGTGATTTTCCCGATTGCAATAAAGGGATACCACAGCCACCGTACATCCGTTGACTGAACTTCGCTATACAGTGTCAGCAGCCGTTCCATTTCGTTTTCCCCACTTTATTTTCGCAGCTTGATTTCATGCTTTTATTATACTCTTTTCAGATGATTTTTTCTGTAAACCACCTGTTTACACGTGCTCCAGAATGTAAACAGGTGGTTTACATTTTGCTTTCAGAATACACGATTGATGAGGGTGAACACTTATGTACTCTGAACTCATTATTCTCTTCTTGTTATTACGACTAAAAGCGTAAATAATGGTAATGTCTTATGCGGGCGTAAGAAAGGAATGTTTTCTATGTCCGTTAATCGCATTGCTTTAGGTAAACGAATCAGTTTTTATCGTTTAAAGTTCAGCATGACTCAGGAAAAGCTTGCCGATTTGACCAACTGTAGTCGTGAATATATTGCCTATCTTGAAAACGGAGTCAAGACCCCCAGTTTGCCAATCTTGGTTGATCTCGCCAATGCTCTACATATTTCTGTCGATGCGTTACTGGTTGACAGCCTCGATTATTCTCTTTCTTCCTCTGATTCCGATTTACATCGCCTCTTATTAGACTGCAACGAAACTGAGCAGGAAATCATTATCCGCACGGCGAGGGAGTTAAAGGCCACTCTTGTCAGCTTTGGAATTTAACATCCATCCGTATTAAAATCACAAAATAAAAAAAGCCCGCATAAGCTGCAGACGCACCCTCGAATCCTCCTGGGTGCTGTCTGTGGTTTATGTGAGCCTTCGTTTGTGGTAGCTGAAACTCGATATCCACCTTAGATCAAGAAGTCGCTGCAACCACTTTTCTGCATAGCTGCTCGGTAGCTAGTTAGACCTTTTCAATCTGTAACCTTCCCATTCCTACGGAATGAAACACCCGCCTAGTCGAGAAGATTTACATCCTCTCACCTAGACGGGTGTTACCTTTTGTTTACTTTTCCATCAGCATACAGCTTTAATAATAAAGCCAGCGCATACCATCCCAATATGGCTGAACTTCTCCTCTGGATTCATGTTGCTCATCAAAAAGGTCAAATGCAATTAGCCTAGCCGTATGAAAATCATCAATTCTACGATTATTATATCGAAACACACTTTGTCCTCCATAGAGAACACCCCAACCTGCTCCAAACTTACTTTTCATAATCGTTATATTTTCGCCCTTATACCGTAGCACATATTTTCCTTGCGCGCGTTCCTGCCATTCTCTGCGCATAAAATTTTTCTTGCGATTCAAGCGATTTTTTAGTTCTCTCTCAGACTTTTGAGGGTTGATATAGTCGTCCGTCATGTGTTCTGCGCATACGCATCCCACACGCAGTTCTCCATTAAAATCAGAATGCTGTAAAATGTGAACGTAGCGTATTTTCTCTTGTCCACACATTTCGCACTGTTCGTATTCTACGTCATCGCCAAATTCTAAATCCTCACCCAAATCTTCTATTCCTATTTCTTTCCATCCTTTATGCGGAATCCCTTCTCGTTCCCATCTTGCCAATTTTGCTCACCATCCTATTGTTATTCTCCAAGCATTTATTCATGCAGTTCCAATGGCAGACCATCTGGATCAAAGAAAAATGTCATCTTCTTTTGGGTGTAGCTGTCCAATCGAATCGGTTCGCATCCTATCCCCATCTGCTCCAGTTCTGCTGCAGTGGCTTCCACATCATCCACCCAGAACGCCAAATGCCGCAGTCCGCAGGCTTCCGGTCGATTCACGCGCTTAGGTGGGTTCGGCTCTGCGAAGATCTCCAGCTCAATCGCATCAGCACCCTCACCAACACGCAAATCCAGTTTCCAGTCATTCCGTTCTTCACGGAAGTTTTCTCGTACAATCTCAAATCCCAGCTTATTCACATAGAAGTCTTTCGATTTCTCATAATCTGAAACGATGATTGCCACATGATGAATCGCTGCTAATTTCATTTTCTAGGTTTCACCTCTCCTTATATGTACCATACTTGCCGAATCGTTGCTGCTGCCAGTTCCAAAAATACCACCACACTGCCGACCACCTGCGGAATCATAAAAATCACAAATCCACCAATCAGCATTTGAAGTGCTTCTATCCCCTGCGATTGTTTCATCAGGAACGAAAGCACTGCTGTTGCCAGCAGCACACTGCCCAGCAGATAGAATATCCATGCCGAACAGCAATGAAGGAACGTCACGAACCATTTCAGTAGCCATACTACGACGAGTAGCGGCAGGGTCAATAAGGTCAATATCAGTTTTGCCAGCTTTCGGGTTATACTCATTTCGTCCTTCTCCTTCCGGTTGGTCTGTTGCCCATATTATAACATACTCTTTGATGTTGTATCATGGGCAACTTCGCCTTTTTGAAATTCATTCTGTGTGTAATGCTCTCACGGCATCCTGTATACTCTGCTCATATTTAAACCGTACTACGATACGCCCACCCTCATGCACATAAACATTTTCAATGAAGGCTGACACCATGCTTGCCGTAAGTCTCGTGCCGTGCAGAAAATTTTCTGCCTGTTCTGCTGCTGCCCGCACCGTCCCTGGAACAACGCTCTTGACAGATTCTTCCGCTTTGAATTGTTCGATTTTGTCCTGCACTTCTGTAATCTTCCTATCGCATTCCAGTTTTTTGCTCTTATAATTGTCCAGGGAGAGCGTTCCTGCCGCGTACTCCTCATACATCCGCATCTTCTCACCTTTCAGATTTTTCAGTTCCTGCTCCATCAAAGTTTTTCGACGGCTCGCCTTTCTACTGGCTTCTTTTAAACTCTGTTCTTCCTTTTTAATATCACCATAGAGAGAGTCCAATAGAGAAAGTTCTTTTTTTAATGCCTGAAACACTGCATTTTCAATATCACTGGCCTGATATATTTCCGATGAACATTGGGTCTGACCGATAAGTTCCATTCCCTCTCTGCACCAGAATATGGGAGAAGTCTGTTTGTAGTCATATCCCAGGACTCGTCTGCAATTACCGCATCGAATTTTTCCCTTAAGGGGAAAATCCACGCTTCCCATCACTACTCTATGCCCGTTGTTTCTTATGACAAGCTGCGCTTTTTCAAATTCTTCTCGGCTGACGATAGCTTCATGGGTTCCTTCCGTAATGTATTGTTGCCCTTTGGGAACAATGCGAATGATTTTCTTGCCGGAAATTAACCTTTGACTTTTTCCCAGAACCATCGCTCCGGTGTACACATACGCCGTGAGGATTTTCCAAACGCGAGAACTATCCCAAAGAATCACAGGTGCAATCGTGTAAGTCGTTTCTTTTCCATACGCCTTATGCTCCCGGTTATAAACACTCGGCACAGGAGCATTTTCATCATTCAATGCCATCGCTATTTCTCGCGTTCCCAATCCCAGAATCGCAAGGTCAAAAATGCGACGGACAATTTTTGCCGCTGGAGGGTCAATGATATATGATCCTTTTCTATTCGGGTCAAACTGATAACCGAACGGTGCAGCAGACGCTGTAGAAATGCCCTTGCGCCACTTCACTCGATTGGCTGTCCGAAGTTTCTTTCCTGCATCTCTGCAGTACATGGTGTTTACCAGGTTGCTGACAACCAAATCCATCCCCAAGGTTGTACCATTATAATTGCTACTGTCATAGTTGTCATTGATGGAGATGAGCCTGACACCCAGTAGTGGAAAAATCTGCTCCATGTATTCGCCCACACCAATGTAATCGCGTCCAAAACGAGACAGGTCTTTTACGATAATGGTATCAATCTCGCCACTGCGCACACCATCCATCATCTTCTGAAAGCCCGGTCTGTCGAAATTGCTGCCTGTGTAACCATCATCCACAAAATCCATCACAGGCAGATTTTGCAGACTCTCTTTGTGGGAAATATACCGCTGGATCAGTTCTTTCTGGTTTTCGATGCTGTTGCTCTTGTCTTTACCATCCTTACCCAAATCACCGTCTGCCCTTGAAATGCGCTGATACGCTGCAATCATTTTCCCGCACTCTCCTTTCCAAGGTCCGCAAACACATCTTGAAATCCAAATACAATGCGAATCCGCTTATCTGCACTCACTTCGATTCTCTGCACAAGGGATTTTACCAGCTGAGCGTCAAATCCAAAATCATCCAGATGCTCTTCCAGGTTGGAAGTCATATTCAGATATTCTCTGATCTGTTGTTCTACTTCCACCTTTTTGGCTTCTGCTCTCTGCAGTGCTGCTCGCAGACCGTCATACTGTTTGGAATAATCTTCCCGAATCAGTTGATAATCTTCAGAATCCACCACGCCTGCCACATAATCTGCATAAAGCTGTTCTCTTTTCTTTGCCATCTGGCCAACTTTATCCGTCAGGCTCACAATCTCACTTTTTGCACGGTAGACAGGATTCTGCATATCTTCGATTTTTCTCAGTTCTTCCAAAACCTTACGCTTATCACTGAGCCGAACGATGAAAAGATGCAGCTGATCCATTACCAGAGCTTTTAGCAGTTTTTCCGTAATCTGGTGTCCGATGCACTTATCATCCGCCTGCCTTGCTCTGCAAATATAGTAGCAAACCTTTTTACTTTCTTCTGCTCCATGCGGAAGTCTGTCAAAATCCATAGATCTGCCGCAGTCTGCACAGAACACCATTCCGGCAAGGTCATTCTGATACTCCGTGCGAATCTGTTCCGACTCAGCTCTTACTGTTTTGAACACCTTCTGATTTTTCGTCAGAATCTCCTGCACCTTTTCAAAATCATCCCTTGCAATGATGGCTGGATGTGTATTTTTTGCCACATACCACTGCTCTTTCGACAAGTCACGTTTGTCCTGCCCAGCAAAAAATCTCTGTGTACTTTTATTGTTGATGGTATCTCCCACATAGGTTTGATTTGCCAGCATATGCCGTACCGAGGTTTCGCCCCATTTTTTATAAGTAACGACTTCCTTTCCCTCAACAATTTTCCGATGCCACTCCCGTGGGGTTGGAACCTTCAGCAGGGTCAACCGTCTGGCGATTTCAAAAATCGCTACGCCCATCAGTACCCACTGGAAAATCAACTGTACATAAAAGGCTGTTTCCGGGTCAATCTCATTTCGTTTTGTCACTGGATTCCGAATATATCCAAACGGAGCATCACTTCCGACTGCATAGCCAGCTTCTTTTTTACGCTGCAAGGAAGTCCACACCTTTTTGGAAATGTCTTTCGCATACATGGTATTGACCATATTCCGAATCGGAAGAGCCAGGCTTTCCATATCCTCTTTGCGCGTACTATCAAAATTATCGGTGACAGCAATCAAGCGAACACCTAGAAATGGAAATACGGTTTCAATATAGTATCCTGCTTCCAGATAGTTACGGCCAAAACGCGATAGGTCTTTTACAACGATACACTTGATTTTTTTCTGCCGCACATCGTTCATCAAACGGGTAAAGGCCGGGCGCTTGAAATTTGTTCCTGTAAAGCCATTGTCAAAATACGTATCCACATAATTTAATTCACTGTTGCGGTTAATAAAATCCTGCACCAGTGCAATCTGCGTTTCCATGCTTTCGTTATCTTCATCATCTTCCACCGAAAGCCGTCCATAGATTGCGGTTGCTATCTTTTCTTCATCCAATTCCGGGAACTGCACTGAAACCGTTGCCTGTTCCGATTGGGGCAAATTTTTTCTACTTTTTCGTGCCATCGTCTGCACCCTCCAATTCTATCCGTTCAAGCATCTGCTTCCATTCCTGTGTTTTCATCGTTAGACTGATTTCTGCCTGCCTATCGCCTAAAAATGTAACCACAACCTGCTCAATGTACTTTTTCACAAAATTACGATCCAGTACCTCTGGGGTCTTATATTGTTCCATCTGCTGAATCCACGGATTTCGCAAACTCAATGCCCGTTCCCATACCGTTGTATTTTCCATGATTGCCGTAAGCTGTTCATTCAGCTTTCGATGAGCTTCTTCATAATCCAGCACTTCAGCACGATACTGTTCTTCCGTGATTTCATCGGCCATATAGCTTTCATATAGCGGTACACGGCGAAACTGTTCCATATTAAGTTCAGCCAGAATGGTCTTCATCTGCATCGAACTATCAGCTCTTACTTCTTCAATTGCTTTTCTGCCAGCTCCCTGCTGAATTGCGGAGTACATCTTTTCTTCTTCCCGATGTTCTCCCTCCATAGCATCTATCACCTTTTTATATACAGATGCAGCCGGAGCTTTCAATTCCTTTCCATTCTCCTTGTGAGCACGGCAGTAGCTGCAATAGAATAGTTCTTCTCCCGTTTTCTTATCCTTATGCCAATAAAGTGGACGTCCACAGGTACAAATGATGCGCTTTGCAAGAGGATTCGGTTTTTTATATTTTTTCCGAGTTGATATTTTGTTTTCACTCTGCTGCATATTGCAAGGAAGCGCATAAAACTGTTCTTTTGTCATGTACGGCTCATGGCAGTTCTCTGCAATAATCTGACGACTTCCGTTTGCCGTTGCACCCGTATATGTTGGATTTCTGAACAATCCCCTCAGATTATCCGATGTCCACAGATCAGATTCTCCCTCATATGGTTTTCCCTGAATTCTTTTTTTGTGCCTCATCGGTGGTTCGACATTCTGTTCATTCAACCATTTTGCAATATCGCCCATCTTCTGTCCCGATGCATATCTGGAAAAAGCTTCGCTCAGATACGGAGCAACCTCTTCATCCTTTACCATGTTGCTTTCACCATTCCTGCGGATATAACCATACGGAACGGAATTGGTCAGCCGGAATCCTGCGCCCTGCTTCTTCCTCCATGCAAACATGATTTCTGCGTGCATCTCGCAGCGTTTCTCCTCAAAATAGTCCTCAACCTCTTTTCGACTGGCAGTTCTGGTATCCAGTCCTTCTTCCAGAACGATCAGATCCACGCCTGTCTCATAGAGAGTTTCCTTGATTGACTGACGCGCCGCCGGGAAGCCAGGCCCACAGTAATACATAGATGCTACAATGATGCAGTCAAATTTTCGTCCCACTCCATCATCAATCATTTTGTCAAATGCCGCACTCGCGTTTTCTGCACCCTTACGGTCAGAATACTTTTTCTGTAAATCGAACTCTTTATGTTCAGCCAGGTATTCTGCAATACGCTGATTCTGGTCGGCAATCGTCAGTTCACCTGCATGGTTTTTCCAAGGCATCGTCCGAGTATAGCTTACACATTTCATACTGTACTCCCCTCCGTTTCTGTTGTCGGAATGCTGTTGCAATATTCCAGTACATTGCGGATTTCCTGGTCGAAGCGATATTGGATGTGAATGTGCTCTTTATCATAGACTGTAATGCTTTCCACCAGTTCTACCAGAACACGGCGATTCAAACTCGTTAAGTTTTGATAGGATTTAAAATCTTCGATCCACGGCAAATGTTCCACATCCAGATTGTTCAGGCTATCCAGCTGACGGTTCATTTCCGTTTTTGCCTTACGGATATTTTCGACTTTTTCGTTAAAGGAACGGCTGAACTCTTTATACTCATCCTTACTGACAATGCCGTTGCTCATATCTTCGTAAAGCTGACGGCGCAGGGTCTGATATTTCTGTTCTTCCTGTTCCAGCATTTTCATGTGCTCTTCTACCGATTTTAACCTGCGTTGATTTTTTGGAATCTCGTTGATTTCATCTAGCCGCTGTTCCAGTCCACTGATCTGCTGAATCTTTCCCTGCAATGCAGCCAGCACCACTTCTGCTAATTTACTTTCGCTGATAAGGTGTGAAGAACAGCCCAGGCCGTTATGATTTGTGATGCAGTGCAGATAAACATACTTCTTTCCATTTTTTGATACAGTGCGCCGCACCATATTCTGTCCGCAGCCCCCGCACCGAACAATACCTGAAAAGAGATTGACTGCCCGCTGTCCTTTCGATGCACAGGTGTCCAGCTTCAAAACTTCCTGCACGGTGTCAAACAATTTCTGTGGAATGATGGCCTCATGCATATTAGGAACTTTGATCCAGCCGGATTCTTCTACGTCACGGATTTTCTTAATCTTGTAATTGATTTTCTGCCGTTTACCCTGCACCATCGTTCCGGTGTAAACTTCATTTTTCAAAATCCGAAGTACCTGAATCGCCTGCCACTTTGCATGAGTTCCGGCCTTGAAGCCGCTGTGATAATTCAGTCCGCACAGCCGTTTGTACTCACTGGGAGCCAGAACCCCCTCGCTGTTCAGCTGTTCCGCAATAGCCTTTGCGCTCATGCCTTCCAATTTTCTGCGGTAGATAGAACGAACAACATCTGCTGCGTACTCATCCACCACCAACCGGCTTTTGTTCCGTTCATCTTTGCAGTAACCGTACATTGCATACCCACCGATGAACTCTCCCTTGCGCCGCTTCATATCCAACTGGCTCCGAACCTTAATAGAAATGTCCCTGCAGTAGGAATCGTTCAGCAGATTTTTGAAGGGAACCACGATGCTATCCGATTCACTGCTCTCAGTGTTTGCGTTATCGTAGTTATCATTGATGGCGATGAACCGAATCCCCATCATTGGGAAAATCTGTTCCAGATACTTTCCCATCTCAATGTAGTTACGGCCAAGTCGAGACAAGTCCTTGACTATGATGCAGTTGATTTTGCCGGATTTGATGTCCTCCATCATCTGTGTAAAGCCTGGTCGCTCAAAATTGGTTCCCGTGTAACCATCATCTGCATATTCTCCTACCAAATGCAGTTCTGGTCGTTCTGCAACGAAATCCCGGATAAGTTCTCTCTGGTTTCTGATGCTGTTGCTTTCAGCCTTATCTCCGTCCTCGATAGACAACCTCAGATAGGCTGCTGCTCGTATGTCCTTATTCTTTTCCTTATAAAAAAACAAAGCCATTAAACCTCCTGTCTCCACGCAATTCGCATGGTAAAATCCAGAAAGTTAATGGCTTTTGATTGCACATATTTACTTAACCCGTCTGTATTCTACCAAGCTGCGGCACGAAAATCAAGCTGTAGCGCACAATTTTAAAAAATCTTTTTTTCAGTGTTTCCCCATACTCTGCAAGAGGCAGTCCCACAGTTCACTGCCTTCTGGTCGGAACGATTCATACACGGTGATGCCCTTAATAATGATTTTTCTGTGATGGTCAGGCTCCGTTCGCTCCTGCTTCACTTTTTCATCCAGTCGCTCTTTCTGCTTCATCGGATCAATCCCCCTTTACTAATAGGAATCCAGAAGGGCATTTTGGAATACAGTTTTTGAAAGAAATTCAAAAAAATCTGGAAAGTGTATTCCAAATAAAGGCTGCGGATTCCTATTTATAGAAGCACTTCTTTTTCTGATGGCAAGGCCTATACTGCAACACCAGGGTTTCCCTGTCTTAGAGCAAGATTCGCCTATGGTAACTCAAAACTCACTTTCGTGATTTTTCATTCCAGGCAATCTTGATGGGGATTCCGTTCCCCATCCCCACGGTACGCACAAAATCTTGGATTTTGGCTATCTGGCTCCACATGAATGTGTTCGCAGCCGAACGCCTACGGCTTATCGGGAGTTGCTTCGCAACTATAAAATGCAGGAGGATCACACTATGGCTCGCCCCAAAAAGGATGAAAGCATCAAACGGACTAAGAATGTAATGGTTCGTTTTACCGATGTGGAGTACGCACTGGTTTCGTGTTCTGCTGAACAGGCTGGCTATCCCGTTGCCGTTTATGTAAGGAAACAGGCCATAACCGAAAAACTTCACGTTCATTACAACATCGTTGCCGACATTGCAGAACTGCGGGATTTTGCAAGGCAGCTCTCTCATATCGGAAACAATCTGAACCAGATTGCTGCCTTCTTTAACAGCGGTGGTATCCAATCTCGCGCTATGTTGGAAGAGATCAATCGTTGCATGACCGACCTCCGCTCCATGCGGAAAGATATTGCTGAATTGGTAGGTGATTATCGTGGCAATCTTAAAACACGTCGCAGGTAAAAGCGCAGACTACGGTGCGGCACTCGACTATTTGAAATATGAGCACGATGAGGTCTTGAAGAAACCTCTGCTGGATGCAAATGGAAACTGGGTGCTCCGCCGGGATATTCTGCTGGATGGCATAAATTGTGAACCGGAACTTTTTGATGTAGAGTGTGAAATGCTCAATGCACAGTACCATAAAAATCAGAATTATGATGAAATCAAGACACATCATTATCTCATCAGCTTCGATCCTGCGGATAAAGATGAATGCGGACTCACAGGAGAACGAGCGCAGGCCATCGGCATGGAATATGTAAAAACAAATTTTCCTGGCCATCAGGCATTGGTCTGTACCCACATGGACGGGCATAACGGCAGCGGCAATATCCATGTACATATCGTAATCAACAGTTTGCGAAAGCTGGATGTTCCGCAAAAAAACTTTATGGAACGTCCCATCGACTGTAAAGCTGGCTACAAGCACCACCTGACAAAAGATTACTTAAAGCATTTACAGCAGTCTCTTATGAACATCTGCATGAGAGAAAATCTCAATCAGGTCGATTTGCTTTCCCCATCTGTCAACAAAATCACGCAGCAGGAGTATTATGCTAAACAGCGCGGGCAGATCAATCTGGACAAATTGAACGCTGAACTTGTTGCAGAAGGCTTCACACCCATGCGAACCAAATTTCAAACCGAAAAGGACAAACTGCGGGATGCCATTACTGCGGCGGCAAAGCGAGCAAAATCATTTGAAGAATTCAGCCGACAGCTTCAAGCCGAATCCGGTATTTCTGTCAAAGATCACCGTGGGCGATTCAGCTATCTTCTGCCGAACAGAGAGAAATACATTTCTGCCCGAACACTGGGAACCAGTTTTGACCGCAATCATCTTCTGATGCTTTTTGAAAGCAATGCTCTAGCCGCTGAAAAAGAAAAACAGCAATGGAGTGTTGCCGACCCCATTGCCGTTCTCTATATCAAATCGAATCTTCGTTTGGTTGTGAATTTGCAGGACTGCGTAAAGGCCCAGCAGAACCGCGCCTATGCACAGAAAGTCAAGATTTCCAATTTGCAACAGATGGCAAATACCATCGTCTATATACAGCAACACGGCTATGACAGCTATGACGAATTGAAAAAAGCGCGGGATGAACTCTCCGCTAAAATGTCAGATGCCCGTAATACCGCAAAGTCCACGGATGCCGATTTGAAACGGTTGAATGAACAGATTCACTATCTGGGGCAGTATCTTTCTACAAAAAACACATATAAAGAATTTTTACAGGCCAACAATAAGAAGATTTATCGTTCTGAGCATCAAGATGAAATCGCCAAATATGAGGAAGCCGCTCAATTCTTAAAACGCAGTTCCCCGGATGGCACGATTCCCACTATGAAGGATTTGCGGGCTGAGAAAGAAAAACTGCTATCTACACGAACTGCACGGTACGAAAGCTATACCTATTTCAAAGACTACTATCACGAACTGCAAACCGCTTGTCAGAATGTTGATATGATTCTTGAAACAGAACATATACAGCAGCACAGCCGTACACAGCCTAAACGCAATCACGAACCATCTCTTTAAATAACTGCATAAAAAGAGCCAGCCACAAGACTTCACTCTGAAAGTCCTGTGGCTGGCTTGCTTTACGGAAAATACTTTTTAATTTTTAAGGGTTCTCTCCTGCTGTTGCTGCTGTCCCTGTTCTTTCTGCTTTCGCTCTTCCAGTTTGATATGCAGCCGATCCAGCACTGAGACTCTGTTGCCTATGACACGCGGCTTTCTCGGATTGTTGTTGACGCAACCATCAATCATATTGTAGTTCTGCTCTGTGCCAGACTCCCGCGCCCGTTCATACGTTCCATTCGTCAGGCACTTTTCATGTTCTGTCACATCCTGCTGTTTCCTTTCAGCGCGGCGAACATATTCTGTAATAGTGGCCCGAACATTTTCAAAGCCATTCGGTGCCTCTGTCACAAATACACCTTTACTGTCTACCACGATTGGAGAAACAGCATCTCTGCGTTGCTCATTCCGCATCATAAAGAAGCAGACACCCTCTACAACTTCACTATCATACGGGAGCCATGTTCCTGTTTTTCCATCAACCTGGTAATTGGGAACCATGAGGGCAACAACATTTCCGGCGGAGTCTATATCCGTAAAACCGCCAAACTCGACCAACTCGTCTTTATCGACATAGAAGAATTTTCGCTTTTCTTCTTCATCCCATACCATAACATCACTGACTCCGAACGGACGGCCGATAAATGTATTTGGCCTTTGTTCTTCCAGACGCCCCCGAACTGTAACTGGTGTTTCACTCGGTCCTACCTGCCCCTTATAAGCACTTTGGTAATTCTGATGATGAATCAGAAAACCATCCTCTATCTGCTGTACATAAGATTTTGCCCTTTGCTTATGATGAATCTCCTTGATTTGGAAAACTCTGATCTGTTTATTCATCTGCCACCCTTTCTACTTTCTGATTCGGTTCATCCGGTTTATACCACTCCAGTTCCAGCCCTTTGAACTGCTGCTCGTTCAGCTGCTGCAGCTTCTGGATGCTCTGCTGAACAAGCACAGCCATCTCTGCATCCTCTTCCACAAGCTGCTGAACTTCCGTCAGCGTCTGAATCGTACCTTTGAGCGTTTTCTGCTCGAACATCGCCATCAGCATCAGTTCCAGTTCATCAAAGCGTATAATACTCATAACTCAATATCTCCCCTCTTTTTGCTTTTCTGCGGTATGGGCTGTTCCTGTGCAGGCTGCTCCTGTTTCTTGGCTTTCAGACTGCGCAGGGCATCCAGAACAGACTTTTTCGTACTGCCGCGTTCCTGCTCTTTACTCTGCTGCCGTGCCGCCATCAGCTTTTCCATATCAGAGATAGCCTGTTGCACCAGCTTATCATCCCTGAAGTAGTTGATGGAATTGATGTTCTCGCGCTGCACTTTATCGTTCACGACCAGCTCATACATTCCAACAAAGCCGCCATCTTCTTCGATACAGAATCCAATGCACTTGTCGGCGTTCATCCGTTCCGACGGAATCTTGTCGTAGGCTTCCAATGCTTCTTCCATTGTCAGATGGTCGTGAAACTCTCCCGCAAACGTAAACTCCAAGCACTCCGCAACATAAAAGCTGAGCGTTTCTTCCGGCGCAGGTCTTTCTGCGGCGAGTTTTTCTTTCAAACCTTCTGCCTGCTGTTCAGCTACCGTATCGGCTTGTTCCCGCAGTTCCGCCGCGTCCATGACCCTGCCCTCGGCTGCATTGCAGCCAAACTCTGCCAACAGCTCCGTCATAGCCTCCTGCACAGGCTTATCTCCATCCGTTTCAAGGACACCGCCATCCCGTTCCGTGAAGTCCTTATTATATAAGGTATAGTCGAAGCCATCGTCACAGGTCTGGATGTGAAAATAGGCATCCGGCAATTCGTAGGCCAGTTCCACATCCTGCACGGCTAAGGCCCCCTGCAACGGCTGGACAACATGATTCTGGATATACGGGTTATCCCAGCCCGGAACCGTTTTGTAGTCCTCCACAATGGTGTCAATGCCGTTCCTGCACTGCAAAACATCCAGTGAACCCGGCATTTGATCAGGATTCTTCTCCACGCCCAAGGCTTTCATGTAATGGTTCGGAAGTGCCTGATACTGCGACATTGCATTGTCGAGATTTCCGAACCGCTCAATCTTCAAAGGCGCGGCCTGTAAATTTTCGACCACATAGAACTGCTTTACGAAAGGCTGTTCCTGTTCTTTCTGCGTTTCCAGTTCTTTTCGGAACATCGTTACAAAGCCATCCAGAATAGCCGGGTGGCTGTCAACCACCCAATCCGTGCGGAAGGTCATGCGGTCTGCATTATGCTCCGGGGTGCTGACCTGCTCTGCCCATTCCTTATTGCTATGAGAAAAGCGGCCATCATAGCTTTTATGGTGCAGAGTGTTCGCCAGAATGTACCCCACACGCTCCATGCCGTACTGCTGCACAACCTGACTGACTGCATCGTCGCCAAGGTACATCCCGTCATAATTATCTGCAATCGCTTCATGGATTGCCTGCTTGCACTCGCTGTTCAGTCGATAGGAAGTGCGGTATAAATCCACCTCGTCATTTTCTTTGGCATAGCTGAACGGCTCATAGTAGACAGGCACATCCGAATAGTCCTGTGCGCTGTTGTCCGGCACAGACGCAGCCTTTTCAATGACCTCCGATACCACATCTTCTTTTTTCGGCATATTCCATTTTTCAGAGAGATATTTCTGCACGGCCTCCTGAAAATCTTCATCGAAGCCGTTCCACAAATCCTCTGCCACCAGATTGCCCTGCTCATTGACTGCAACGCAGGCCGCCATGTCACCGTGTTCCTCATGCTCCAGCAGAAAGAACTTCTCGCCACCAATCTCCGTTTCATCAACAGCATACCATGTGCCGATATGCCCCTCGACTGCGATGTGGTCGGAATCGCCGTGGATCAGACCACTTCTTTTCTGCTGCTGTTCCTCCATAAACTCTCGCACGGTCAACTCTGCGCCCGTGAAGTTCAGCCCTTCCTCACCCAGTTCCAGCCGCCCGTCTGCGCCAAGGTCAAGTTCTTCAGCCATCAGAACAGATGCCGCATGGTTTACGATCACCGTCTTCTCCACCAGAATCGGCTGTCCCGGATCATAGTCCGACCCACGCAGGTCATAGCGGTACAACCCCTCCGGCACATCCTCATCCCGCAGTCTGCTGTTGCTGAAAAGACCGGGCTTATCAAAGATTTCGATTTCCTGCAATTCCTCGTTCAGAAGGTTTTCTTTCTGCAAATCTATATTCCTTTCCTTGAAAAATTCCGGCAGTTCAGCAAATCCAATACTGTCCACATAGTAGGCTTTGACCGTACTGCCATCATTGAGTACCACCACATCGCTGACCGACAGCGAATGTCCTGTAAAGTCTGCCGGACGCTGGATATTGAACCGTTCATAAATGCCCTCCAGCGTATCCTTTTCCGTAAGCGGTGCGGCATAGATCAGGTCATAATCTGCACGGGAAACCGTTATGCCTTTCTTCTGCACATAGTCCAATCCCATGAAGCGGTAGTCGTGTTCCGGGTCACGGGCAGTGATCTGATAAATACCGAACTGTTTCTCACTGCCCTGCAGCAGAGATTCTTCTCGACTCTTCTCTAGCTCCAAGTCTGCCGTTGCAATCTGGAACATATCACTTCCACGCTCGATTTCTGCGCGTTCCGTGACAATCGTTGGCCGCAGACTTGTGCGGACTAAGTAAATCTGCTTTCCCTCATCGTACAGCTGCAGGGCTTGTTCTCTGGTGATGGGCGAAAACGGGAACTGCGGATATGTAAAATCATCTTCCAGATAACTTTCCTGCTGTTCCAGCAGAATACTCTGCCATACATCTGTTCGGATGCCGAATATACCGTCATGCTGTGCGATTTGCTCCTTGCTGGCAAACTCGCCTGCCGTACCATCCGAAAACAGAGGATAGATCTTTTCGCCAGCCCGATGCCATTCAAACGCAGCGTCTTTCATCAGCGGCAGCATATCATCCTTCCGATAACCATAGTCGTGCATCTCCGAAAGGCCAATCATTCTATCCGGCAAATTTTCGATTTTCTCCTGTGCCTCGTACATCAGGCGGTTGGCTTCTTCTTTGTCATCCTCGGCCAGTGCAGCCGCCAGACCATTCACCAATTCTTCCGTTGCTGCCCGGTCATCCAGCTTGAAAGCAAAATTCGCGATGAGGTTTCGCTGCTCATCATCAAAAATCGTTTTTTCCTGCTCCTTATTGGCAATCAACTTTTCCGCATACTGCATCGCGGTCATGCGCTCTGCGCTCCTTTCCGCGACTGCCGCTTCCAGCTTTTCCAGAAAGTCGGCTGCGGTCAATCTAATCGTATCCATCGAATCTTTCAGTTCCTTCATCTCCTTGCCGCTGGCCCAGCTTGCCACATACGGAAATGAATAATCGGATGTGTCAATGCCCAGAGCCGAGCAGACCGTAAATGCAATGCTTTCGGCTTCGGTTTCCTTTGTAAGCCGGTCTTTTTCCTCGCCGTTCTGCTTCATGAAATCGCTGTTATGCAGCATCGCATGAGCAACCTCGTGGATCATCGTCTTTATGGTCTGGCTCTCGCCCATGCCGACCTGAATGCAGATTTCTTTGTCTGCATCACTGTAATAGCCTTTGGCATCCCCTTCGATTTCATCAAACCGCATCGGCACAGGCGATACCTGCTCGATTGCCGCCGTAAGCAGCGCATAGTCTTTGACACTGGCCGTCAGTTCGTTCACTTCCAGCGACGGAATCGGTTCACCGTTTTCGTTCAGCACAGCCAGACCCGTATCCTTGTCGATTTTCTCGCGTTCTTCCACTTCCTTGATGGGAGCCGGAGCAATGATCTGGATGCCCTTCTCGCCTTTTTTGACGTAGCGGTTGAACTTATTCTTCCATGCGTTAAACCCTGCCACCAGTGTGGCATCAGGCCGCTGCATCGCAATCAGCAGCGTATTGTTGAAGCTGTAATTGTAGAATTTTGCCATCGTGCGCAGGTACGTCGTGTACATTTCCGATGTGAAAATGTCCTTTACGCCCTGCTCCAGCCGTTCCGTGATTTCTTTCATCTGCTGTTTGCGGTCAACTGCCATGCAAGCCCTCCTTTTTCTTGACCCATCGTGTTTTCATCTGGTGCGGATATTGGTCGGCCTGTTTTGGTGCTTTTGCGCCGTTCCATTCCAAGCCTCCGGCTCTGCCCTCACAGGTGTAGCCGGCAGCTTTCAGGGAGCTGCCATTTTCCGTATCCAGAATGTAGGTAACAACTCTGTTGTAACCCATTGCCCGTGCTGCACGGTACGCCGCCGCATACAGGATGCTGCAGGCGTTTGGAGTTCCATCCGTACACAGGCGATTAACTTCCAGCGTATAGCCATCATCCAACCGCCGCGCCACGGGTCTGCCGCAGATAGCAACGCCCACCAGAGCACCATCTTCCGATACGCCGATGGAGAACTTATGCCCTCGTGTCGGCTTATGGTGGCGGTGATATTGCTGCACAAATGCGTTTGCCGTTTTCAGATTGATCGGTGTTAATGTCAGCAAATGCCCTCCTTTTTCAAAAACACCCCGTTAGATTCCTTGCAGAGATCTAACGAGGTTATCCTATTTACAGTTCCATATCGTGACTTTTCCGCTTCTGGGATTTCTGCGGTTCTACGCTGCGTTCTACCTGTTTTGCATGAAGCTGTGCCAGCACAGAGGGTTTCCGCACATTGTCCGCCGTGCGCTCTGCAACGCGGCCTGCGTAGTTCACAGGCTGACGTGGCTTATCTGCAACCTCGGTTTCGGCTGCATCCTCATCCACTCCCAGCGCATCCTCACTGCCCTTTTCATCCATGTTGAGCAGGGCGTTCAGCTCCGCAAGGCGCGCAGATTTTTCGGCCAATTCTGCTTCCTGCGCGAAAGGACGTTTGGCTTCTTCCTTTGCCTGCGCCAACTGCTGTTCCAAGGTTTCCAGTCTGCGTTCCACCTGCGGCAATGCTCTTTCGATACCTGCCAGTGCATTGGTAACGCGCAGGATATTACCCAGCGGGTCTTTGCCGACTTCCATCGAATAGTTCCATGCGCCCTTGATGGACAAACGGAACACCTTATCGAAGTTGTCAAACCGGGAATGCAGTTCAAACGCACCGTAGCTGCCGATTCTGCCCTCGGTACCAGCCGCCTTCAAAGCCTTACAAGCCTCGATAATGGCTGCACCTGCTTCCTTGCGTTCGGTGTACACCTTGCCGCTGATCTCCATAGCAAAATGGTCTTTGTCCTGCGCCAGAAGCGGTTTTGCCTCTTCTATATCGGTTTTCAGTGCTTCGATCTGACCCTTTGCCGCAGCGATTTCTCGCGGATAACGGCGCGCAATATCCGATTCCAAGCTATAAATCTGACTGGTGTGATTGGCTTTCAGCAGTTTGAGCTTGCTGACCTGAATATCCAAATCCATCTTTTCCTTGATGTAGGGATTGCCGGTTGCCAGTGCCTTGATTTCGGCATAAGACAGTGCAGTGTCATCTACATCATCGCAGGCACGAACAGGAGATTTGGAAGTCATGATCTGGGAAATGAACTTCTGCTTATTTTCCAGAATCTGCCACATATACGAGTCAAACGTATTTTCCGTGACGTAACGATAAATTTTTACATGCTTATTTCGGTTTCCCTGCCGGAGAATACGGCCCTCCTGCTGTTCCAGGTCAGACGGCTTCCACGGGCAGTCCAGATGATGCAGGGCAATCAGTCGATCTTGAATATTGGTTCCTGCGCCAAGCTTCGGCGTAGACCCCATCAGGATACGCACCTGTCCGGCACGCACCTTTGCAAAAAGCTCTGCCTTTTTGGTTTCCGTGTTATACTCGTGAATGAACGCCACTTTTTCACGGGGAACACCTCTCGCCACCAATTTTTCCCGCACATCATCGTAGACGTTGAATGTACCATCGGCTTTTGGTGTCGATAAATCGCAGAAAATCAACTGTGTTCCCTTGTCCGGCGCAGATTCTTCCCAGACCTTGAACGCATTGTCCACGCAGCGATTGACCTTGCTTTCCGGCTCATCCGGCAGCATATCATTGATAAGCCGCTGGTCGAGTGCCAGTTTTCTGCCATCGTTGGTGATCTTCAGCATGTTATCGAACTTCGGATTCACGCTGCCGTTGCGTACAGCCTCGGCACGGTCTGCAAAGGAACTCACCATTTCTTCCTGTGTTTCGCTCGGTTTCAGCACTTCGTTAATGTACTCTGCTTGCGGCACAGGCAGGTTCAGCATATCTGCCGTCTGCACATCCGCCGATTCCTTGAACAGAGAAATCAGCTCCGGCAGATTAAAGAACCTGGCAAAACGTGTTTTCGCACGGTAGCCCGTTCCTTCCGGGGAAAGCTCGATTGCCGTGACGGTTTCTCCAAAGGATGCCGCCCAATCATCGAAGTGACTCAGCCCCATCTTCTGCAGGGTGTCATACTGGAGATACCGCATAATGGTGTACAGCTCCACCATCGAGTTGCTGACCGGGGTTCCGGTTGCAAAGGTCACACCCTTGCCGCCTGTCAGTTCGTCCAGATACTGGCACTTTGCAAACATATCGCTGGACTTCTGTGCATCGGTCTGGGCGATACCTGCGATATTCCGCATTTTTGTGTAGAGGAACATATTTTTATAGAAATGTGACTCGTCCACAAACAGGCGGTCAACCCCCAGTTCCTCAAATGTAACCACATCATCCTTTCTCGTCTGGTCGTTCAGCTTTTGCAGCTTTGCTTCCAGTGTTTTCTTTGTTTTTTCCATCTGCTTGACCGTAAAACTGCGGCTGTCCTCACTCCGGGCATCGGCCAGAGCCAGCGTAATGTCGTCGATCTGACGCTCTACAATGGCTTTCTGCCGTTCCGGGGAAAGCGGCACACGCTCAAACTGCGAATGACCGATCACGATGGCATCGTAATCGCCGGTTGCAATGCGGGAGCAGAACTGCTTTCGATTGCTGGGTTCAAAATCCTTTTTCGTTGCCACCAGCACATTGGCATTCGGATACAGCCGCAGGAAATCCGCGCCCCACTGCTCCGTCAGATGGTTCGGCACAACATAAAGATTCTTCTGCGCCAGACCCAGACGGCGGCTTTCCATGCCGGCAGCAATCATCTGGAAGGTCTTGCCTGCGCCCACGCAATGCGCCAGCAGCGTATTGTTACCGTACAGAATGTGCGCTACCGCATTTTTCTGGTGCGGCATCAGGGAGATTTCCGGGGTCATGCCCTCAAAGCGGATGTGACTGCCATCGTACTCACGGGGACGAATCGCATTGAAAATCCGGTTATAGGTCGCACACAAATCCTCGCGGCGGTCTAAATCCTTGAAAATCCACTGCTTGAACGCTTCCCGAATGGATTCCTGTGCCTGCTGTGCAAGCATGGTTTCCTGCTTATTCAACACACGGTGGTCGCCATCCGCATCGTGAATCGTATCGTAGATTTTGGTATCCCGGAGATTCAGCGCATCTTCCAGCAACTTATAGGCATTGACCCGCATTGTTCCGTAGGTATTGGTAACAAGCGGATTGCCGCGATCCAGCGACTTGCCCGAAATGTTCCATGCACCAGAAATTTCGGAATAGGTTGCCTTAATGTCAATCCCGGCATAGTAGTTCGGTGTCTTGAACACTTCTTTCATAAACTGCGTGATGTACTCCGGCTTTACCCAGTTTGCACCCAGCCGCACTTCAATTTCCGAAGCATCCAAATCCTTCGGCTGTACCCGTTTCAGGTAATCCACATTGATTTGATATTCAGCATGGTTTGCCGCAAAGGTTTCTGCTGTGGCCAGTTTTTCACGAACATTGCCAGACAAGTATTCATCCGAGGTTTCCCACTGCTGCGTCACAGGGTTTCGGAAAATCGCACCTGCCAGTTCATCCGTGATCTCCTGTTCTGGTTTACCGCAGAGCTGCGCCATGAACGGCACATCTACCTTTGCTTTCTCTCCGATAGAGAGTGCCAAGGCTTCACTGGGCGTGTCCACTGAGGTAACAGGCTCCGGCTTGCGGATTGTACGCTTGGTGAAAATATCGGCCAGCCGTTTGAGATTCTTCTCCTCATCCAGAATTTCTAGTGATGCCAGCAGACAATAGCTGCTGTCCTGTCGGAACGCCCGCTTGTTGGCCGTGCTGTTGATAAGGCCATACTGCGCCTTAAATGCGGTGTACTGCTGTTTCAGTTCATTCTGCAAAAGCTGAACTTCTGCATCCGAACCATCATGCAGCTGACAATCCAACAGCTTCCGGGTGGTTTCCCGCAGAACAATCATGCCCAGCACTCGCTCTGCAGTAACGGCAGGCAGTTCCACCTTATTCATAAAGGAATTTTCGCGGTAGTAAATCTGCCCATCTACGTTCGTAAAGCTGAAATTCTTCACGCTGGGGTCTGCCGGGATAGGTTCTTCCTGCACATCCAGTTCATCGTCGGAGATTTCCGGCTCCGTGATGGTAGCATGGATGTTGCTGACCGCTTCCTTCAACTGCTGGGCAAGGTCTGCACCCTCGATAGGCTTGACTGTGGTTTCCTGTTTGCCGTACTGAGTACTTTCGGTGGTGATCTCCCCCAGCACCATCTCAGGATGCTGCGCAAAATACTGGTTAATGGAGTAGCCTTCCGGTGTTTCGCCAAGGTCTACCCAGTCAGCCCGTTCCACCGCTGCACGGTCACGCTTTTGCAGGAACAGAATGTCAGCAACCACGCTGGTGTTGGCATTGCGCTGGAACGCATTGTTCGGCAGACGAATCGCACCGACCAGATCAGCTCGGTTGGCAAGGTATTCACGGACAGAGGAATCCTTCTTATCCATCGTACCGCTGGACGTTACCACCGCTACCACGCCGCCCGGACGCACAAGGTCAAGGCTCTTGGCGATAAAATAATCGTGGATGAGGA